>Ga0268299_1001077_pt1 | contig 58041 bp, 44 predicted proteins | sample NOBtaG_FD_193484 | JGI IMG/M metagenome (GOLD analysis project Ga0268299, IMG submission 193484) | Activated sludge microbial communities from bioreactor in Nijmegen, Gelderland, Netherland - NOB reactor | ecosystem: Engineered > Bioreactor > Aerobic > Activated sludge | place: Netherlands...
TACATCAACCTCGGAAGCGCTCTAGCCTGACTTTAGCGTCGGAGCGTCCGGCTGGAAAGCCGGACCTAAAAACGTCACGCCGCCTTGCGGGCCGGCGGCGGGGCGGCGTGGCGGGCGAACTCCTCGGCGGCCTTGGCGAGTTCGAGCAGGGCGATCATCGGCGGGAAGATGCCGAAGCTGCCGATCCGGCCGACGCGCTCGGCGGTGTCGCTGAGGCGGACGAGGGCGACCAGTTCGGGGGCGTACTTGCGACCGCAAGCCTCACAGACGACCTCCCCGGCGTCGGTGCAGAGCTGCGCCCCAGGGGGGGAGGTGGCGTCCTTGTGGCACAGGCCACACTCGCCGCGACTCTGCTTGCTGGAACAGCGAACCAGGACCTGGGCCATGCGCGTGCCTCGGAGGGAGCCCGGCCCGGCTGGGAGCCGACCGACCGGGACGCCACCATCATCGGCCGGCCGACGCGCCGCGGTTGCGTGGTTCGCGCGACCGCCCGGCGAGAATCGAGAGCGGCGCGGCGCGCAGGGAAGCCGTGCCGGCCTTCCGGGCCGGGGCGGTCCGGCGGACGGCGCGGCCGGTGCCTGCTATAACGACCGGCAGTGCCACCGACCCGCGCCGTCCGCCTTGCCGAACGAGACACCGATGAAACTCCACGAATACCAGGCCAAGGAACTCCTCGCCGGCTACGGGGCGGCCATCCCGCGCCACGTCATCGTCCGCTCGGCCGACGAGGCGGAGAAGGCGTGGGACACGCTCGGCGGCCCGGTCGTCCTCAAGGCGCAGATCCACGCCGGCGGCCGCGGCGCGGGCCAGCTCGTCGGGTACAAGGAGAAGCTCGGCGGCGTCAAGTTCGTGCCGAGCCGCGACAAGGTGCGCGCGATCGCCCAGGCGATGCTGTCCCACCCGCTCGCGACGAAGCAGACCGGGCCGGACGGCCAGAAGGTCAACACCCTGATGGTCCAGGCCGACGCCGAGCCGGACCGCGAGTTCTACGTCGGCATGGTCCTCGACCGGGCCCTCGGCGTGCCGATCGTCATGGCGTCCGCCGAGGGCGGCATGGACATCGAGGAGGTCGCCGCCACGCACCCGGAGAAGATCCTCCGCGTCGCCGTCGATCCGCTCGTCGGCCTGCTGCCGTTCCAGGCGCGCAAGCTCGCGTTCGCCCTCGGCCTCAAGGGCGAGCAGGCCGACCAGGCGGCGAAGATCCTCCTCGCGGCTAGCAAGGTCTACTTCGACAAGGACGCCAGCCTGGTCGAGATCAACCCGCTCGCGATCACGAAGAAGGGAACCGTCGTCGCCCTCGACGCGAAGATCACCCTCGACGACAACGCCGTCTTCCGCCATCCGGAGTTGGCCGCCCTGCGCGACGAGGCCGAGGAGGACCCGGCCGAGCTGCGGGCGAGCAAGGCCGACCTGAGCTTCATCCGCCTGGACGGCACGATCGGCTGCCTGGTCAACGGGGCCGGCCTGGCGATGGCGACGATGGACATCATCAAGTACCACGGCGGCGCGCCGGCGAACTTCCTCGACGTCGGCGGCGGGGCGGACGAGAAGCGCGTCACCGAGGCGTTCCGCATCCTGCTCTCCGACAAGCGGGTCAAGGCGGTGCTGGTGAACATCTTCGGCGGCATCATGAAGTGCGACACGATCGCGGCGGCGATCCTCGCCGCGTACAAGGAGGTCGGCTTCCACGTGCCGCTCGTGGTCCGGCTGGAGGGGACGAACGTCGAGATCGCGCGGAAGATGCTGAGCGAGAGCGGCGTGAACATCATCTCGGCGAACGGCCTGACCGAGGCGGCCCAGAAGGTCGTCGCCGCGGCGAAGTAAGGAGTTCTGCCGTGGCGGACGAGGAACCCCAGCGACCGGAGCCATCCGCGATTGTACGGATTGTCGAGGTGCCCGCCCCGGACTGGACCTACTCGGATCGGACTCGGCGGATGCTCGCGCTCTTCCGGGCCGGCATCCCGGAGTACTGGTCCGTGGACGAGGAGAACATGACGATCTGGGTCTTCCGTGCCGGGTGGGCTCGGTCACCCGGAGGGGATGCACTCCCAGAGGATTTCGACCGGACGGTGGCGGAGTGGTTCGGCTCGGGTACCTCGCCAACGTCCGCGACCTCCCCCGTACCCGGGGAGGGGTTGTCGATGCGAGAACAGCTCCTCGACTTTCTGCGAAGAGAGCCGTTTCGACCGTTCTGGATCTTCCTGCGTGATGGGGAAGCCTATCCCGTCGAGCGGCCTCCGCAGGTGATGTTGCTGGGACCGGCCCGGATTCTGCTCGGCATCCCGTCTCGTGATGAGCCGTGGCCGGCGGTATCCGAAACGGTCCACCTGGTCATGGAGAATGTCGAGCGGGTCGCCTACGTCGAACGATGACCCGTGACGGAGAAGCGATGCCGACGCCGCGTCACCCCCTGCTCGCCGAGGTCCACGACCGGCTCGGCTATCGGCCGCTGTCCCGGGCGTGGGCCAAGGTCGAGCTCCTCCTCGGCCTCGCCGCCGCCGGCGTCGGCTTGGCGCTCGCCGTCCGCGTCGAGGACCTCGCCCTGGCGGCCGGCGGTGTGGCGCTGTTCGTCCTCGGCGGCTACCTGACCCTGGCCGGCCACCGCAGCCACCTGTACCAGTCGGAGAATGAACGGCTCGCTCTCCTGATCGAAGAACTTCGCCGGATGGGGAACGACACCCAGGTATCGCCCCGCCGTTGATCCGTCTCGAAGCGGTAGGAAGCCGTCATGGCGTGTCGCAAGGGTTTGACGCTGCTGGAGTTGCTGGTGGTCATCGGCATCCTCGCCGTGCTCCTGGGCCTGCTCTTGCCAGCCGTGCAGTCGGCTCGCGAGGTCGCCTACCGCCTCTCGAGCCAGAACAACCTCAAGCAGATCATCCTGGCCGTCCACCACTTCGCCGCGGACCACGACGGGCGGCTGCCCGACGTTTACGGCACGCGAGGGTCGGCGTACCCCGGCCTGTCGTTGTTCGACGCCATCCTGGCGTACCACGAACAGGGCCAGGCTTTCTGGGCAGCCTACCGGGATCCCCAGGGTAAACCGGTTATGAAGCTCTACGTCAGCCCGGCCGACCCGCACTACGCCGAGGCGCTCCGGCTCGGCCTGTCCAGCTACGCGGCGAACGAAGAGCTGTTCACCAAAAGGTCGAGCCTGCAGCGCTCCGTCCCGGACGGGCTCTCCGGCACGCTCGCCTTCGCCGAGCACTACTCCATCTGCGGGCCGGATTCCCCGAAGAACAACAGCCCCTATCGGTTCGGCTTCAGTGCGCGGTCTCAGATGGCCTCCGAGATCCCTGCGGTGTTCGGCTGGGAAGACCGGGAGTACACCTTCCAGGTGCGGCCCCCGATGGAGGAATGCCGGTCATACGTCGCCCAGACGCCGCACCGCGGCGGGATGCTCGCCGCCCTCGTTGACGGCAGCGTGCGCATCCTCGGAGCCACCATGTCGCGGGCGACCTACTACGGGGCGATCTCCCCCGCTGGCGGAGAGCCCCTCGGCGACGACTGGTAACGGGCTGTGCCGCCGTCCATCTGGTCCGCCGGCGGTGGTGCAGCCGCCCGAGCCGGAGAAAGAACCCGGCCGCGCGCGCCGCCTTGCCGTTGGGGCCACCCGGGTCGGAGAATGACTCCGGACGGACCACCAGGCCCCAACGACCGGAAACCGCATGAGCATCCTCATCGACAAGAGCACGCGCGTCCTGTGCCAGGGCATGGGCAAGGTCGGCACGTTCCACGCCGTCGGCTGCCGCGACTACGGCACCACCGTCGTCGGCGGCGTCAGCCCCGGCAAGGGCGGGACGACGACCAAGGACGGCTTCCACCTGTTCGACACCGTCGCCGACGCCGTCCGCGAGACCGGGGCCAACGCGACGATGATCTTCGTCCCGCCGGCCGGGGCGGCCGACGCCATCCTCGAGGCGGCCGACGCCGGCATCCCGGTCATCATCGCCATCACGGAGGGCATCCCCGTCCTCGACATGGCGAAGGTGATGAAGCAGCTCGCCGGCAAGCCGGTCCGCCTCGTCGGGCCGAACTGCCCGGGGGTCATCACGCCGGGGCAGTGCAAGATCGGCATCATGCCCGGCTACATCCACCAGCCGGGGCCGGTCGGCGTCATCTCGCGGTCCGGGACGCTCACCTACGAGGCGGTCTGGCAGCTGTCGAGCCTCGGCCTGGGCCAGAGCACCTGCGTCGGCATCGGCGGAGACCCGGTCATCGGCACGAACCAGATCGACCTGTTGAAACTGTTCCAGGACGACCCGAAGACGGAGGCGATCCTGCTCATCGGCGAGATCGGCGGCACGGCCGAGGAGCGGGCGGCGGAGTACATCGCGAAGCACGTGACGAAGCCGGTCACGGCCTTCATCGCCGGCCAGACCGCCCCGCCGGGCAAGCGGATGGGCCACGCCGGGGCGATCATCTCCGGCGGGAGCGGCTCGGCGGCGGACAAGATCAAGGCGTTCAAGGAAGCCGGCATCCTGGTGGCGGAGAGCCCGGCCGACCTGGGCGTGACGGTCCAGAAGGCGATGGCGGCGAAGCGGTGAGCGGCAAGCCGGTCCGCAAGGCCGACCGGCCGACGAAGGTCTGCCCGGCGTGCGGCCGGCCGTTCGCCTGGCGGAAGAAGTGGGCGAAGTGCTGGGACGCCGTCGTCTACTGCAGCGCGGCGTGCCGGCGGCGGAGGTAGCGCCTCAGCGCATCGACCGGCGCTGGAGCCAGCGCGTCGCGGACAGCTGGGTCGGCGTCAGGGCGACCAGGAGCGCGACCGGCAGCGCGCCGAGTGCGAGCGACCAGGCCTGGCCTTCGAGCAGGTAGGCGATCCCCTGGAGGAAGCCGGCCCCTTCGAGCAGACCGCCCTGGACGATCCGCGACGCCTGGTACGCGCCGAGCGATACCGGCTGCTGGGCGGCGGCCCGGTCCGGGACGACGAACGCCAGGACGACGAGCACACCGCCGATCGCCGCGAAGACCGGGGCGAGCGGGAAGCCATCCACGGCCGGCTGGAAGACGCCGTAGGCCCGTAGGAGGTAGAACACCACGAGCGCCATCGCCGTCCCGAAGACGAGGGCGAACCAGATCGTCTGCAGCACCTTCACGCGCTGGGGCAGGTCGGGCGGGATCACCGGCTGGGTCATCACTTCGGCTCCGTCAAGATTTCCAGCCGCGCTTCGGCCAGGGTGGTGCCGTCCCGCCCGGAGTGCGTCGCGCGCAAGGTAACCGGCGTGTTGAACGGGCCGATCTCCCTGGCGAACCGGAGTCGGACCGTCCCCGTCGCGGCCTCCGCCGGGATCACGACCGGCTCGGCGGCGACGCCGCGCAGGTGGCCTGCAAGCCGTAGCTCGACCGTCACCGGCCCCGCCAGGTCGCGGGCCCGAACCACCTTAACCGGCACGTCCACCGTCGCCCCGGGCCGCGCCTCGACGGCGGTCACGCCCGCCTCGATGCCGAGCCGGCCGGTCTCGACCACGGTCACGATCTGGTCGTTCTGCTCCGTCTTGCTGTAACTCACTTCGTGCGGGCGGTCGCCGGCTTTGACGATTCCCGTCGCCATGACGCAGACGCGGCAGGTACGGCCGATCTCCATGTCCGGGGCGAGCTGGACCGGGTACTCGAAGCGATCCTGACCCGGCGGGATCGTCAACACCGGCCCGGTGACGCCCTGGAGATGGCGGGCCTGCCGGTCGGCGAGGCGGACCTCCAGCGGGCCGTCGAAGCCGTTGCGTTCGATGCGATAGGCGCGCGTGTGCGTCGAGCCGCGGGCGGACCACCGCATCTCGTAGTCGGCGACGACCTTGAACGGCACCGGCACCGCAACGCCGAGGAGCAACGGGACGGATCGAGTCATCTCGCCAGACGTCCCGACGACGCGGAGAGACGCCGCCCCGACCGCCGCGTCGGCGGTCGCGGTCAGAGTAATCTCGGCGTTCGGCGCGCCCTTCGCCACCGTGGCCGGGGCGGCCGTCACCCCTGCGGGAAGGCCCTCGACCGTCAGCGCCACCGCCTCGGCGAAGCCGCCGGAGCGATCGACCTGGACGCGCACCTTGGCCGACTTGCCGCGCTCGAGGTTGACCACCTCGACCGCCGGCTTGAGGCGGAAGTCCGCCTGCGGCGCGACGACTCGCACCCGGTAGCCGAACGCCGGGCCGCCGCGGGCGGCGAAGCGGTCGCTCACCTCCAGGGTGTACGTCCCGTCGGCCGGCGGCGCGAACGTCAGGCTCGGCTCCGGCTGCCCGGCCTTCGCCTCCGCCTGGGCGACGACCTTGCCGGTGGCGTCCTTCAGGACGAGGACGCCCTGGAGGCGCGAGCCGAGGCGGGCGGCGCGCATCTCGAACGCCACCGCCTTGCCCCTGGCCAGGTCGAGCTTCCACGCCTCGACGCGGCCGGGCCGGTCGATCCGGCCGTTCAGCACGACTGGCGGTGACAGGGCCTTGTCGGTCGGCATCGCCTCCGGGAGCGTGTCGAGGTCGAGCGACACCGGGTTGCCACCGGGACCGAGCGGAACCAGGGCCGGGCCGTCCGCGTCGGGGAGCGTCACCTCCACCGTCGCCGGCAGGCCGTGGCCGGCCGCGTCGAGCTTCACCGCCGCGCCGCGTCGTCCGCCGAGCGGGAAGGCCGCGTCGACCCACGGCCCGTCGGTCACCGTCAGCCGGTAGACGTGGGCCTGGCTGCCGGCGAGCTGGCTGTCGCTCACCTGGACCGCGTAGACGCCGTCGGCCGGGGCGGTGAACCGGACGCGCGGGTCGCGCCCGGCCGCGTCGTCGTTGTCGGCGAGCATCCGGCCGTCGGGGCCGAACACCTCAAGCCGGGCGTCGAGCGGCGAGCCGAACGCCGCCGCCTCGACCGCCGCGGTGATCGTCGCCCCCTTCTTGAGAGTCACCGTCCAGCGGTCCACGTCCTGGCGCGGGAAGACCCGGCCGTTGATCGTGACCGGATACTTGACCGATACAGGGATCGGCTCGCCGTCCGTCTCGGCCTCGACGACCTCGGGCAGGTCGCCGACGACGAACGTCAACCCGGCCGCGACGCCCTCCGCCGTGGCGACGTGACCGCGTCGCGGTCCGAGCGGTGCGTCAGCCGCGACCTTCACCGAACCGGCGAGGTCGCGCGGGTAGTCCTCCTGCCGCTGCGACTCGGGCAAGGGTAGCATCGGCCCCTCGAACCAGACCGTCGGCACCGCCTTCACCCGCGGCGAGGCGACGACGCCGGGGCCGTCGAGGGCGAAGGTGCATTCCTTGCCGAGGAAGAGGCCGCCGACCTTGAGGGACACCGTCGTGCCGCGCTGGCCGCCGGCCGGGAAGAGGTACGACGCGACTGGCGGGTTGGCGTTCGTCGCGGTCGCGGTCGCCAGAACCAGGACGAGGGAGAGGCGGCGCATAACGGCTCCGGAGGGCGTCATCGCTGAATCTTCGTCTTCGGCAGGGCCTTCTGCAGCTCGGCCACCGCGGGCGGGGTGAGGCCGGTCTTGGGCAAGTAGAGGAACTTCAACTCCTGGAGGCCCTTGAGGTCGTCGAGGCCGGCGTCGGTGAGCTTCGCCTCCGGCACGGACAGGGTCTGCAGCCGCTTCAGGTTCGCGATGTCCTTCAAGGCGGCGTCGGTCAGCTTCGAGCGCGGCAGGTAGAGCCGCTCCAGGGTCGTCACGTCGCGGAGGTGCCTCACCCCGGCGTCGGTGACGGCGGCCGGCAGGGACAGGTCGCGCAGCGGCAGGCCGGCCAACTCCTTCACCCCGGCGTCCGTCACCTGGGTGCCGTTCAGGTTCAGGTTGCGCAAGCTCGGGTGGCCGGCGAGATCCTTCAGGCCGGCGTCCGACACCTTGTCGTTGTTGAGCGAGATCGTCTCGAGCTGCTTGAGCCCCTGGAGTTCCTTCAGGCCGGCGTCCGTGACCAGGTTGTTGTCCAGGAAGAGTCGCCGTAGGTTTGCGTGTCCTCGCAGGGACTTCAGGCCGGCGTCCGAGACGAAGTTGAAATTGGCGTGGAGTTGCTCCAGCCCCGGCAACGCGGCGATGCCCGCCAGGCCCTCGTCGGTCACCGAGCAGTCCTCGAGGAAGAGGGTCTTCAGGCCCGTCAGGTCCTTCAACGCGAAGAAGCCGACGCCGGAGATGGCCGTGTCGGACAGGATGAGGACCTCGAGGTTCTTGCACGGGGCGAGTTCGCGCAGTCCCAGGTCGCTGAGCCGGTTGCCCTTCAGAGAGATGTGCTCCAGGGTAGGCAGCTGGCCGAGGTGCTTCAGGTGGGGATCCTTGACGCGGGTAGCGTTGAACACCACCTGCTTCGGCGGCTTGCCGAGGACGGTCCCGCCGAGGGCCTTGATCTCCTTCGTCGCCTCTAACTCGTCCGCGCGGACGAGCACGGCCGTCAACAGTACGGCCGCCACGATGCCGAGCCCGCGTCGCATGGTTGCCTCCCCGGGCGATCAAAGCAGCTCGTGGATCACCTTGCCGTCGTTGACGATCTTGACCGGCCGGCCCTCCGGCGTGAGGAGTTCCTCCTCGCCGTCGATGCCCATCAGGCGGCAGATCGTCGCCGCCAGATCCTCCGGTCCGTACGGATCGCTCGCCGGCCGCTCGGCCTTGGCGTCGGTCTTTCCGACGACCCGGCCGCCCTGGATGCCGCCGCCGCCGAGCGCGACGGTGAACGCCGGCCCCCAGTGGTCGCGGCCGGCGTTCTTGTTGATGCGCGGCGTCCGGCCGAACTCGCCGGTGACGACGACGAGCGTCGTCTCGAGCAGGCCGCGGTCGGCCAGGTCGCGGAACAGGGCCGCCATCGCCGTGTCGAGCGCCGGCAGGAGCTGGCCCTTGAGCACCGCGAAATTGTTGTCGTGCGTGTCCCAGTTGCTGTGGTCGATCGTCACGCAGCGGACGCCGGCCTCGACGAGGCGGCGGGCCATCAGGCACGACTGTCCGAGGTTGTGCCGGCCGTACTCGTCGCGGAGCTTGTCCGGTTCGGCGTGGATGTCGAACGCCTTGCGCGTCGCCGCAGAAGCGGTCAGCTCGAACGCCTTGCGCTGGAAGACGCCGACAGTGTCGGCCTGCTTGTTGACCGCCGCCTCGCCGTCGCGCTGGAAGCGGTCCAGCTCGCCGAGCAGGGCCTTGCGGTCGTCGAGCCGGTTCGCCGCGACGGTCGGCGGCGGCACGATGTCCGGCACGGTGAAGTCCGGGGCGTTCGGGTCGGCGTCGATGACGAACGGGGCGGCCGCCGGGCCGAGGTACGCCGAGCCGCAGCTCGGGTGGAGCTTCGGCAGGCAGACGTACGGCGGCACCGAGCCGCGCGGTCCGAGCTTGCGGGCGACGATCGAGCCGAAACTCGGCCGGGTGTTGTTCGGGCTGACGGTCGGGTTGAAGCCGGCCCCGGGGAAGTAGCCGGTGAGCATGTAGTGGTCGCCCGGGCCGTGGTCGGAGTTGTGGTGGCGGAACGACCGCACCAGCGAGAAGCGCTTCGCCTGGCCGGCGACGCGCGGCAGCAGGTCGCAGAACTGGACGCCGGGGATCGCCGTCGCGGCCGGCTTGAACTCGCCGCGGAACTCGGCCGGAGCGTCCGGCTTCATGTCGAACGTATCGATCGTGCTGAGGCCACCGTGCAGAAACAGGTAGATGAGCGACACGTCGCGTGTCGGCTTCGCGGCGAGCAGGCGCGGCAGCGTCCACGCGGAGCCGAACAGGCCGGCGACGCCCAGGCGGAGCACGTCGCGGCGGGACTGTCCGTCACAGAAGGGGCGCGTCATGGTCGGCTCCGGTCAATGATTGAACCCGAACTCCAGGCTGTTCAACAGCGTCCACGCCAGATCCTCGACCGCCTCGCGGCGCTGCCCCTTGCGGCGTTCCAGGTGCCCCGCCGCGACGGCCCGCTCGCGCTCCGTCGGCACCCGGCTCAGAAACGCCAGGTACAACTCCTCGACCACCGCCGCGTCCTCGGCGTGCCTCCGCACCAGTTTCGCGACGGTGCCGCCGGGATGGGCGAGCTTGGCCTGCAACTCCGGGGCGTTGAGCAAGTGTAACACCTGGGCGACGCCCGGTTCCGTGCTCCGCTCGCACTCGCACGCCGTCGTCCGTTCCGGCCGGCCGAACGTCCGCAGGAAGTAGTGCCGCACCTTGCTGTCCCACAGGTGGACCGCCCGTGTCCCGGCCGGCGGGCCGTCGAACTTTTCCGCGACGCCGGTCGCCTGGCTAACCATGTCGAGCAAAACCTCGGCCGGCACCCGACGAAGCAGCGCCCGAGAGTGGTTCTGCTCGTCGCGGTTGTTCGTCTCGTTCGGCTTTGTCGAGAGCTGGTACACCCGCGACGCGGTGATGAAACGAATGAGGGCCTTCGCGTCGTAGCGGTGTTCGACCAGGTGGCGGGCCAGCTCGTCGAGCAGCTCCGGGTTCGTCGGCGGGTTCGTCGCCCGGACGTCGTCCACCGGCTCGACGACGCCCCGGCCGAGGAAGTGCGCCCACAGCCGGTTGGCAAAGTTCCGCGCGAAGTACGGATTCTCCTTCGCCGTCATCCACTCCGCGAGCCGCCGACGTGGATCGCCCGGCTCGCTCGCCGTCGGCTCCGGCTGGCCGAGGGCGTGGGCGTAAACGTCGGCCCCGGTGCGGACGTGCTTGCTCGGCCCGGCGCTGCCGCCGACGACGGCCTCGGCGTTCGGAGCGTTCTCGTACCGGACGCCGGTGAAGAACGCCTGCATGCCGAAGTAGTCCGTTTGGCCCCAACGGTCGTACGGGTGGTGGTGGCACTCGGCGCAGGCGATGCGCACACCGAGGAAGACCTGGGCCAGGTGGCTCGCCGCCTCGCCGGGCTTCCGGACCGCCTTGAAGAAGGCCGCGGCCGGCACCTCGTCGAGCGGCCCCTCGGCCGCCACGACGGCGCGGGCAAATTCGTCCAGCGGCCGGTTCGCCGCGAACTGCGCACGAATCCAGCGATGGAACGCCTGGGCCTGCTTCGCGCCGAGGGCCTGGCGATCGACCCGGAGCAGGTCGGCCCACTTCAGCGCCCAGTAATCCGCGTACTCTGGTCGTTCCAGTAGGGCGTCGATGAGGCGGGTGCGTTTGTCCGGCCGGGAGTCGGCCAGGAACGCCCGCACCTCGGCCGGCGTCGGCAGGGTGCCGATCACGTCGAGGGACGCCCGCCGCAGGAACGTCGCGTCGTCGCACAGGTCGGACGGCACCACCTGGAGCAATTTCAACTTAGCGACGACGTGCTTGTCGAGTGCGTTATGGATCGGCACGTCGGGGTACGTCGCGAGCTTCTTCGCCCGGGGGAGGACGACGCGGAACGTCGCGACCTGGCCGAGGTACGCCGCGAGGACGGTCGCCTCGCCGGGCAGGTCGAGCGCCTGGACGAGGCCGAGCGAATCGACGACGGCGAGGGCGTCGTTGTTCGACTGGAACCGGGCGTGGTGCGTCACATCGACCTGACGGCCGTCGCTCCAGGTGGCCCAGACCCGCAGCTGTTGCCTCGCCGTCGGCGGCATCGTGCGAGTCGCCGGCTCGACGCGGACGGACAGGACGCGCGGGGCCTTCCTGTCGCCGAGTGGTGCCCCGGCGGCGACCCAGTCGCGCAGGTTCTGGTAGTCGGCCGAATCCGCCTTTAGCTTCGAGCCGCCGCCGTGCGGCACCTGGCCGGTCGCCTTGCGCAACAGCAGCGAGTGCTCCGGCGACGGCAGGAAGAGCCGCCGGCCGCGGCCCTCGCGCGTCAGGGCGGCGTGGTCCGCGGCCGGGTCGAAGCCGAAGACCGACAGCTTGAAGCCGTTCTGGCCCTCCGCCTTGCCGTGGCAGCCCGAGCTGTTGCAGCCGTGCCGGTTCAGGATCGGCGTGACGTGGTTCTCGAAGTGCCAGTCCACCGGCCGGGTCGTCCCCTCGACGACGACATCGACGCGCTTCGTCTGCGTCCCGATCCCGACGACGACGCGCGTGGTCCCGTCGGCGACGGCCTCGACCCGGCCGCGGGCATCGACCCGCGCCACGGCCGGCGATTCGCTCTGGAACGTCGCGTCTGCCGTTCGATCGACGACCTCGCCGTTGCCGAGCACCTCGGTGACGAGCAGGGTGTATGTCGCGCGCGGACCGACCAGCTTGACAGGGGCCGCCTCGACCTCGACGCGCGGCTCGACCGGTAAGGCGATGACCAGGGCGAGCAGGACGGACGACGGCATGGCGGGAACTCCGGCGGGTTCCTCAGGTGTACCCGACACCGGGAGCGGAGGCAACCGGTTTCTTCGCGGCGTTCCACCCAGAAGCTGGGAAAGTCTGCTTGACCGGAGGCGACGGCGGGGGATAAGATCTCCCACAACCCGGGTCGGGACGGCCCGGGTGGAGACGACGGGTTCCCTGGACTCTCGCGCGTGGATGGAGCCTTCGCGGAGCCCCGCTGGATCGCTCCCCTCCGTTCGCGTTCCCTTCCAGGCCGACCCGCGCGACCCGCGACCCTGGAAAGGAAGCCATGACCACCACCCCCGCTCCGCGCACCCGCTCCCTCGCTCCGCTGTGGCCGTTGGCCGCCTGTCTCGTCTGCGTCGCGTGGGCCTTCCTGAGCATCCTCGCCGAGTTGTGGGCCACCTGGGGCAGCAACCCCCAGTACTCGCACGGCTACCTCGTGCCGCTCTTCGCCGCCTACCTGCTCTACGCCCGGCGCGACCTGCTCGACCTGGATCGGGTCGGCCCGAGCGTCTTCGGCGGCGTCCTCCTCGTGCTCGGCATCGCGCTGCGCCTCTACGCGACCCACTACCACCTCACCTGGCTCGACATGATCTCGATCGTGCCGATCCTCGCCGGGGCGTGGTGGCTCGTCGGCGGCTGGACCGTTTTGCGCTGGAGCTACCCGGCCCTGCTCTTCCTCGCGTTCATGGTCCCGCTGCCGTACTCCGTCGCGAACTCCCTGTCCGGGCCGCTCCAGCGCCTCGCGACCGTCAGCAGCGCGTTCTTCATGCAGACGCTCGGCATGCCGGCCCTGCCGGAAGGGAACGTCATCCTCCTCAACGACCACCAGATCGACATCATCGACGCCTGCAACGGCCTGCGCATGCTCGTCGTCTTCTTCGCCCTGGCGACGGCCCTCGTCCTGGTCGTCCGCCGGCCGCTCCTCGACAAGGTCATCATCGTCGCCAGCGCGGTGCCGATCGCGCTCATCGCGAACATCGCCCGCATCACGCTGACCGGGTTCCTGTTCGAGGTGACGACGAGCGAGGCGGCCCACGCCTTCTCGCACGACCTGGCCGGGTGGTTCATGATGCCGTTCGCCCTGGCGCTGCTCTATGTCGAGATGTGCCTGCTCGGCTGGATCTTCGTCGAAGACCCGCACGCCGCCGCGGCGGCGAAGGCGAAGGCGAACGCGAAGCGGGCCGCCCAGACGCCGCGGCCGCGCAGCCAGCGCCGCCCGGCCGCAACGCCGCGCCGCAAGGCGACGCCCGAGGCGACCCAGCCGGCTGAGACGGAGATCCGCCCGACGGCGTGAGTCCCGCTCTTCACATAGCCCCGGGCTTGCCCGGGGTTCTTCGCAGCCAAAACCCCGCCGGCAAGCCGGCGGCTATCTGTCTTCGGCGGCCGCGACCGGCCGCCGGTCCCGCGATGCTCACCAAGGAAGGGGAGTGCAGCCATGACGCCGACCAACCCGGCCCAGCCGGGCCCCACCCCGCAACCGAACCCCCGGAACGCCGACCCGATCGCCGGCCGGATCGACCCGGCCGCCCTGCCGCCGAACCGGCCCCAGGCCGCCGAGACGCCGCCGGCCGGCCTCAACGCCGGCCCGGACGTCAAGGCCCTCCTCCGCAGCCTCGGCCGGCGCTGGGTCCTCGCCGCCGTGCTGAGCATCCTCGTCGGCGGCGCGGTCGCCGTCGGCGTCTACGCCCTGCTCACCCCGGACTACACCGCATTCTCCCAGGTCCGCGTCGGCTTCAACGACCCCCATATCGTCGGCCCGCAAGACCGCAACCAGGCCGCGTTCGGCTCGTTCATCAAGACGCAGGCCGCCGTGTACAAGAGCCGGCCGGTCATCCAGAGCGCCCTGAAGAAGGACGAGGTCCGCCGGCTCAACCTCGACGCCGAGACGACCGACCTGCCGGCCTACGTCGAGGAGCGCCTCAAGATCGACGTCACCGACACGTCCGAGTTCATGACGGCGACCCTGTCGCACCGCGACCCGATCGTCGCCGTCGCCCTGATCCAGGCCCTGACCGACAGCTACATGGAGCACGTCGAGTCGGAGAAGGACCTCCGCACGCAGCGCGACACGCAGCTGGAGGGGCTCATCACCGGCCTGAAGACCGGCCTGGACGGGAAGAAGAAGGCCCTCAAGGACCTGGCGAAGCAGCTCAAGACGACCGACAAGGACACCCTCAACCGGATGCGAGAGGAGGCGGCCGCCAACGTCAAGGATCTCCGCGCCCAGCGCAACCCGATCCGGACCGCCCTGACGAAGGCCGAGGCGGAGCTGAAGGCCCTCGACGTGCCGATCCCGACCATCACGCCGGTCGAGCCGCCGTCGCCGCCGCCGCCGCCGCCGATCGAGAAGGTCCAGGTCGAGGAGGCCCACATCGCCGCCGCCCTCGCTTCCGACGCCGTCGCCGCCGGGCTCCGCGGCCGGATCAACGCCGCCCAGGACGTGATGCGCTACTACGAGGAGAAGGTCCACCAGCCGCAACAGGAGGTGAGCTGGCAGCGCGCCCGCCGCGACCTGGCCGCGTTGCAGACCCAGCTCGCCCAGCGCCGCGCGGACCTCCGCGGCGAGCTGGAAGAGCGCGCCAATCTGAAGTACCAGGAGGAGGTCGCCCGCCAGAAGGCGATGCTCGACGCCGAGTCGCGGCGGCAGCAGTACCTCGTCCAGGCGTCGGCCCAGCAGGTCCAGTTGCACACCGCCCAGGCCCTCGCCCAGAAGACGGCCCAGAAGCAGATCCTCGCCGACGCGATCGGCGAGTTCAAGCGCGACCTCGACCAGATCGACGAGGCGATCGAGGAGGAGCAGGCCAAGGCCGCCCAGCTGACCGGGGCCGGGGCGGAGACCGAGGCCCTCGAGAAGGAGATCGCCGCCCAGCAGGCCCGGATCGACGAGCTGAAGGAGCGGCTGGAGAACAACAAGATCAACAGCCAGATCAACGACCGCATCCGCGTCCACCAGAAGGCGGAAATCATGCGGCAGAACGCCAAGAAGCAGGTCCTCGCGACGGCGGCCGCCCCGCTCGTCGTCGCCGGGGCGATCTGCCTGCTGCTGGCCTACGTCGATTACCGCCAGCGCCGCGTCTACTCCGCCCGCGAAGTGGCCAACGGCCTCGGCATCCGCGTCGTCGGTACCGTGCCGGCACTGCCCGGCCTCGAACGCCGCCTGGTCGACCCCGGCGCGGAGACCGAGCTGGAGGGCCACCCGGTCCTCGAGTCGATCGACGCCCTGCGGACGACGCTCCTGCGTGAGTCGCAGCGCGACCGGCGGCGCGTCATCCTCGTCACCAGCGCCAGCCCCGGCGAGGGGAAGACGACCCTGGCTGCGTCACTGGCGATCAGCCTCGCCCGGGCCGGCCGCAAGACGCTCCTCATCGACGGCGACCTGCGCGGCCCGACGGTGAACCAGCTGTTCGAGCTGCCGTTGCAGCCCGGCTTCAGCGAGGTCGTCCTCGCCGAGGTCGACGCGATCGACGCGATCCAGCCGACCCACATCGACAACCTGTCCGTGCTGCCGGGCGGCCAGTACGACCGCGAGGTGCTCCAGAGCCTGGCCCGCGACGGCCTGGACGGCGTCCTGGAGAAGCTCCGCGACGAGTACGACTTCATCCTGATCGACTCGCACCCGGTCCTGGCGGCGACCGACTCGCTGCTGTTGGCCCAGAAGGTCGATGGCGTCCTGCTCGCCGTGCTGCGCGGCGTCAGCCAGATGCCGCACGTCTACGCCGCGGCGCAGCGCCTGTCGTCGCTCGGCGTCCGCGTCCTCGGCGCGGTGATGAACGCCTCCGCCGCGGACGAGGTGCCCACCTTCGCCCCGACGGCGGCCCCCGTCGCGGCGGCGTGAGGATCCTTCCGCCCCCCCAAAGCCCGGGCGTGGCAACGCCCGGGGCTAACCTCCCCCGGGCGTCGCCACGCCCGGGCTTGTTCTGAACGCTGAACCCCCACAGGGATATCGACCATGCTGAAGACCGTCGTCACCCTCGCCGCGTGCGCGGCGATCGTCGTCTCGGGCTACGTCCACGGGATCTGGACCGAGCGCTGGGGCAAGGGCGAGGAGCCGACCCGGCTCGCGGCCCGGATGGCCGAGCTGCCGTTGCAGATCGGCGAGTGGGAGGGCGAGGACACCGCCCAGAAGGCGAGCACGCTCGACCGGGAGCTGAGCGGGTCGATCCAGCGGCGCTACACCCACGTGCCGACCGGCCAGTCGGTGACGATCGCGCTCTTGTGCGGCCGGCCGGGGCCGATCTGCATCCACACGCCGGACGTCTGCTACGGGGCGAGCGGCTACGAGGTCGGCAAGCCGGCCGTGATCGACGCCCCGGCCGGCGACGGCAAGTTCTGGACGGCGGACGCGGTCCGGACGCGGTCGACCGAGACGAGCCGGCTGCGCATCTTCTGGGCCTGGAGCCACGACGGCCGGTGGGCGGCGGTCAAGGACCCGCGCAGCGCGTTCGCCGGCGAGGCGGCCCTGGTGAAGCTCTATGTCCTACGCGACCTGACCGGCGCGAACGAGAAGGTCGAGGACGACCTGTGCCTGCGCTTCCTCCAGGCGTTCATCCCCGAGGCGCAGGCCGGCTTGTTTTCTTCCCCGCCCTCGGAGTAACATCCATGAACGCCTAATAGCCAGACACCGGTCGGGGCCTCACCGCCCCGGCCCGCTCGGGATGAGCGGGCGAGACCTTTAGCAGGGAGGCGATCACCTTGGCATCGCATTTCGACCTCCGCGTCGCGGAAGCTGACCTCGAGCCGCGCGTCGAAACGCCCCGGCGGGGCCGACCCCGCCGCCGCACCGAGACCGTCCCCGCCCCGCTGCCGCCCCGACTGGCGTGGTACCTGCCGGTCAAGTACAGCCTCGACTTCGCCATCGCCTTGATCTTCGCCCTGCCGACGCTGTTCGTCGTCCTGCTGGCGGCCCTGGTCGTCAAGCTGACGTCGCGCGGCCCGGCGTTCTACACCCAGGTGCGCCTCGGCAAGGACGGCCGGCCGTTCAACATCTACAAGATCCGGACCATGGTCGATAACTGCGAGTCGCTCACCGGGCCGCGCTGGTCCATCCCGGGCGACCCGCGCATCACCGCCGTCGGCTGGTTCCTGCGCAAGACGCACATCGACGAGCTGCCGCAGCTGTTGAACGTGCTCCTGGGAGACATGAGCCTGATCGGCCCGCGGCCGGAGCGGCCGGAGTTCGTCCCGGAGTTGGAGGCCGCCCTGCCGACGTACCGGCAGCGCCTGCAGGTCCGACCGGGCGTCACCGGGCTGGCCCAGGTCCAGCTCCCGCCGGACACCGACGTCGACAGCGTCCGCAAGAAGCTGGCGCACGACCTGTTCTACGTCCGGTTCCTGAACCCGCTCCTCGACCTGAAGCTGTTCGTCTGCACGGCGTTCTACGCCCTCGGCGTGCCGTTCGCGATCCTGAGCCGGGTGCTGTTCGTCCCGGACAGCGACGCGGTCGAGGTGGAGATGATCGCCCAGGTGCCGGAAGCGCCGGACGCGCCGCGGTCACGGATGGCCGCGTGAACGGGACGTGGGGCGACCGTCCGCGGTCGCCCCTTCGCCCCACGGAAGGGACTCCGATGAGCGACACCACGACGACACCGACCGGGACGATGCCGCGCGCGCCGGCGACGACGCCGTTCGTCTCCGTCCTGGTCCCGGTGCGCAACGAGGAGCGCCACCTCCGGGCGACCCTCGAACAACTCCTCCGGCAGGACTACCCCGCCGACCGGTTCGAGGTCCTCGTCGCCGACGGCGAATCGACCGACGCGACGTGCGCCGTCGTCCGCGATCTCCAGGCCGAGCACCCGAACCTGCGCCTGCTCCGCAACCCGAAGCGCTGGTCGAGCGCCGGCCGGAACGTCTGCGTCCGGGCGGCCCGCGGCGACATCCTCGTCCTGGTCGATGGCCACTGCCAGATCCCGGACGAGGGATACCTCCGCGCGGTGGTCGAGGCGTTTGAAACCAGCGGGGCGGACTGCGTCGGCCGACCGCAACCGCTCGACGTGACCGGGGCGTCGTCGCTGCAGCGCGCCGTCGCCGCCGCCCGGGCGTCGCGCCTGGGCCACCACCCCGACTCGCACATCTACTCCGACCGCGAGGGCTTCGTCCCGCCGGAGAGCGTCGCCGTTTCCTACCGGCGCGACGTGTTCGACAAGGTCGGCCTGTTCGACGAGCGCTTCGACGCCTGCGAGGACGTCGAGTTCAACACGCGCGTCGCCGCCGCCGGGCTGCGCTGCTACTTCACGCCGAAGGCCGCCGTCCGCTACGTCCCCCGGGCGACCCTGGCCGGCCTGTTCCGCCAGATGACGCGCTACGGCCGGGGCCGCGTCCGCCTGCTGCGGAAACACCCGGACTCGTTCAGCCTCAAGAGCCTGCTGCCGGCGCTGTTCCTGCTCGGCGTCCTGGCCGGGCCGGTCGTCTGCTGGTGGGAGCCGCTCCGGCTCGCCTACCTCGGCACGCTCGCCGTCTACGCCGCCGTCGTCCTGGCGTTCTCGCTCGCCCTGGCCGTCGGCCACCGCCGGCTCGACTGGCTGGCGACGCTGCCGGTCATCTACCCGACGATCCACCTCGGGGCCGGCTACGGCCTGGTCCGCGAGTGGCTCGCCGGGGCGGAGACGCCGCCGGAGCCGACCGTGCCAGCGGAGCCACGAATCCGGCCGCTGACACCGACGAGTCAGCCGACCCTGAACGCCCTCAGCTTCGACGTCGAGGACTACTTCCAGGTGTCCGCGTTCGAGCACGTCGTCCGCCGCGACGACTGGCCGACGCTCGAATGCCGCGTCGAGGCGAACACGGAGCGCATCCTCGACCGCCTCGCCGAGACGGGCACGAAGGCGACGTTCTTCATCCTCGGCTGGGTAGCGGAGCGCTACCCGCGCCTCGTCCAGCGCATCCACGGCGAAGGACACGAGGTCGGCAGCCACGGCTACTGGCACCGGCTCATCTACTCGCAGACGCCGGACGAGTTCCGAGCCGACCTGGTCCGGTCGCGCGACCTGCTCGAGGACCTCACCGGCCAAAAGATCCAGGCGTACCGTGCCCCGAGCTTCTCGGTGACGGCCGGGTCGCTGTGGGCCCTCGACGTGCTGCTGGAAGAGGGCTTCCTGTACGACTCGAGCATCTACCCGACGCACCACGACCGGTATGGCATCGCCGGCACGGCGCTGGAGCCGCACGCGATCGTCCGGCCGGCCGGGACGCTGTGGGAGTTCCCGCCGGCGGTCTGGCCGGTGGGCGGCTACCCGCTGCCGATCGGCGGCGGCGGCTACTTCCGGCTGTACCCCTACGCCCTGACGCGGCGCGGCCTGCGCGGCATCAACACGGCGGGTCGGCCGTTCGTCGTCTACCTGCACCCGTGGGAGTTCGACCCGGCCCAGCCGCGGGTGAAGGCCGGCCTGATGCGGTCGTTCCGGCACTACGTCGGCCTGAAGTACACCGAGGCCCGGCTGGCGCGCCTGCTGCGCGAGTTCCGCTTCGGGACGCTGACCCAATCGCTGGCGGCCTACCGGCCGGAGAGTGTGGACGAGGGGACACCCGGCGTCGCGACGCGCCGGCTCGCGGGGTGAACGAACCATGCATCAGGAACTGCAACAAGCGACGCACCCGACGACCTCCCCCCGCGACGACCGGCCGCACGTCGTCATCGTGGACGAGGAGTTGCCGTACCCGGCCACGTCGGGCAAACGCATCCGGACGCTGAACCTGACGCTGCGTCTGGCGAAGGAACATCGGCTGACGTACGTCTGTCACCGCAACGCCGACGCGGAGGAGGCCCGCGTTGCGGCGGACTTCTTCCGCGAGCAGGGAATCACGCCTGTCGTCGTCGATCGGGCCGTGCCGCCGAAGCGCGGCCCTCGCTTCTACGCCCGGCTGGCGGCGAACCTCTTCTCGCCGCTGCCGTACAGCGTCGCGTCGCACACCAGCCCGGCCCTCGTCGCCGCGCTGCGCGACCTGGAGCGACGCGACCCGGTCGATCTGTGGCAGTGCGAGTGGACGCCGTACGCCCAGGCGCTGCGCTGGGCGACGAAGGCCCCGCGGCTGGTCATGGCCCACAACGTCGAGTCGGTCATCTGGCGGCGCTACCGCGACGCGGAGCAGAACCCACTCAAGCGGTGGTACATCGCCGGCCAGTACCGCAAGTTCGCCCGGTTCGAGCGCGAGGCGCTCGGCGAGATGGAACAGGTCGTCGCGGTCAGTGCGGTGGATGCCGCCCGGCTGCGCGACGACTTCGGGCTCCGGCGGGTCGAGGTCGTGGAGAACGGCGTGGACACCGGCTGGTTCCAGCCGACATCGGTGCCGCGCGACCCGGCCCGCCTGTTATTCCTCGGCAGCCTCGACTGGCGGCCGAACCTCGACGGCGTCGCCCGCTTCCTCGAGGAGGTCTACCCCGGCCTGCGCGAACGCCGACCGGACGTGACCCTCGACGTCGTCGGCCGCAACCCGCCGGCCTGGCTGCGCAAGCTCGCCGCTGTGACGCCGGGGCTCGATCTGCACGCCGACGTGCCGGACGTCCGCCCGTTCCTGGCCCGGGCGTCGATGCTCGTCGTGCCGCTGCGGATCGGCGGCGGCTCGCGGCTAAAAATCCTCGAAGCCCTCGCCTGCGCGACGCCGGTCGTCTCGACCCGGATCGGGGCCGAGGGGCTGCAACTGACGCCGGGAAGACACTTCGAGCAGGTCGAGCACATCGCCGAACTCGGCCCGGCGATCGCCGCCCTGCTTTCCGTCCCGGAGGCGGCCCGGCGACAAGCTGAGGCGGGCCTCGAGCGGGTCAAGCAGCGGTACGACTGGGACCATCTGGCGGAGGAACTGGCGAGCGTCTGGCGCGAGTGCATCGCGGTCGGTCGCTGAGGAGCGGACTTCCATGAACATCGTCCATCTGACGGCCTCGACGTTTTACGGCGGCCCGGAGCGGCAGATGCTCGGCCTGGCCCGGGCGCTGAGCGACGACCGGACCACCTTCCTGACGTTCCGTGAGGGGGACCGCTGCCGCGAGTTCCTCACCGCGTGCAAGCGCGACGGCTTCGCCGCCCACGCGCTCAACCGCGACACGCCGCGCTTCCGGGCGTGCATCAGCGAGATCGCCGACTACCTCGGCCGGCTCCAGGCCGACGTCCTGCTCTGCCACGGCTACAAGGCCGACCTCCTCGGCCGGATGGCCGCCCGGCGGGCGGGTGTCCCGGTCCTCGCCGTCTCGCGTGGCTGGACCGGCGAGACGTTCAAGGTGCGCATCTACGAGGCGGTCGATCGCTACTGCCTGCGCTACATGGACGGCGTCGTCGCCGTGTCGGAGGCCCAGGCGGCGCGCGTCCGCAAGGCCGGCGTCCCGGCGGCGAAGGTCCACACCATCCCGAACGCCGTCGACCCGGAGCGGTTCATCCACCCGGAGCCGAACTACCGCCAGAAGCTGCTCCGCATGTTCCGCGGCACGAAGTCGATCATCATCGGCGCGGCCGGCCGAATCAGCCCGGAGAAGGGGTTCGACGTCCTCGTCGCGGCGGCGGAGCAGGTGCTGCGCTCCGGCGACGAGGTCGGCTTCGTCATCTTCGGCGACGGGCCGTGCAAGGCGGCGCTGCAGCAGCAGATCGCCCAACTCGGCCTGGTCGGCTCCGTCGTCCTGGGCGGGTTCCGCGCCGACCTGGACAAGTTCCTGCCGCACCTCGACCTGCTCGCCCTGCCGAGCCACACCGAGGGGATGCCGAACGTCGTCCTGGAGGCGTTCGCCGCGACGGTGCCGGTCGTCGCCACCGCGGTCGGCGGCGTGCCGGAGGTCGTCACCGACGGCGTCAACGGCTTCCTGTGTCCGCCGGGCGACCCGGACGCCTTTGCCGACAAGCTCGACGCGGCCCTGCGGCTGGAAGACGGATTACGCGACCTCGGCGTCGCCGGCCGCGACCGGGTCGTGCAGGACTACAGCTTCACCGCCCAGGCGAACCGCTACCTCGACCTGTTCGACGACCTGCTCGGTAACACGAAGCCGAAGCCGCCGTCGGGCGAGGTCGTCGCCGCGACGGCCGGGGCGGAGGCGGAACGCGAAGCGACGCCCATTTAGCCCCCGGCTTGCCGGGGGTGTTAGGAGACGAAGACCCCGGGCAAGCCCGGGGCTATTTGAGGAGGCGACACCATGCCGAACACCTGGCTCGCACGCCGCCGCTCCCTGGCCGACGCGCTGCGGCACCACCCGATCACCGGGCGGTTCGTCGCCGCGGCGCTCTGGCTGCGGACGCGCCTCAAGCGTCAGACCCCGACGGAGCGACTCGTGACGCTGGCCCGGGCGGCGCACCTGTGCCCGACCAGCCCGGCGTTCGATTCGCTGTGCCGCGAGCTGCGGGCCGAGCTGGACCGGCTCGACCCGGCGGAGATCGACTGGGGCCGCCTCGGCAAGCCGCCGGCCGACCCGTGCGACGTGCCGAAGGGCGTCCTCCTCAAGCCGCCGCAGCCCGGCGGCGAGAAGGGCGTCCTGCACGTCCCGTTCGAGGACCAGTGGCTGCGGCTGTTCCGGCCCGGCCAGCAGGATCGCGTCGCCGAGCTGGCTGCGGACTACGACCTGATCCTCGGCCCGTCGTGGTCGCCGCCGCCGGAGCCGGCGTTGCTGATGGCGGTCAAGTTCTGGCCGGGCCGGCTCTACACGCTCCTGAGCAACCACGCCGACGCGGTCCGGATGCGGGCCATCTCCGAGAAGCTGGTGCCGATCCCGCTGCTGGCGTCGAGCTGGGCCGACCCGGCGGCGTTCGCACCGCACCTCGGCCAGGCGCGCGACCTTGACGTGGTGATGCTGGCGAACTTCGCACCGTTCAAGCGCCACTGGCTGCTTTTCGACGCCCTGCGCACGCTGCCGCGGTCGTACCGCGTCCTGCTCCTGGGCGTGCCGCTCGGCGGCCGGAACGAGACCGACCTGCGCCGCGAGGCGGAGCGGTTCGGCGTCGGCGACCGGTTTGACGTGATCGTCCGGCCGAGCCGGGACGACGTCGCCCGCAACCTGGCCCGGGCGCGCGTCAGCCTGATCCTGTCGAAGCGCGAGGGGTCGTGCGTCGCCGTGGCGGAGTCCCTCTTCGCCGACACGCCGGTCGGCCTCGTCCACGGGGCCCACGTCGGCTCGACGGCGTACATCAACGACCGGACTGGGCGGATGCTGCGTGAAGGGAACCTCGCCGAGGACGTCCAGGCGTTCGTCGCCGAGGCGCACACGTACCGGCCGCGGACCTGGGCGCTGGCGCACATCAGCTACCGGCACAGCACGGCCGTGCTGAACCACCTGTTCCGCGAGCAGGCGCGCCGCGACGGCCGGCCGTGGACGCGCGACCTGGAGCCGTTCGCCCAGGACCTCGTCTCGATCTATCCCGCCCCGGAGCGGGCCCAGGCAATGCAGCCGCACATCGACGCGTTCGAGGCGCGGTTCGGCCTGCGGCTCGGGCGCGGGATGCGCGCGACGAGCCCGGCGCGCCAACTGGCGGCGGTGGCTTGATCCTCACATAGCCCCGGGCTTGCCCGGGGTGCCTTTATTTGCGGACGGCTGCGAAGACCTCCGGCAAGCCGGGGGCTAAGTGAAGAGCGACACCAATGCGGATCTGCTTCCTGATCGACGAACTCGCCGTCGCCGGCACCGAGACGCAGCTGCTCGCCCTGCTGCGCTACCTCGACCGTTCCCGGTTCGAGCCGTACCTCGCCCTGCTGCGTGGTGACAGTGCCACGTCGCGGGCGCTGGAGCCGGCCGGCGTCCGGGTCGTTCGTCTCGGCGTCGGCTCGCTCGCCCGTCCGTCGGCCCTCGCCAAGCTGTGGCGCTTCCGCGGCTGGCTGCGGGACGAGCGCATCGACGTGGTGCAGACGTACTTCCCCGATAGCAGCTACTTCGGCATCGTCGCCGGCTGGCTGGCCGGCGTCCGGCACCGGCTGCGGACGCGCAACAACGTCGGCCACTGGCTGACGCCCGGCCACCGCCGGCTCGGCCGGTGGCTGAACCGCCTGACGACCGGCACGATCGCCAACTGCGCCGCGGCGAAGGACGCCCTGCTCGAAGCCGAGGCCCCGGCCGGCGATTCGGTCGTCGTCCTGGAGAACGGCGTCGACGCCGAGCGATTCCTGGCCCTGCCCTGCCCCGCCGCCACCTCGGTCGTCGGGGCGGTCGCCAACCTGCGGCCGGTCAAGGGCCTCGACGTCCTCGTCGCCGCGGCGGCGAAGGTCGTCGCCGCCCGACCCGACGCGACGTTCCGCGTCGCCGGCGAGGGCGAGCAGCGGCCGGCCCTCGAAGCCGACATCCGGACGCACGGCCTGGCCGACCGCTTCGCCCTGCCGGGCAGCACCGACGACGTGCCGGCCTTCCTCGCCGGGCTCGACGTCGCCGTGCTGGCGTCGCGGGCGGAGGGGCTGCCGAACGCCGTCCTGGAGGCGATGGCCGCCGGACGGCCGGTCGTCGCCACGCGCGTCGGGGCCGTCGCGGAACTCATCGACCACGAACGCCACGGCCTGCTCGTCCCGCCGGGCGATGCCGACGCCCTCGCCTCGGCGATCCTCCGCGTCCTCGGCGATCCGGCCCTGGCCCGGTCCCTGGCGGACGCGGCCCGCCGGCGCGTCGTCGAACGCTACAGCCGGGCGGCGATGGTCCGCCGGTTCGAGTCCTTCTACGAGGCGCTGCCATGACGCACCCGGCCGACGTGCTGACCGACGTGCCCGGCAAGCCGGGCGGCTTCTGGGACGACCACACCGACCTCGTCGGCCCGACGACGCCGCCGGCGTGGCTGACGCGCCTCGTCGGCTCGCGCTGGGCGTACAACGCCGTCCGCGTGGTCGCGGCGCTGCGCCTGTTCGCGCGGCGGAACCGCTGTCGCGGCGTCGTCACCGGCGGCGGGGCGAGCGGCCTGTGCTTCGCCTGGCTGCAAGGGCTCGTCCCGTGGGGCCGCCGGCCGCACGTCGTCGTCGATTGCAACTGGTACCTCACGCCCGGAAGCTGGGGGGCGTGGTTCAAGAAGCTGCGCGTCCGGCTCGCCGCCCGGTCGGTCCACCGCTTCGTCGTCTGGGCGAGCCACGAGGTCGACGACTACGCCGAGGTCTTCGACATCCCGCGCGACAAGCTCGTCTACGTCCCGTTCCACGACACGCTCCGCGGCTACAACTACGCCGTCCGCGACGACGGCTACCTCTTCGCCGGCGGCAACTACGACCGGGACTACCCGCTGCTCGTCGAGGCGGTCCGGCCGCTCGCCGTGCCGACCTGGATCGCGACGACCCGGCCGGAGCAACTCGCCGGGGTTCCGGTGCCGCCGCACGTCCGCGTCGAGGGGACGACGGCCGAGGGCTTCCGCCAGGCGATGGCCGCGGCGCGCCTCGTCGTCGTGCCGATGCAGGCCGGCCTGCTCCACTCCGGCGGCCAGCAGACCCTCCTCAACGCGATGCTCCTCGGCAAGCCGACCATCGCCGTCGGCCGGAAGTGGGCCCGCGACTTCATCGACGACGGCGTCGATGGCCGGATCGTCGAGTACGGCGACGTCGCGGGCCTGCGCGAGGCGATCGCCTGGATGACGGACCACCCGGAGGAGGCCCGGGCGATGGGCGAACGGGGCCGCCGCAAGGCCGAGCCGTTCACGACACGGCGCACCATGGAAGCCATCTACCGCCTGGCCGTGGGGGAAGCATGAACACCGCACCGGCGATCCTCGACCGCGCCCCGACCGCGACGACGCGGCGCATCCTTTGCGTCGTCCGCTACCCGGTCGGCGGCATCCGGACCCACCTGCGCTACAACTACCCGCTCCTCGCCGAGCGCGGCTACCGGTTCACGTTCGTCCTGCCGGCCGAGACGAACAGCGAGCCGCTCGCGACGACGTTCGCCGACCTGCCGGACGCCGAGTTTGTCCCGGTGCCGGGGCGCGGCTCCGGCTGCCGGCTCGCCCCGACGATCCGGCGCGTCCTGCGCCGCGGCGGTTTCGCGGCGATCCACTCGCACGGGTTCACCTCGGCGGTGCAGACCGTCCTCGGCTCGTGGGGCTTCGGCCTGCCGCACGTCGCGACGGTCCACGACGTGATCCGGCCGGTCCAGTTCCCGGGCTGGACCGGCTGGCTGAAGCGGCAGGCGCTCGGCTGCCTGCTGCGCCAGGTGGACACGCTCATCCCCGTCGGCGAGGACGTGCGCGAGAACCTCCTCGAATACCTGCCGCCGCTGCGGGGACGGCGAGACCGCCTCGTCATCATCCGCAACGGCATCGACGCCGGGCACTACGCCCGCGTCCGGCAGCCGGAGCGCGAGCTGCGGCACGAACTCGCCCTCGACCCGGGCACGCCGCTGTGGGGCTTCCTCGGCCGGCTCATGGAGCAGAAGGGCTTCCTGCCGCTCGCCGAGGCGCTGGCCCGGTTCCGGGCCCGCCGCCCGGACGCGGCGTTCCACGTCGTCGCGTTCGCCAGCGGCGACCACGCCGTCGCCTACCAACGCCGCGTCGGCGAACTCGGCCTGGCCGACCGGGTGACGTTCCGGCCGGCCGTCCCCGACATCGCGCCGATCCTGCCGCAGCTCGACCTGCTCCTGATGCCGTCCCTGTGGGAGGCCGCCCCGCTGCTCGCCCTGGAGGCGATGGTCGCCGGGGTGCCGGTCCTCGGCTCGGACTGCATCGGACTGCGCGAGGCGCTGCGCGACACGCCGTCGCGGACGCCGCCGGCCGGCGACGTAGCCGCCCTGGCCGACGCCCTCGAGGACGCCTGGCAGAGTCCCTGGGACGAGGCCGCCCGGGCGTTCGCGCCGACGGCGGCCGCCCGGTTCGACAACGCCGCGTCGGCCCGGGCCCTGCTCGACCTGCTCGACCGCACCACCGGAGGACGCCCATGATCTGGCTCCTGGCGGGCTACTTCTGGATGTACATCCACCGGCCGTTCGAGGTCTGGCCCGAGCTCGGCGCGATCCAGATCGAGCGCGGCTACATGCTCCTGATGATCGTCTTCTGGCTCGTCTGGCCGGGGAAGCGATTCGTCGGCAACGCCCTCCACCTGGCGCTCGGGTTCCTTGTCGGCGTCATCTGGCTGTCGTGGATGCTCAGCCCGTACCCGGCCGCCGGGGGCGTCGTCGTCGAGAACTACGCCAAGGTCATGGTCTTCTACGTCCTGCTGGTGACGTCGGTCCGGACGGAGGACGACCTCGGCAAGCTCGTCGGCCTGCTGTCGCTGTCGTACGCGCTGTACATGCTCCACTCGCTGCGCGAGTACGTCGCCGGGCGGTACGGCTACGCCCAGGGCCTCCAGCGCATGATGGGCGTCGACGTGACGTACGCCGACCCGAACCAGTTCGCGACGTGCATCCTACTGAGCCTGCCGCTCGTGGTGGCGTACCTCGGCGCGACGCGCGGCCCGCTCCGCGGGCTGCTCCTGATGCAGGTCTTCCTCACCGGGGTGTGCATCCTGATGACCCGCTCCCGGGCGGGCATCATCGGGCTGGGGTTCTTCCTCTTCCTGTGCGTCTGCTTCTCGAAGCGGCGCGTCCTCGGCTTCACCCTGCTCACCTGCGCCGGCCTCCTCGGAGTGGCGGTAATGCCCGGCGACATCTACGACCGGATGATGACCCTCGTCGATCCGGACTCCGGGCCGAACGTCGCCAAGGACTCGGCGATGGGTCGCCTCGCCGGCCTGGTCAAGGGGTTCGAGATCCTCGGCAACTACCCGCTCAGCGGCTGCGGCCCCGGGGCGTACGGCCTCGCGTCGGGGAAGGGGTTCCAGGCCCACAACCTCTACGGCCAGGCGGCCGGCGAACTCGGCTCCCTCGGCCTGCTCGCCCTGGCGGGGCTCCTCGTCGTCCTGTTCGTCAACTGGCGCGCCGCCGGCCGGCTCGCCCGCGAGCAGCCGTGGCTGAAGGAGACGATGGCGTACCGCGTCCTGCGCGGCGTCGGCATCGGCGTCCTGCTCCTGCTCGTCAACGGCATGGCGGGCCACACGCTCTACCGCTACAACTGGGCCTGGCTCGCGGCGTTCCAGGTCGTGGCGTTGCAGTGCCTGCGCGAGCGGGCGGCCGCCGCCCGGGAGGCGTATCCGGCGTGGGACTACCTGCCGGAGGTGCGGCCGCGGCTGGCGTACTGATCGCCACATATCCCCCGGCTTGCCGGGGGTCTTGGTTGCGAAGACCCCCGGCAAGCCGGGGGATATATGAAGAGGCGACGAAGACCGGCGGCTATACGGGGCACGGATGTCGCAGAAGAACTACCTCGGCCACGCCGCCGTCTACGGACTGACCAACGGCCTGATGCAGGTCGGCGGCGTGGTGATGATGCTCCTGTACACGCACCTGCTCCTGCCGAGCGAGTACGGGGCGTACGTCCTGCTGACGCGCCTCGCCGAGACGGTGACGATGATCCTCCTCGTCGGCGGCTTCCGCCAGACGTTCCTCACCTTCTACCAGCAGGGCGAGACGCCGCGCGACAAGCAGCGCGTCCTCGTCGGGACGTACGGCTTCTTCCTGGTCGCGACCCTGGTCGGCGTCGTCGCCGCGCTCACCCTCGCCGGGCCGATCTGGGCCGTCCTCGGCGTCGAGGAGCCGGGCGGGCCGCTGTCCGGCTCGGCCCTGCTCTGCCTCGCGGTCGTCACCGTCCTGATCGACCCGTTCTGCATCGTGCCGCTGGTGCTTCTCCAGGTCCGGCTCGAATCCGGGCTGTACTTCGTCGTCTCGGCGGTCCGCCTCGTGGCGCGGATCGCCCTGTGCACCGTGCTGATGCTCGGCCTCGGCCTCGGCGTCGGCGGGGCCCTCGTCGGCACGGCGATCGTCAACGCGACGTTCGCCCTCGCCCTCGGCGGCCGCGAGCTGCGCCGCGGCGTCGCCTGGCCGGACCGGGCCCAGGTCGGCGAGATGGTCCGCTTCGCGCTGCCGTTCCTGCCGACCGCCCTGTGCTACTTCGTCCTGCACGCCGGCGACCGGTTCTTCCTCGCGCCGTGGGGCACCGAGCAGGTCGGCCTGTACGAGATCGGCTACAAGTTCGCCCAGCTCGTCGCCCCGTTCACGCTCATTCCGCTCCTCGCCGTCTGGAACAACCGCATGTACGACGTCGCCCGGACGCCGGAAGCGCCGGAGGTCTTCGGCCGGGTGTTCACCTGGATCCTGGCGGCGTACCTGTTCCTCGCCCTCGCCGTCGTCCTCTTCGTCGACGAGGCGCTCGCTCTCCTGACGCGCGACAGCTACGCCGGGGCGGCCCTCTTCACGCCGCTCGTCCTCGTCGGCTGCACGTTCCAGGCGATGTCGTCGCTCATGGACGCGGCGTTCTACATCCGGCGGCGGACCGACTTGAAGCTGTACTGCACCGTCGCCGGGACGGTCGTCATGGTCGCCGGCTACGCGGTCCTCATCCCGTGGCTCGGCGCGGTCGGGGCCGCCCTGGCGACGGCGGTCGGGTTCGGCTTCCTGACCCTGGCGACGTGGTGGGCGGCGCGGGGCATCTTCCCGGTGCGCTACGAGTGGGGCCGCCTCCTGGCCCTGGTCGGGCTCGTCCTCGCCGCGGTCGCGGTGGGCCGGTTCGTCCCGGTCGGGTGGGCCACGTCGCCGTTGAAGCTGCTGCCGTGGTTGGCGGTGCCGGCGCTGGCCTGGCAATTGGGGTTGTTTTCCACCGAGGAGAAACGGTATCTTCTCGGCATCGCCAGGAACGCGATCGCACGCCGGCCCGGGCTCCCCGCCTGACCGCCGCGCGCACCACGGACGGACACTCGGAGGCAAGGATGCACCCCGTCGGCTCGCCGCGCGCCCGCTTTCTGAGTACCGCCACCCCCCGCGACGCCGCCCCGCCGGAATCGGCCGGCTGGCAGGCTCACGGCTCGGCCTGGTCCCTGACGCTGGACGGCGAGCCGCCCGGGTCGCGGCTGTTCGTCTGGGACTCGCTCGTCCTGCTGCTGCGCGGCGTCGTCCGGCTGCGCGGTAAGAAGCACGAGGCGCTCGACGTCGAGGCCGTCGCGGCCGCGATCCACGCCGACTACGTCGAGTCCGGCCGGCTCGCCGTCGAGCGGCTCGGCGGCGCGTTCCACCTCGTCCTGCTCGACGCCGCGGCGGAGCGCGTCCTGGCCTACCGCAACTACGCCGCGTCTGGGCCGCTCTACTACCGCTCGCTCGACGGTAATCTAGTTCTGGGAAGCAACCTGGCCGACCTCGCCGCGGCGACCGCCGAGCCCCGGGTCGAGCGCGACCTGCTGCCGACGTTCTTCCTGCACGGCTGCGTCCCGGGTCGCGGCACCCTCGTCGCCGACTGCTTCCGCGTCCTGCCGGGCGAGTTGATTCTCTGGGAGCGCGGCCGGCTCCAGCGGCAGCGCCTGCGCGAGACGCCGGAACCGAGCACGGCGTCGCTGCCGATCGGGGCGATGCTGAACCGCGTCCTGGAGGACGTCGTCACGGTCTATGGCAAGCCGGCGACGCTCCTGTCTGGCGGGCCGGCCAGCGCGGCCCTCCAGGCGGCGTACAACGACGCGGCCCGGCTCGAGCTGCTGCCGACGAGCTACTCCGCCGCCCTCGATTCGCCGGCCGGCTGGGCCGCGACTGAGGAGGCGATGCTCGCGTCGCGCGCCCTCGGCACGGAGCACCACCTCGTCCCGGCCGAGGCGGCCCTCGCGACGGCGCTGCCGGACCTCCTCGCCGCCAGCGGTGAACCGACCCTGACGAGCCCGGCCCTGCTGCTGGGCCTGCTCGCGCCGACGATCGGTAAGGCCGGCTTCCGCGCCGCGATGGCCGGCCTCGGGGCCGGCGAGGCCGACCCGCCGGCCTCCGCCGCGCCGTCGCTGCTACAGCGCGGCCTGTACACCCTGTCGCGCTGGGTCGGCCTCGGGCCGCAGCCGCCGCTCGCAGGGGACGGAACCGACCGAGACACGGTGCGCCTCTGCTTCGGCGAGGCCGGCCTCTGCGAGGCGGAAAGCAGCCCGCCCGACCTGCTCGACACCGCCGCCCTGGCGACGGCGTTCTGCAACGGCCACGGCTTCGACCTCGTCTGTCCCTACCTCGACTCGCGCCTGATCGACCGGGCCGCGCCGGCGGCGCGACCCGGCCGCGCCCCCTGGCCGCTGGAGTGGCTCTCCCCGGGCGGCCTGCTCCGGCCCCTCGTCGAGGCGGTCGGGCCGCACGAGTTCCTCGACGCCGAGCAGCACGAGCGCCTGCTCCGGGAGCCGACGCCGTTCCTGTTCCACCTCCTCGCCTACGACCTGTGGCACCGCGGCGTCATCGACGCCGCCGCGGCGCGCTCCGCCCGCCGGACGCGCAGCGAACCGACGGCGGCGTGAGGGCGGCTGCGATGCTCCACAAGGCCCTGGTCAAGCACGTGTTCCACCCGCTCGCGCTGGCCCGCAACGGCGAACTGGCCCAGCTGCGCTACCTCGCCGAGTTCGAGCGGACGCAGTGGTTGTCGGCCGACGAGCTGCGCGCCCTGCGCTGGCGGCGGCTCCAGGCCCTGCTCCGCCACGCCTACGCGCGGTGTCCGTTCTACCGCCGCCGTTTCGAGGCGGCCGGCGTCCACCCGGACGAGTTCCGCGACTTCGGCGACCTGCGCGTCCTGCCGCCGCTGGAGAAGCGCGACATCCAGCGGCACGGCGCGGAGATGGTCGCCGACGGCTGGCCGGGCCACGATCGGATCGTCAACCAGACCGGCGGCTCGACCGGGACGCCGATCCGGTTCCTGCTCAGCCGGGACCGGAAGTGCTCCCGGGCGGCGGCGACGTGGCGGCACAACCGCTGGGCCGGCTGGGACGTCGGCGACCGCTCCGCCGTCCTGTGGGGCGCGCCGCTCGACCGGCCGGCCGACACGCTCCGCTCCCGGCTGCGCGGCTGGCTCCTGGCCGAGCCGCTCTGGCTCGACACCGGCTGCCTGACCGAGGCGGCCCTGCGCCGGTTCGTCGAGGAGCTGCGCCGCCGCAGGCCGCGCGTCGTCCTCGCCTACGCCCGGGCGGCGGTCCTCTTCGCGCGGTTCCTGCGCGACCAGGGCCTCGACGTGCCGGCCCCAAAGGCGGTCGTCACCTCGGCCGAGGTGCTCGACGACGCCGACCGGGCCGTCATCGAACAGGCGTTCGGTGCCCCGGTGTTCAACCGCTACGGCTGCCGCGAGGTGAGCGTCGTGGCGAGCGAGTGCCCGGCCCACGCCGGCCTGCACGTCATGGGCGAGGGACTCCTCGTCGAGATCGAGACGGCGCGCGGCCCGGCCGGGCCGGGAGAGGTCGGCAGCTTGCTCGTCACCGACCTGCTCAACCATGCCATGCCGCTGGTCCGCTACCGGATCGGCGACCTCGGGGCCTGGGCCGCCGGGCCGTGCCCGTGCGGCCGGTCGCTGCCGCGCCTGGAGCGCATCGGCGGCCGGGTGACCGACTTCCTCGTCGGCAGCGACGAGCAGCTCGTCTCCGGCGTGTTCCTCGCGACGTACGTCGTCGCGCAGCGGCCGAGCCTCGGCCAGGTGCAGATCCGCCAGGACGAGCCCGGGGCAGTCGTCTACCGGATCGTCCCCGGGCCGGGCTTCGACCTTGTCGAAGATGTCGAGTACCTCCGCGCGACGACGCGCCGCCACCTCGGGTCGGCGATGCGCGTCGCGGTCGAGGCGGTGGAAAGTTTGCCGACCGAGGCGTCGGGCAAGTTCCTGTTCAGCCGGTCGAGCGTGACGCCGGCGTTCCTTAACCCGCCCTCACAAAAGGAGGTTCCGTCGTGAACGTCAGCCGATTCGCCGGCCCGAAGGGGGCCCGCTCGGGCGGTCGGGGGTTGGCTTGACAGCCGTTGGCTCGCCCCTTTATGCTACGGGCCGCTCGGGCGGACGCGCGTCCGCCGATCATCCCTCACCCTGATAGGCCGCCGAAGACGAACGCACCCAGAGTTGACAGCCCCGTCCGGGATGATGTGGGCGTTACCGAGAGCTGGTACGTGTGGTCGCGACAAGGACTGGAAAGGACCCACATTCATGAAGCGGACCCTGATCACCCTCACCACGGCGCTGGCCTTGGCGCTGCTCGGGCCGGCGGCCCGGGCGGAGCCGATGGACCCGGAACCGCTGCCCGGACCGTCCGACCTGGTCGAGTGGGAGTACAAGTGGACCCACACGATCGACGGCAGCGTCATCCTCGCCGACGGCGAGTTGAACGCGGGCGTGACCGTCTCGCAGGAGGCCGGCTCGGCGGTCGGTAGCACCGACTACGTCGCGTCGAACCTGAAGACGTTCAGCCAGGCGACGATCAACAACCCGAGCAAGCTCACCGCGAACGGGGCGTACACCCTGACGCTGACGATCACCGACAAGGCGTCGGGCGAGAGCCAGAGCATCGACTTCACCGGCAAGCTCGGCGGCAAGTTCGGTGCCGGCTTCGCCAAGGTGACGAACACCTTCAACGACCTCGAGCCGAAGAAGCTCGAGTTCGACAAGAGCGGCAACACGTACGTCATCTGGCTCGACCAGTACACGCCGCCGGGCAACCAGACGTCGCTGAACACCGGGTCGCTGGGTGGCTTCATCCAGGTGATCGCCCCGGGCGACGTGCAGAAGGTGCCCGAGCCGACCGGCCTGCTCCTGGGCGGCGTCGGCCTGTCGATGGCCGGCCTCGGCTGGTGGCGCAAGCGCCGGCCGACCCAGGCCCCGCGTAGCGAATGACGTCGCGCCCCGTCGCTAACTTCCCGCATGCGACCCGACGCGACGAACGATCGGCCCCACCCCCCTCGCGAGCCATTCGCTACGCGGGGGGGGGTGGGGCTCACCCCGGAACCGACAGCCCGCGAGAACCGCCTCCCGATGGCACGACCGCCCCACGACCGACCGGCCTCCCTTCGCAGCCTCGGGCCCCCGAGCCGCCGCGGCTCCTTCCCTTGTTATGGGATCGTTTGGCACGAGGGCACGACGCCCTCGTCGGCCGCCCCGCGCGGCGTGGTACTGGTTTCAGGCCGACCGACGAAGACCCCGACACCTGCGTTTCCGACCCCGGGCCTGAGGGCCGGAACAGCCACCGATGGAACGACCGCTGATGCGCAAGACCAACCTCAAGGTGCTGCTCGCCGTCCTGGGCGGGACGATCGTCCTCGCCGGCGTCGTGTTCGGCGTCCACTACTTCCAACGGCAACGCATCGCGTCCGCCCTGCTCTGGCAGGCGCGTAAGGCGGAGGAGACCGGCCAGGTCGAGCGGCACGTCCGCTTCCTCGGCCGGTACCTCGACTTCCGCCCCGACGACCTCGACGAGAAGGCCCGCCTCGGGCGGACCCTGCTGACCGACGAGGTCGCCTCCAGCCCGCAGGCCCGCGCCCGGGCGATCGACCTCCTCGACGACGTGCTGCGCCAGCAGCCCGACCGCCCCGCGGAGCGCCGCGCCCTGGTCAAGGGGGCCCTCGGCCTGCCGGGCCGGACCCGCCTGGCGCGCGAGTCGCTCACGGTCCTGCTCGACCCGGCGAAGCCGAACCCGGCCAACCTCGACCCGGCCGACCTCGGCGAACTGGAGGGCTTCTGGGGCGCGCTCTTCGAGCAGGAGGGCAACGCCGCCAACGCGATCGTCTGGTGCCGCAAGGCGATCAAGAACCGGCCGGACGACCAGGCGAACTACCTGCGCCTGGCCGGGCTGCTCCGCCGCCAGACGTTCGACGACCCGGCCCAGCGCGACGCGGCGAACGCCGAGGCGAGCCAGGTCATGGACGCCCTCGTCGCGAGCAACGCCACCTCGGCGTCGGCGTTCCTGGCCCGGTGGCGCTTCCGCCGCGAGCACGACCTCGTCCAGCTGCCGAACCGGCCGGCGACCTCGCCGCTGCAGGTACCGTTCGACACGGCGACGGCCGACATGCGCGAGGCGCTCCGCCTCGCGCCGGAGAACCTCGACGTCCTCCTGGCCGCCTCCGATGCCGAGCGCCTCAAGAGCGTCCGCTCGACGGCCCGCGACCTGCTCCGCCGCGCCCAGGACACCCTGAGCCGGCAGGGCCGGACCAACCCGAACGACCTCCACGTCCAGCAGGTGAACTGGCAGCTGGCCAACGTCCTGCTCGACGACGCCCTCATCGAGCGCGACCCCGGCCCGAAGCGCGACGCCGCCCTGGCCGCCCTCGCCGAGGCCCGCCCGGCGATCGACGCCCTGCGCAAGAGTGTCGCCATGAAGGGGGCGGCCGACTACCTCGAAGGCCGGCTCCAGTTCCAGAACGGGAAGTGGGCCGACGCGAAGGAGTCGCTCCAGAAGGCGCGGACCCAGCTGTCCGACCGGAACGACCTCGCCGCCCAGATCGAGCTGTTCCTCGGCCAGTGCTACGAGAAGCTCGACGAGCCGGCGCTCATGTTCCAGTCGTTCCAGAAGCTGGCCGCCCTCGACCCGACCTCGATCGCCGGCCAGGTCGGCATGGCGTCGGCCCTGTGGATGCAGGGCCGGGTCGACGACGCCCTCGCCATCTACGCCAAGCTGTCCGAGCAGGGCCGCGTGCCGAGCGGCAGCTGGCGCGACGTCGCCCGGCTCGCCCTCGCCCAGCAGCTGCAGCGCGACCCGGCGAAGCGGAACTGGACCGCCGCCGAGCAGGCCCTCGCCAACGCCGAGAAGGACGAGAAGCGCTCGCCCGACGTCGCCCTGATCCGCGTCGAGTTGCTCGCCGCCCAGGAGAAGTTCGCCGAGGCGGAGGGCCTCCTCGCCAAGGCGATCCAGGAGAAGCCGAAGCAGGAGGCCGAGCTGTGGGTGCTGCGGGCGGACCTCGCCCGGCGGCAGAACCAGCCGGAGCGCGCCGCGGAGATCCTCGCCGAGGCGAGCAAGCTCCACGGCGACGTCGTGCCGGTCCGGCTGGCCCGCGTCCGGCTGGCGGTCGACCGCGGCCCGGGCGAGGCGGCCGACCCACGCGAAGCGACCGGCCGGGAGGCGGCGAAGGCGGCCCTGGCGAAGGCGGAGGAGGGCCTCGACAAGCTGCCGGTCGAGCAGCAGGCCCAGTTGCTGGAGGGCCTCGCCGGGGCGCACTTCCGCCTCGGCAACGCCGCCGAGGCGCGGCGGCTCTCGGGGAAGCTCGCGGCGACGGCCCCGCACAAGAACGACCCCCGGCTGCAGCTCTTCCTGCTCGAGATGGCCCTCCGGGCCGACGACGAGCCGGCGGTGCAGCGGGCCCTGGAGACGATCCAGCAGCAGGAGCAGGGCCACGGGCCGTACACGCGCTACGGCATGGCCCTGAAGAGCCTCGCCCAGGCGCGCAAGTACGAGTCGTCCGACAAGCGCCGCGACGCCCTCCTCGACGAGGCGCGCCGCCAGCTCGACCTGGTCGCGGCGAAGAAGCCGTCCTGGGCCCCGGTCCACGCCGCCCGGGCCGAGGTGTTCGAGGTGCAGGGCAGCTACGAGCAGGCGATCGCCGAGCTGCGCCTGGCGATGAACGCCGGCGACAACGGCCCGGTCGTCCTGCAGCGCCTGGTGCGGCTGCTCATCCAGCGGCAGCGCGACAACGAGGCGGACGACGAGCTGAAGAAGCTCCAGGAGACGGCGATCGCGTCGTCGGGAGAGCTGAGCAAGCTCTACGCCCTGGTCGCGGCCCGCAAGGGCGACCCGTCGCTGGCGCTGCGGCGGATTCAGGCGACGGTCGTCGCGGACAGCAACGACTTCCGCGACGTGATCTGGATGGCGCGGATGCAGGCCGCCGCCGGCCAGTTCGACGACGCGGAGAAGGGCCTCCGCAAGGCGACGACCCTCGCCCCGAAGGACCCCGAGCCGTGGGTCGCCCTCGTGCAGTTCCTCAACGGGCGGAAGCGCGCCGACGACGCGGCGGCGGCGATGGCCGAGGGCCAGGCGAAGGTCGAGCCGAAGCGCAAGGCGATCCTGCTCGCCCTGTGCCACGAGGCGGCCGGCAAGACGGCCGAGGCGGTCGCCGAGATCCAGAAGGCCGAGCAGGCCGAGGGGGACAACATCCTCGTCGTCCGCCACGCGGTCCGGTTCTACCTCCGCGGCGGGAAGCTCGACCTGGCCGAGGCGGCCCTGCGGCGCGTCCTGGCCGGCAAGGTAGCGTCCGCGACGGCCGAGGACAAGGACTGGGCCCGCCGCGGCCTGGCGCTGGCCCTCGCCAACGGCAACGACTTCACCCGGTTCCGCGAGGCGCTCGACCTGGTCGGCCTCGGCCTGGACGACAAGGGCCGCCTGCCGCGCGACAACCCGAAGGACCGCCCCGACGCCGACCTGCTGCGCACCCAGGCCCGCGTCCTGGCGACCCAGCCGCAGAACAGCTTCCGCGCCCGGGCAATCGACCTGTTCGAGCGCCTCGACCGGTTGCAGAGCCTGACCGACGACGACCGGCTCATGCTCGCCCTGCTCCTGGACCGGGCCGGCAACTGGGCCAAGGCGAAGGAGCAGTACCTCCAGCTCGCCGTCCGGGCGAACGCCGGGCCGCAGACGCTGGTGCAGTTCTCCCTCGGCCTGATCCGCCAGAAGGAGACCGGCATGGCCGAGCAGTTCGTCGAGCGGCTGGAGAAGCTCGAAAAGGACCGCAACGTCGCCGCCGGCACCTACGGCAGCCAGGAGCTGCGCTCGCGCCTGCACGAGGCGGCCGGCGACATCGACAAGGGCTACGCGATGCTCAAGGCCCACGTCGAACGCAAGGACGCCGCCCCGGAGGAACTGCTCGCCCTGGTCGCGTATTCGAGCCGGCACAAGCGGCTGGAGGAGGGCCTCAAGGTGTGCGTCGCCGCCCGGGCGACGTGCAAGCCGGAGGCGGTCGGCGCGGCGACGGTCGCCCTGCTGCGGGCGTGCAAGGGCAGCGACGACCAGTGCAAGGAGGCGGAGGCCTGGCTCGCGAAGGCGATCGCCGACAACCCGAAGAAGCTCGTCCTGCGCATGCACCTGGCCAACCTGTACGACTTCCGCGGGGCGTACCGCCAGGCGGAGGAGCAGTACCGCGAGCTGCTCAAGCCGGGCAACGAGCCGAATAACGTCGTCGGCCTGAACAACCTCGCCTGGCTGCTGGCGCTCCAGCCGGGCAAGGGCGAGGAGGGGCTCCAGATTGTGACCAAGGCGATCGCCAGCGCCGGCCGCCGGCCGGAGCTGCTCGACACGCGCGGGACGATCCTGCTCGGCCTGGGCCGAAACGAGGAGGCCCTCATCGACCTCAAGGAGGCGGCGGCCGACTCGCCGAACGCGACCCGGCTGTTCCACCTCGCCCGGGCGCACCACGCCGTCAAGGACCGCGACGCCGCGGCCCGGGCGCTGCGCAAGGCGAAGGAACTCGGCCTCCAGCCGGACACGATGCACCCGGTCGAGCAGGAGGCGTGCAAGAAGCTGATGGGCGACCTGCGGCTGTGATTCCCATTTAGGCCCGGGCTTGCCCGGGGTGCCTTTAGAAGACGAAGACCCCCGGCAAGCCGGGGGCTATGTGAAGAACCGATCCACCCCCGGTATGGATACCCCGGTGCCTCTCGAAAGGAGTCGGACCCGATGACTGAGACCCGGACCGAGACCGACCGCCTGGTGACCGAACTCGGCAACAAGATCGACGCCCGGACGGCGAACGTCGCCATCGTCGGGCTCGGCTACGTCGGCCTGCCCCTGGCCGAGACGTTCGCCTGGGGCGGCTACCCGGTCATCGGCTTCGACATCGACGAGGCGAAGATCACGCGCCTCCGCAAGGGCGAGAGCTACATCGGTCACATCTCGTCGGAGCGCGTCGCCGAGCTGACCCGCTCCGGCCGGTTCAACCCGACGAGCGACCCGGCGACGTTCGCCCGGGCGGACGCGATCATCATCTGCGTCCCGACCCCGCTCGGCGAGGCGCGCGAGCCGGACCTGTCCTACATCGTCGCGACCGGCGAGACGATCCGGCCGTACCTCCGCCCGGGCCAGATCGTCGTCCTGGAGAGCACGACCTACCCCGGCACGACGGACGACCTGCTCCGGCCGATCCTCGAGAAGAGCGGCCTCAAGGCCGGCAAGGACTTCTTCCTGGCGTACAGCCCGGAGCGCGAGGACCCGGGCAACCGCGACTTCGCGACGCGCAACATCCCGAAGGTGATCGGCGGCTACACGCCGAACTGCCAGAAGCTCGCCCTGGACATGTACCGCCCGGTCGTCGACGGCGTCGTCGCCGTCTCGAGCACGAAGGTCGCCGAGGCGTGCAAGATCCTGGAGAACACCTACCGGGCGGTGAACATCGCCCTGGTCAACGAACTGAAGCAGGTCCTCAACCGGATGGGGATCGACATCTGGGAGGTCATCTCCGCGGCGAAGACGAAGCCGTTCGGGTTCCAGGCGTTCTACCCGGGGCCGGGCCTCGGCGGGCACTGCATCCCGATCGACCCGTTCTACCTGACCTGGATCGCGCGGAAGTACGGCCTGAACACGCGCTTCATCGAGCTGGCCGGTGAGATCAACACCGCCATGCCGCACGTCGTCGTCGAACGCATCGCCGAGGCGCTCAACGACGACGGCAAGGCGGTCAAGGGCTCGAAGCTGCTCATCCTCGGCGTCGCGTACAAGAAGGACGTCGATGACGCCCGCGAGTCGCCGGCGTTCGAGGTGATGGAGCTGCTCCAGGCGCGCGGAGCGACGGTCGTCTACAACGACCCGCACATCCCCGAGCTGCCGAAGATGCGCCACCACGCCATCCAGATGAAGAGCGTCCCGCTCGACCCGGAGACGCTCGCCGGCGTGGACGCCGTCGTCGTCGTCACCGACCACTCGCGGTACGACTACCACGTCATCCTGGAGCACAGCAAGCTCGTGGTCGATACGCGCAACGCCACCGCCGGCTACAAGGGCGGCAAGGCGCGCGTCGTCAAGGCGTGACTTCCAAAGTCAGAAGTCAGAAGTCACAAGTCAGAAGTCCGATCGCCCGGCTCCTGGCTTTACTTCTGACTTCTGACTTCTGACTTCTGACTTGTGGAAAGGACTCCCATGAGCATGAGCATCTCCCTGGTGACCGGCGGGGCCGGGTTTATCGGGTCGCACCTGGTCGAGGCGCTGCTCGAGCGCGGGCAGCGCGTCCGGGTGCTGGACAACTTCTCGACCGGCAGCCGGGCCAACCTCGACGGCGTCCGAAGCCGGATCGACCTCGTCGAGGGCGACATCACCGACGTGGCGACCGTCGTCCGGGCGATGCAGGGCGTCGAGGTAGTCTACCACCAGGCCGCCCTGGCGTCGGTGCCGCGCAGCATCGCCAACCCGCTCGCGACGCACCGGGCCTGCGTCGACGGCACGCTGCAAATCTTGCTCGCGGCGCGCGACGCCCGGGTGCGGCGCGTCGTCTACGCCGCCAGTTCCAGCGCGTACGGCAACAACCCGTCCCTGCCGCGGCGCGAGAGCGACCAGACGCTGCCGATGTCGCCGTACGCCGTGGCGAAGCTCGCCGGCGAACAGTACTGCGCCGCGTTCAGCGAGGTGTACGGCCTGGAGACGGTCCGGCTGCGCTACTTCAACGTGTTCGGGCCGCGGCAGAGCCCCGACTCGCCGTACGCGGCGGTGATCCCGCTCTTCCTCCAGGCGCTCAGCCAGGGGAAGGCCCCGCGCATCCAGGGCGACGGCAAGCAGACGCGCGACTTCACCTACATCGCCGACGTGGTGCGGGCAAACCTGCTCGCCGGCGAGGCCCCCGGCGTCAGCGGCCAGGTCTACAACGTCGCCTGCGGCAAGCGGACGTCGCTATTGCAGCTGGTCGAGCACCTGAACGAGATCCTCGGCACGGACATCCCGGCCGAGCATGCCGCCGCCCGCCCGGGCGACGTGCGTCACAGCCTGGCCGACATCAGCTCGGCGCGCGCCGACCTGGAGTACGAGCCGACGACGGACATGCTGACCGGCCTGCGCAAGACGGTCGAGTGGTGGCAGAAGACGCGCGGCGTGCCGGCCAAGGCGGCGACGGCGGCGACGACGCCGGTCGCGCGGTGAGCGTCACGACGGGAAGAGCGGCTCGGCCGGGTCGGCGCGGTACAGCGCCGCCTCCAGGTCGAGCCGCCGGGCGAGTTCGCGGTCGCGATGGCCGCGGACCAGTTCGTAGACGCCGGGCGTTTCGAGCGTTTCGCCAGCGGCGATCCGGCAGGCCTTTTGTCGGGTGACCGACCGGCGGAACCAAGCCGGCAGGCACGCCTCGCACGTCAGGGCGTAGGTCTTCAGTTCTTCGGTGTGGCCGTCGCTCCAGCGGGCGGCGATCTTGTACCGGGCCGGCCGGCCGCAGCCGGGCTGGTAGCAGATCAGCGGATACGGCGGTATCGGCATGGCTGGTCTTCAAATAGCCCCGGGCAAGCCCGGGGTCTTGGAGACGAATAACCCCGGGCAAGCCCGGGGCGATATGGGGACGGGCCGGCTCAGTCGCACGCGAACGGGAGGTCCTCGCCGTTGACCGAGGCGAGGGCGTTCATCGCGGCGCGCTGCTCGGCCTCTTTCTTGTTGCGGCCCCACGCCCCGGGGTAGGTGTGTCGGCCGATCTGGGCCGCGACCTTGAAGCACTTGCTGTGGTCGGGGCCCTTCTCGTCGAGCAGGACGTACTGCGGCGTGGCGTTGAACTCGCGCTGGGCGACCTGCTGCAAGAGCGACTTGAAGTTGCCGCCGTGCGTCGCGTCGTTGATCTCCTCGATCTCCGGGCCGAGCTGCTTCAGGACGAACGCCTTGACCACCTCCAGGCCGCCGTCGAGGTAGATCGCCGCGACGAGCGACTCGTACATGTCGGCGAGCATGTTCGCCGGGATGTTGCTGCCGGTGTGGTGGATGCCCCGGCCGAAGAAGAGGAAGTCGCCCAGGCCGAGATCCTTGCTGAAGCGGGCGCACGTCCGCCGCGACACGACCGCCGACTTGATCTTGGTCAGGTCGCCTTCCTGGAACTCGGGGAAGCGGTGGTAGAGCGCCTCGCAGGTGATCATGCCGAGGATCGCGTCGCCGAGGAACTCCAGCCGCTCGTTCGAGGCGAGGCGCGTGTTCGCCCCGGAGGCGTGGGTCAGGGCGACGCGCAGGAACTCGATCTGGCGGAATCGGTACCCGATCGCTTCCTGGCAGGATTCCAGAATGTCAGCTTCGTGATCGGACGGCATAGCCAGGGCGGTCGCGGGGTGTGAAGGCGAAGAACTGCATGGAGGGTACCACCCGAAGGGCACATCTGTCAATCACCTGTCCCTCATTTGGAGCACGGGACTACCCACGCCAGCCAGTGCGCCAGTTCGATCCGGGCGAGGCCGGCGTCGCGTTCGGCCTTGCCGGCGGCACGCCAGCGGGCGAGCAGGCGAGCCCCTTCATCGACGACGTTCGCCTCGGCATCGACGACCGACCGCTGGGCGCGGAGCCAGCGCTGCCGGTTCTCGATCAGGCCGTCGCCGCCGCCGACGTCGCGCGTCAGCCGCTCGATCTCCGCGCGGTGGCGGGCGATGACCACGTCCGGGTGGCGGTCCACGACGGCGCACAGGAGCGGCTCGATTGCGTCCGGAAGCGGCGGCAGCGCCACCGGGCTCATCACCAGCCGTGCCGCGTCGCACGGGGCGAGGCCGAGGAGCCGACCGAGCTGGAGCCGGGCCTCTTCGACGGCGGCCGGCTCGTCGCGCTGGGCGCACCACAGCCGCCAGCACGCCTGCTCGACGGCGAGCGCGAGGCGAGCCTGGCGGTTGAGGTATTCTTGCAGGGCGATCTGGTGCCCCTCCCGAGCGACGCGGGCCGCCTGGTCGAGGCCGAGCTTCTCGCGCAGGACTTCGAGCGTCACGCGGCAGCCGGGCGGCGTCGCGGCGAGTTCGGCGACCTTGCGGTCGAGCTTCCACGCCGCGACGCTGACGCCATCGAGCCGGCCGAACCGGCGGGCCCGGTCGAGGCACTCCGAGACGGTAATCGTAGGCGGCAGAGGCGGCGGGGCCTCGACCCTGACCGGGACCGCCTCCGGCTCGCCGCCCGGGCCGGGCACGAAGCCGTCGCCGGGCAGGCAGCGTTCCGCCTCCGGGAAGGGCTTCGCCGGCGTCGTACTCGCGCAGCCGGCGGCGAACAGCAGCAGCGTCAGGCCAGCGGTCGGTAGGCGTCCGATCATCCCGGCCCTCCTCTCGGTGCCGGTAGTATCGGTCGCGCGGGCCGGTCCGGTTGAGTCACGGCAGCGGCTGGCCGCGATACTGCGGCGGCGGCGTGGCCGTCCCGGTCCAGCGGAGCGGCGGTTCCCAGGCCGGCTTGAGGTCGATGCGGCGGTCGTGGAACAGCTCGCGCGGCGTCTGCCGACCCGGGTTCGGGATCACCCCTCCGGGGAGGAGGTCCGCCTGCTCGACCGCCGCAAGGAGCAGTTCGGAGCAGATCCACTCATCCTGGGCCGGGTCACCGCTGCGGTAGAGCCGGCCGCGCTGGAACGCGAGGCGGAGGAACTCCGGTGTCGGCGTGAAGCGCTTGCCGAACTGGGCCTCGGCGAACGCCGTCAGCCGGGCGGACTGCTCCGGCGTCAGCGGCGTCTTGCGCCGCCGGACCCACGCCGCCCCCTCCTTGGAGGCGTACTCCTGCATCAGGTGCGTCAGCCGCTCGACCACGCCGCGAAGCGTGACACTGACCGACGAGCCTCCGCCGACCTCGAGCGACTCCAGCTCGCCGGTCGTCCGCCGGACGAAGATCGTCGAGTGGTACGGGTGGTCCGTCCCGGCGATCGCCCAGACGACGGCGTAAGCCTTGTCGCGAGACGTCGTCAGGAGGATGTCGCCCTCCTGGGGCGCGTAGGGCACGGAGCAGGTCTTGTCCGCGCCCCAGAGGAAGCCAACGGTGCGAACCTCCTGCCCGGTGATCGGGACCGGGGCCAGGGCGAGGCAGGCGGCAAGCGTCAGGGCGACCATCGGTCCCTCCTCCGTGAGGCGGTCTCTGGGAAGAGGATCGATCCGGTCAAGGCGGGGACTTGAGGGCGATCAGGGTATCCTCGACGATGCGGAGCTTGTCATCCCAGCCGGAAGCAGCCGCCTTCGCCCGGCCGGCGTCGCCCAGCCGGCGACGGAAGTTCGCATCGCTGGCCAGGCGGCGGAGCGCCTCGCGAAGTGCGGCGACGCGGCATGGCACGACGAGGCCCTCGACGCCGTCGGCGATGACGCCGGGGATGCCGCCGGCGTTGTAGCCGACGCACGGCACGCCGTTGGCCATCGCTTCGAGCAGGACGAGGCCGAACGAATCGACGACGCTCGGCAAGGCGAAGAGGTCGATGCCGGCGAAGAAATCGCGCTTCTCGGAATGGGACAACTCGCCGAGGACCCGGACTCCGACGGCGGTGCGGAAGTTGGGCATCGCCGGCCCGGCGAGCGCGAGCTTCACCGGCAGCCCATCGGCGGCCTGGACGAGGTCGTTGCTACCCTTCTCGGCGCTAAGGTTGGCGAGATGCCCGACGACGACGTCGTTTGGCGCGAAGCCGTGTCGGGCACGCCAGCCGGCCCGGTCGCCGCCGGTGCATTCGGCCGCGTCCACGCCGAGGCCCTGGAGGACGAGCCGCTCGTCGGCGACGCCGAGGGCGCGGAAGGCGTCGCGCTCCTGCGGCGTCTGAACGAAGATGACGTCCGCCTGGCCGGCGATGGCGAGGAAGGCCGGCTTCGTGAACGAGCGGCGGACGCGGTTGGCCGGGTCGTCGAGGTCGCCGAGGTGGAGGAACGGCGTCAGAGCGAACGGCACCTTCCGCCGCCGGGCCAGAAGCAGGGCGCTGCGCAACGGCCAGGCGTAGGGGAACGCCGTCGCGTGGACGACGTCGAGCGGGCCGTCTTCGGTCAAGGCCCAGCGGCGCAGCGACCACGACAGCGGGTTGCACGAGACGACCCAGCCCTGCCACGCCGGGATGGGGACGAGCGAGAGCGCGCGAAGGAGCCAGCGCTGGAGCGGGACGCGCCAGATCGGATGCCGTTCGACCGTGACGCCGTCCTCGACGGCGATACCCGCCGGAACGGTCGCGGCGCGGCGGTCCCAGAACGCGGTCAGGTCGCGCGCCGTCGTCGTGGCGACGTGGACGTGGTGACCGCGTGCGACGAGCCAGCGGCTCAGGCGGGCGAAGTACGCCTCGGAGCCGCCGTGAGCGGGGGGATAGCGCTGGACGACGTGGACGAGGTGCATGGCGGCCACCGGGTCACAGGAGTTCCGCGAAGGCCGCCAGCGCGGCGACCGTGAGCGGCAGGCCGCATTGTTCGAGGGTCGGCACGAACTCGGCCACGGATTTCGCTGGCTTTTTCAGGCTCTCGCGCTGCCGCTTCACCGCGGCGCACACCGCGCCCGGATCGAGGTCGAGCAGGTGGGTGACGAACTCGTCGGGGTGCTGGGCTTCGACCCCGAGCGGCGAGAGGGCCGACGCCGGGAAGTGCTTCAGGTTGAACGTCACGATCACGTCCGCCCGGCCGACGACCGCTGCCGCGAGGACATGGCGGTCGCCCGGGTCAGGCAGGCTGAGCGAGGGGATGATCTCCTCGTAGCCGGTGACGAGGCAATCGCGGACGTGGGCGTTCATCAACTGCCGGGTGCGTTCGAGTTGCTCGGCCGTCAGGTCAGGCCGGGACTTCAGGACGGCCCGGATCCATTCGTCGTGGATGGCGTCGGTCCACTTCGCCCGGAAGAGGTCCGCCAGGGCGAGGTGCATGAGCAGATCGCGCAACGGGGCCGGGTAGAGGACGCACGCATCGTACAGCGCCGTGAAGGCCGCCACGTCAGTAGCCCATGCCGAGGTCTTGCGCCTGTGCGGCGAGTTCCTCGAGCGCCTTGAGCCGGTCAGCGTCTTCCTTGCGCTTGTAGGCCATCAGGTCCTGGAACAACACCCGCCGATGCGTCCCTACCTTGCGGTAGGGGATGTGGCCCTCGTCGAGTAACTTGACCAGGAACGGCCGGGAGACGTTGAGAAGGTCGGCCGCCTGTTGGGTCGTCACCTCGGCGTGGACCGGGATGAGCGTGACGGCGTTGCCGCGGGCCATCTCGGTCAGGATGTGGAACAGCAGCCGCACCGCCGACAGCGGAACGGCGAGCGGTTCGCCCTTCTTGCCGCCTTCGACCTGGAGGCGAACGGTCCGGGCCGACGGGAGCCGGACCGCCAACTGCCGGATCGTCTCCCGGGCCAGAGTCGCCTCCTCCTCGGTTGGTGTGACCGCTTCTAGATCGTCGAGCAGCGTTGCGACCATGACTTCTCCCTCACACACATCCCATCACCACAGTGTATCCCCTCAACGAAACAAAAGCAACATCCGAAACAATCGAAACGTCACCTCGGGGAGTGCCAGCGCTCCCGAGTCGGCCCCGCTCCGCTACAATAATCTCCCGCTTGCCGTCGCCCCCCCGCGAGGACCTCCGGATGATCCGCATCTCGTCGATGGCCGCCGCCGTGCAACCCTCCGCCACCCTGGCCGCCGCCGCCCGGGCGAAACAGCTCAAGGCCGAGGGCGTCAAGGTCTTCGACTTCAGCCTCGGCGAACCCGACTTCCCCACCCCGGCCCACATTTGCGACGCCGCCACCGCCGCGATGAAGGCCGGCCAGACGAAGTACACCGCCGCCGCCGGCACCGTCGAGCTGCGTACCGCGATCTGCCGCTGGTACGAGAAGACCTACGGCATCAAGTACGCCGCCGACCAGGCCATCGTCTCCAACGGCGCGAAGCACTCCATCAGCACCGCCCTGGCCAGCCTCGTCGGCCCCGGCGACGAGGTCATCATCCCGACGCCGTACTGGGTCAGCTACAGCGACCTCGTCAGCATGACCGGGGCGACGTTCACGCTCGTGCCGACCACCCTCGCCAGCGGCTTCAAGATGTCGCCGGAACAACTGCGGCAGGCCATCACGCCGAAGAGCCGGCTGCTGATGCTCAACTCGCCGTCGAACCCGACCGGCACGGTCTACACCCGCGACGAACTCGCGAAGCTGGCCGAGGTCGTCCGCGAGCGCCAGTTGACCGTCCTGAGCGACGAGATCTACGAGCAGCTCATCTACGGCGACGCGAAGCCGACCTGCTTCGCGACCCTGCCGGGCATGGTCGACCTGACCCTGACGATCAGCGGCGCGAGCAAGAGCTACTCGATGACCGGCTGGCGCATCGGCTGGACGCTCGGGCCGAAGCACGTCATCGCCGCGATGGGCAACGTCCAGAGCCAGCAGACGAGCAGCCCGTGCAGCGTCAGCCAGGCGGCGGCGAAGGCGGCCCTGGAGGGCGACCAGGCCTGCGTCGCGATGATGCGGACCGAGTTCCAGGCGCGGCGCGACTACGTCTGCGACCGGCTGGCGAAGATGCCCGGCCTCGGCGTCCGGGTGCCGGAGGGGGCGTTCTACGCCTTCTTCGACGTGTCGTCGCACTTCGGCCGGACGCTCGGCGGCAAGAAGGTGACCGACTCGGCCAGCTTCTGCGCCGCGGCCCTCGACGTGGCCCATGTGTGCATGGTGCAGGGGTCGGCCTTCGGGGCGGAGGGCTACGTCCGGCTGTCGTTCGCCAGCAGCCGCGAGGAGTTGCAGGGCGGCCTGGACAAGCTCGAGGCGCTGCTGCGCGGGTGACCAAATAGCCCCGGGCTTGCCCCGGGTCTGCGCTGCGAAGGCACCCCGGGCTTGCCCGGGGCTATGTGACGAGGAGCCGCCATGGTCCTGCTCCTGAGCGAGGCCGACGTCCGCCGCGTCCTGACGATGGACATGGCCCTCGACGCGGTCGAGCGCGCCCTGCGCGCCCACGCCCTGCAAGAGGCGGTCAACCAGCCGCGGCTGCGGGCGCAGACCGACCACGCCATGCTCCACAGCATGAGCGCGGCGATCAAGGCCCTCGGCGTCATGGGCAGCAAGGTCTACGCCACGAGCAAGAAGCACCCGGCCCGGTTCCTCGTCCCCCTCTTCGATGGCAAGACGGCCGCCCTGCTCGCCCTGATCCAGGCCGACTACCTCGGGCAGGTGCGCACCGGGGCGGCGAGCGGCGTCGCGACGAAGTACCTCGCCCGGCCCGACGCCGACACGGTCGGCCTCTACGGCAGCGGCAAGCAGGCGCGCACCCAACTTGAAGCGATCTGCAAGGTCCGCCCGGTGAAGCACGTCAGCGTCCACAGCCCGAACGAGGCGAACCGTTCGCGCTTCGCCGCCGAGATGAGCGCCGCCCTCGGCGTCCCGGTCGAGCCGGTCGCCAGGCCGCAGGACGCCGCCGAGGGCAAGGCTATCGTCGTCACTGCGACGGCGAGCCGCGACCCGGTCCTGCTCGGGGTATGGCTCGCCGCGGGCACCCACGTCAACGCCATCGGCTCGAACTTCCTCGGCAAGGCTGAGATCGACGTCGAAGCGGTCCGGCGGGCGAGCCGGGTCGTCGTGGACAACCGCGAGCAGGCCCACCTCGAAGCGGGCGACCTGCTCCCGGCCATCGAGGCGGGCGTGCTGAAATGGTCGGACGTGCAGGAACTCGGCCCGATCGTCGCCGGCCGGCTCCCGGGGCGGCAGGGTGCCGAGGAGGTCACCCTGTTCAAGTCGCTCGGCGTCGCCCTCGAAGACGTCGCCGTCGCGGCCCGCGTCTACCAGGCCGCGACGGAGCAGGGCATCGGAATGAAGGTGGACTGGGACTGACCCGCCTCACGTCGGCGCGCTGACCTCGGCGATCTGCTCCAGCAGCTCGGCCGACGGCTTCTTCGTCCCCTTGCACTTCGGGTAGCCCGCGCAGCCGAGGAAGTACCGGCCGCGGTACTGCCGCAGCTTCATCGGCCCGTTGCACTCCGGGCAGAGGTCGGTCACCTCGATCGCCGGCTCCTCCTTCTTCGGGGCCTGAGCCGGCAGCTTGTCCTTGAGCTGCTCCTTCAGCTCCGGCGTCAGCTGCTTCGTCGAGCGGCACTTCGGGTACGCCGTGCAGCCGAGGAACGGGCCGCGCGGCCCCTTGCGGATCGCCATCGGCGAGTTGCACTTCTCGCAGTTGATCCCCAGGTCGGTCGGCTGGATCGGGTTCCCGCTCGCGTCGACGTCCTTGGCGTTCTTGCACTTCGGGTAGCCGGTGCAGGCGAGGAACGGCCCGCGCCGCCCCTCGCGGATGACCATGTCCCGGCCGCACTTCTCGCACTTGTGCGCCGTGTGCTTCGCCGCCAGGATCGGACGACCCTCGTCGTCGAGGTTCATCTTCGTCTGGCACTCGGGGTAGCCCGAGCAGCTGAGGAACTCGCCGCGCCGGCCGGTCTTCTTGACCATCATCTTGCCGCACGCCGGGCAGGGGATGTCGGTCACGACCGGCTCGGCCGGCTCCGGCTCGCCCTCGCGCGGCTTGATGTACTTGCACGGCGGGTCGTCCTTGTAGCCGGAGCAGCCGATGAACTCGCGCTTCAACTTGCGCGAGAAGCTCTTCACCAGCGGCTTGCCGCAGCGCGGGCACATCTCGCCGGTCGGCTCGCCCTGCTTGGACGGCATCTGCTCGTCGGCCGCCTGGAGCGCCTTCTCGAACGGGCCCCAGAAGTCGTTCAGAACCTGGTGGTACTGCGTCTTCTTGTTCTCGATCTCGTCGAGGTCGGTCTCCATCTGCGACGTGAACTTCACGTCCATGACGCGCGGGAAGTGGGCCACGAGCAGGTCGGTCACCTCCATGCCGAGCGGCGTCGCGAAGAAGCGCCGGTCGCGCACCTCGATGTAGCCGCGCTCGTCGGAGGTGATCTTGTTGATGATGCTCGCGTAAGTGCTCGGCCGGCCGATGCCCTCGCTCTCCAGCGCCTTGATCAGCGACGCCTCGTTGAAGCGCGGCGGCGGCTGGGTGAAGTGCTGGCTCGCGGTCAGGTCGAGCCGGTCCAGGGCCTGCCGCTCGGCGAGCGGCGGCAGCTCGACGTTGTCGCTCTTGCCGGCGAGGACCTTGCGGAAGCCGTCGAACTTCAGGACGTGGCCGCGCGCCTTGAGCAGGCCGCGGTCCGCGCCGCAGTCGGCCGTCACCTCGACGCTCGTCACCGCCCACACCGCCGGCTTCATCTGGCTGGCGACGAACCGGTTGTAGATCAGCGTGTACACCTTGAGCTGGTCGCCGGTCAGGCCGAGCGCCGCGACGCGCCGCGGCGTGTAGGCGAGGTCGGTCGGCCGGATCGCCTCGTGGGCGTCCTGCGTGTTCTGGGCCTTCGACTTGTACGCGTTCGGCTGCGGCGGCAGGTACGCCGGCCCGTACTCGGTGCTGATGTGCCCCCGGACCGCGTTCAGCGCCTCGGAGCTGACCCGGACGCTGTCGGTACGCATGTAGGTGATGAGCGCGACGGACCCCTCCGCGCCGAGGTCGATGCCCTCGTACAGCTTCTGGGCCGTCCGCATCGTCCGGTCGCTGGCGAAGTGCAGGCGCAGGCTCGCCTGCTGCTGCAGCGTGCTCGTCGTGAACGGCGGCTGCGGGTACTCGTTGCGGTCCTTCTGCTCGATCTTCGTGACGGCGTAGTTGCCGGTGTCGAGGGCGAGGGCGACGGCGACGGCGGTCGCCTGGTCGGTCAGGAACGTCGCTTCCGGCGTGGTGGCCTTCTGGCCGTTCCACTCCGCCAGCTCGGCGAGGAACGACCCGGGAGGGATGGCCGGGGCCTTCTCCCTGGCCGCCTCGCCTTCCTTGCCCTCCTTCGCCTCGGCGTCGCCGTCCTTCGCGCCGCGCGGCTTGTGCAGGACGACCGTGTGCGGCTTCGGCTCGAACCGGATCGCCCCGGACGGCGCGAGCAAGGCGGTGATCTTCCAGAACTCCTTCGCGACGAACGCCGCGATCTCGCGCTCGCGGTCGACGACGAGGCGCAGGGCGACCGACTGGACCCGGCCGGCGCTGAGGCCGCGGGTGATCTTCTTGCCGAGCAGGTTCGACAGGGGATAGCCCACGACCCGGTCCAGGACGCGCCGCGCCTCCTGGGCCTTGACGAGGTCGCTGTTGATCCGGCCCGGCGAGGCGATCGCCGCCTGGACGGCGGACCGGGTGATCTCCTGGAACGTGATCCGGTACGTCGACGCCGGGTCGAGCTTCAGCTCGTCGAGGATGTGCCAGGCGATCGCCTCGCCCTCGCGGTCGGGGTCGGTCGCGAGGAAGACGCGCGACGCCTTGTTCGCCTCGCGCTTCAGCTCGGCGAGGATGTCCTTCGGCGAGCGGAACTTCCGACCGTCCTTGCCGGTGCCCTTGGACTCCTCGACGACGTAGGTCGGCTGCCAGGTCGTCAGGTCGATGCCGGCGACGAACTCGCCCTTCTTGCGGCGGCGCGGCAGGTCGCGGACGTGGCCGTAGGACGCGAGCACCTTGAACTGCGGCCCGAGGTACTTGTTGATCGTCTTCGCCTTGGTCGGCGACTCGACGATGACCAACGTGACGCCCTTGCCGCCGCCGTTGCTCGACGGGGCGTCCTCGGCGGCGGGCTTGCGGCGGGCGCGGGGGGCCTTGGCGGCCGGGACGCCGTCACCCGGGACGGCCTTCGTCGCGGCGGCCTTCCGGCGGGGCGTGCGCGGCGTGGCCGGGGCGTCGTCGGTGCTCGGTTGCTTCTTGCGTGCCACGGTCGTCTCCTCGGTTGCCGTTGTCTGGGGGCCACCCATTCCGCTACAATTCGTACTTTGACCGAGTTCCGCCACCAACCCATACTACAGCTTTTCCCCGGGTGTCAAGCCCGGCAGGATAAGGCGGGGGGGCGGGTTCCGCCAAATCCGAGGACTGGCCATGGCGTTCAATCCGTTCAATTTCTTCCGGCGGAACCAGAAGGCGATCCTCGCCGGTCTCGCCATCCTCTGCATGTTCGTCTTCATCCTGTCCTTCGGTGCCGGCGACTTCTTCACCATGGCCCAGGGCTGGTTCCAGGGGCCGCGCGACCGGGGCTCCGTCGTCGCGACGCTCTACGGCAACCCGGTCCACGAGGGCGACCTGAACCGGCTCCAGTACCACCGCCAGCTCGCGTCCGAGTTCCTGTTCTCGACCCTGTTCCGCCACCAGGAGCAGATCACCCAGCCGCGCGTCGACCTGACCGGCAACCTGGTCATGCTGCCGAAGAAGGCCGACCTCCTCGTCACGATGACGCCGGGGCTGTCCGTCCAGGAGGTCAAGGTCGGCGGCGTCCTCGGCTCGGTGACGCGCAACGTCATCGAGCACATCGCCGCCCGCGGCCGGCGCTTCGGCCAGCCGCTCACCGTCGAGCAGCAGCGCAGCGACGAGCTCGGCATCCGCGCCGACCTCGACGTCCTCCGCAACGCCCTGCTCCTGGATCGTAGCGGCGACGGCAAGACCGCCGCGTACGAGGACAAGTCGCTCAGCCTCGACCAGCGGGGGGCCTACGACGAGCTGATCACGTTCCTTCAGTTCGAGCTGTACCGCGTCGCGCCGGGGAGCAACTTCCCCGACCTGTTCCGCGGCCACGTCAACCAGCCGACGCTCAACTCGAACAAGACGTTCTTCCTCGGAGGCGGCCGGACGACCGAGGAGCTGCTCGACTTCGTCGTCTGGAAGCAGCAGGCCGACAAGCTCGGCATCCACCCGACCGACTCGGCCGTCCTGCGGCTGGCCCTGGCCTACGCAGGCCAGAAGGCCATCCCGGCCAACCCGACCTTCGCCGACCACAACTCCGTGCAGCAGTTCCTCGCCATGCGGCGCGACAGCGACCGGCTGACGACCGAGGAGGTGGCCGACGCGCTGCGCGACGACGTCCGCGTCGCCCTGGCGCGCGAGGCGCTGACCGGCCAACTGCCGGCGGGGACGTTCCCGGCGATCGCCCTGAGCCTACTGCCGACCGTGCCGGCCCAGGCGTCGCTCGGCGAGGGGTACGCCGAGTTCCAGCGCCTGACGACGACGGCGAACATGTCCCTGCTCGAAGTGCCGGTCTCGGCGTTCCTCGGCCAGGTGACCGGCCAGCCGACGGACAAGGAACTACAGGTTCTCTTCGACAAGTACAAGAACGACGAGCCGCGGCCGGACCGCGACCGGCCGGCGTTCAAGGAGCCGCGCCGGGCCCGGGTGCAGTACCTGCACATCAGCGGCACGTCGGCGTTCATGCTCGCCCAGGCGATCCGCGCCCGCCTGCTCGGCGAGGCGGTCAAGCCGGCCGGCGTCGCCCTGGCGGCCGGCCTGGCCCACGGCGGCATCGGCTCCCACCCGTTCGTCGTGCCCGGCCTCGTCGCCGCGCTGCAGCCGGACTCGCTCCTGACCGAGGACCACGAGGCGTACAAGGCCGCCCCGCGCAACCAGCTCGCGTCCTGGCTGGAGGACGACTATTTTAGCTTCACCCGTGCCGAGTTCGAGAAGTACGGCATGCACGACTCGAGCTGGATGCGGGCCGGTCCGACCGCGCCGCTGGTCGCCCACCTGATGGGGGCGTCGCTCAACGCATCCGGGACGCCGCTGACCGCACTGACCGACTGGGCGGCGAACGTCTACCGCTTCGAGTCCGGCGACCGGTCGTACTACCAGAAGCGCATCGCGACCGCCCTCGGCCCGAGCTTCCTGCCCAACGGCGAGTTCGCCTCCGGCGTGTTGCTGGCCGTCATGCGCAAGTCGGGCGAGCTGCCCGAGCCGGTCGCGATGCAGACCCTCGCCCCGATGTACCGCCAGGCGCGCGTCGATTCCCTGGCCCGCAACATCCGCGGCGGCCTGATGCGCGAGGCGTTCGACAAGCTGAAGACCCTGCGCGGCAAGACGGAGAAGGAGGCCGCCCCCATCCTGGACGCCTTCCTCAAAGAGCGCGGCATCGAGGGGGCGTTGCAAGGCACGCCGTACGCGATGGACGCCTTCGACCTGGCGAAGACGCCGACGATCGAGGGGATCGCCCGCCTGACCGGCCAGGCCGGGGCGGTGGCGACGGACCTGGCCCTGCGCCTGTCCCTGAACAGCCGGGGCACCTACGAGGCGCAGCGCTTCTCGTCGCGGTTCAACGACCACTTCCGCGAGGCGCGCGGCCTGTCGCAGGCCGCCCGCGAGGAGGACGCCTGGTCGCGCGCTCTGGGCGACCCGCAGGCGATGCTCGTCTGGCGCTCGGAAGACCGCGAGGCGGCGGTGCCGGCCGGCCTCGACGCCTTCGTCTGGGACAAGGGCGAGCGGGTCAAGGTGCGCGAAAAGGTCCTGGCGGCGTGGAAGTGGCAGCAGGCCCAGCTCCTGGCCGAGAAGTACGCCCAGGGCATCCGCGCCAAGCTGCTCGAACTGCGCGGCAAGCAGGAGGTCTCGGCGACCGTCCAGTGGCTGCGCGAGCAGAAGGTCGGCACGACGGCACTGGCCGTCAAGGAACTGAAGGGCCGCGGCCGGCTCGTCAAGGAGCCGAGCCCGATCCTGACCGACCCGACCTACGTCCCCGGCGACATCCCGGCCGACGTGATCGCGATGCCGCGGGCGGACACGCTCGACCAGTTGCTGTCCGCGTTCAAGGAGCGCGGCGACGCGGCCGTCGTGCCGGACCGGCCGGCCGGCACCTGGTACGTCGCCCTGGCCGAGGACCTCGACGTGCCGAAGGAGGCGGACTACATCTCCGCCCTGAACGCGGTCAAGACGCTGATCCTGTCCGGCCAGGGCGGCTCGCTGCCGAACGGCTTCTATGCCGCCCACCTGACGCCGGCCAACGAGCGGGCCTTCGACGAGAAGCTGATCAGCCAACTGCGCCTCGAGGCGTGCAAGGACCAGGACCGAATCGACGCCAGCGGCCGCTGGCGGCTGCCGGCCAGCCTGCGCGTCAACTACGAGCGGTCCGAGGCCGGCGACTGATCCCCAGGCGCGCCCGTGAAGTACTATCTCTCCCACCCCCTGTCCTGGCCGCACCTGCCCGAGGGGTTCGGCCGGGACCACGACTCGGCCTGGACCTGGCTGCCGAACACACTCTACGACCCGGAGAAAGGCCGAGCCCTCTACGAGGAATCCCTCACCACCCTCGCCCTCGCCGACGAGCTGGGCTATGACGGCGTCTGCCTCGGCGAGCACCACCAGACCGCCTACAGCCTGACGCCGTCGCCGAACCTCCTCGCCGCGGCGCTGACGCAGCGGACGAAGCGCTGCCGGCTCGCCGTTATCCACTGCGGCCTTTCGCTCGACCAGCCGCCGCTGCGACTCGCCGAGGAGGTCGCCCTGCTCGATGCGTTGTCCGGCGGCAGGCTCGACGTCGGCCTCGGCGTCGCCGGCGGGCCGGAGTACTGGTCGTCCCAGGCCAACCCGACCCACGCCCGGGAGCGCTTCCGCGAGGGGCTCGACCTCGCCCTCGCCGCGTGGACCCGGCCGGGGCCGTTCACCTGGACCGGCAAGCACTACTTCTACCGCTACGTCAACCCGTGGCCGACGCCGGTGCAGAAGCCGCACCCGCCGGTCTGGATCGCCGGCGACGGCAGCCCGGAGATGGCCGAGGTCGCCGCCCAGGGACGCTTCGTCTACGTGGGTAGCCCGTACCTGCCGCTCGACTCGGCAGAGCGCGAGTTCGGCCGGTTCCGCGAGGCGTGCCAGAAGGCCGGCACCACGGCGTCGCCGGGGCAGCTGGCCTGGACCGTGCCGATCCACGTCGCCGAGACGGACCGGCAGGCGCGCGAGGAGTTCGAGCCGCACCTGTGGTACCTCGTCAAGAACCTGCTCAAGGGCAAGGCGACGTCGCCGCCGGGAGCCAGGTCGCCGCACTCGGCCCTGGCGAGCCTTCGCAACCGGGGCGAGTCCCTCGCCGAGAAACGGACCTGGGACGAGGTCGAGCGCGGCGGCTACGTCATCGTCGGCGGCGCGGCGACGGTGCGGCAGAAGCTGGACGAGTGCCGTAAACGGCTCGGCTGCGGCGTCGTTCTCGCCGGGTGCCCGGCTCGTAAGGGCATGGAACTGCTGGCCCGCGAGGTGCTGCCCCATGTTCGGGACGCTTAAGAAGCTCGCCTACGCGGCCCGGGTGTTGCTGTCGCGCCGCGGCGAGGCGGAGACGATCGACGTGTGCGGCCGGCCGACGCTCATCTTCTCCGGCGGCAACGGGCCGCCGTTCGTCTACCTGCACAGCACCCTCGGCGAGTCGAACCGCTGGCTGCCGTTCTACGACAAGTGGGCGGCGACCTTCACGACCTACGTCCCGACCCACCCCGGCTTCCACACCTCCGGCGGCTTCGACCGGATCGACACGATCGAGGACATGGCGTTCCACTACGTCGAGCTGTTCGACACGCTCGGCCTGGACCAGGTCTGCCTGGGCGGCGTGAGCCTCGGCGGCTGGATCGCGGCGGAGTTCGCCTGCCGCTGGCCGGAGCGCGTCGCGAAGCTGTGGATCAGCGGCTCGCCCGGCTTCTGGGTCGCGGACGAACCGCTGCCGGACCTGTTCCGCCACGTCAACGACCCGCGCAAGGTCCGCGAACTGCTCTTCGCCGACCCGGACGGCGCGATGGCAGACCTCGTCCTCGGCCGGCCCGGGGAGGAGCGGACCGACGAGCAGGTCCTCAGCGCGTACCAGTCGCTGACGGCCCTGGCCCGCCTGATCTGGGACCGGCCGTACAGCCCGAAGCTCGGCTCGCGGCTGCATCGCGTGAAGTGCCCGGTGCTGTTGTTGTGGGGCGACACGGACCGGCTCGTGCCGCCGGCGTACGGTCGGGAGTATGCGAAGCACCTGCCGCAGGCGGAGTTCCGCACGATCAAGGACTGCGGCCACCTCGGCATGTTCGAGCGCGAGGGCGAGTTCGTCGAGGCGATTCGGGCGTTCTGTCGAGGCACATAGCCGCCGGCTTGCCGGCGGTTCTTTTGTGGAAGACCGATCCGAAGGCACCCCGGGCAACCCCGGGGCTATATGGGGATCGCATGACCACCTTCCGCGACAAGGTCGTCCTCATCACCGGCGCGGCGAGCGGCATCGGCCGCGAACTGGCCCGCCAGCTCGCCACCGAGGGGGCGAAGATCGGCGGCCTCGACCTCCAGGCCGACGGCCTCGCCGGCCAGCCGTTCGCCCACGCCGTCGCCGACGTGACCGACCGCGTCGCGCTGAACGCCGCGGTGCGCGACCTGGAATCGAAGCTCGGCCCGGCCGACCTGCTCATCGCCGCGGCCGGCATCGGCCGCGAGACGCTCGCCGCCGCCGACCACGCCGCCGAGGTCGAGGCGACCGTCCGCATCAACCTCATCGGCCTGGCGAACAGCTTCTACGCCGTCCTGCCCGGCATGATCGAGCGGAAGCGCGGCCACCTCGTCGCCCTGTCGAGCCTCGCCTCCTACGCCGGCCTGCCGCGCATGGCCGGCTACTGCGCCAGCAAGGCCGGCGTCAACGCCCTGTGCGACGCCTTCCGCGTCGAGCTGCGCCCGCACAACGTCGATGTGACGATCCTCTGCCCCGGCTTTATCAAGACGCCGATGACGGAGAAGATCGCCGCCCGGTCGATGCCGCGCATGCTCGAGCTGCCGGACGCGGTGCGGCGCATGGTCGCGGCGATCCGGGCTCGCAAGCGCTTCGTCGCCTTCCCGACCGGGCCGTGGTTCCAGGTGTGCCTGCTGCGTTACCTGCCGCGGTGGGCGGCCGACTGGCTCGCGGGGGGACATTACCGCCGGATGACGCCCGACAAGGACAAGACGTGACGCCCCTTGCAATCGGGACGGCGACGCGGTAGGTGTGGAAGGGACTCGCTTCCCGATTCGCCGCGGGTGTGTCGTCGCATGGAAACGCTCTACCGCTACACCGCCGCCCCGACGCAATGCGGCTACCTGGCCGACCAGGTCTGGACCCTGGAGTACGAGTACGTCGCGCGCATGTCGCCGGACGAGTACCAGGAACGGATGCTCGACGGCTGGCGGCGCTTCGGGACGATGCTCTTCCGGCCGGTGTGCGAGACCTGCCAGGCGTGTCGCTCCCTGCGCGTCGTCGTCGATCGATTCCAGCTGAGCCGCAGCCAGCGCCGCGCCTGGAAGGCGAACGCCGGCGGCCTCGCCCTGCGGATCGGCCGGCCGGCCGTCACGCGGACGAAGCTCGCCCTGTACGACCGCTACCACGCCTACCAGACCGAGGCGAAGGGCTGGCCGGAGCACCCGCCGCGCGACGCGACGACCTACGCCGACTCGTTCGTCCACCACCCGTTCGACGTCGAGGAGTGGTGCTACTACGACGGCGACCGCCTCGTCGGCGTCGGCTACGTCGACGCCCTGCCGGCCGTCGCGACGGCGTCCGGCCGACTCGCCCTGGCGGGGCCGAGCCATGAGCCGCTCGCGGGCGGCCTGTCGGCGATCTACTTCTACTACGACCCGGACTACCGCCACCGGTCGCTCGGCACCTACAACGTC
>Ga0268299_1001078_pt1 | contig 57952 bp, 60 predicted proteins | sample NOBtaG_FD_193484 | JGI IMG/M metagenome (GOLD analysis project Ga0268299, IMG submission 193484) | Activated sludge microbial communities from bioreactor in Nijmegen, Gelderland, Netherland - NOB reactor | ecosystem: Engineered > Bioreactor > Aerobic > Activated sludge | place: Netherlands...
CCAGAAGGTGCGCGAGGCGGCGGCGCGCAGCCAGAGCCAGAACAACCTGCGCCAGATCGGCACCGGCCTGCACAACGCCCGCTCGGCGTTCGAGGACAAGGTCCCGCCGGCCCAGGGGGCCTTCCCGGCCCAGTACGTCGCCGGCAACACCGCGCCGCAGAACATGCAGACGATGTTCTTCCATCTGCTGCCGTACGTCGAGCAGGACAACGCCTACCGGACGCTCGCCTACGCGACGAACGTCAAGATCTACGCCGCGCCGGGCGACCCGAGCAACCCGAACAACAACGACCAGCTCAGCTACGCGTCGGTCCTGGCGGCCTTCCCGGGCCTGTCGCCGCGGCGCATGTTCGCCGGCCTGGCGAGCAAGGGCGAGTCGAACAGCGTCGTCTTCTGCGAGCGCTTTTCCCAGGTCGGTGCCGCGCCCTTCCGGTGGGGCCAGCCCGCCAACCTGGTCCCGTACACGACCGCTCCGATCCTCATGGTGAGCCCGTCCACCTACGTCTGGACCGGGTCCGAGACGCCGACCTTCATCACCGGCGGTCTGAACGCGACGACGCCGAACTCCCTGCTGCTGACCCTCCCGACCGGGGTCACCTTCACCTCGATCCCGACCCCGATGACGAGCCCCCAGTTCCCCATCCCGGCGACGATCCCGAACGGGCTGAACTACCCGCGCAACGCGGCGTGGTGCTATAGCGCGTCGGGGAACCAGGTCCTGATGGGCGACGGCTCGGCCCGCAGTGTCGCCCCGGGCACCACTGGCTGGGCCGTGGCCGTCAACACCTACAACAACGCCGCCCCGGGCGGCAACTGGTAAGCCCCAGCGGGCGTATCTAACCAACCAAGCGACCCCCGCGGAAAGCGGGGGTCGCGTCTTTTTTTGGCTCCGCTCTTCCCCTCGCTTCTCTCACCTCGCCTCTGCCGAAGCGGGCCTTCCGTTCATTTTTTTGGCCAATAAATGAATGCCACCACATTTTTTCTTAATGTATTCTTGCAATCTCGAAGAAATGTGTTCTACTCGGGGCGCTCTGTTCTTGCACTCCGGGCGATCGCCCGGATGGTCTTTTGCGTTTCTTCCTCCGTTTTCCTTCCGTGAAGGAGTGTGCCCGTGGCCCGGTACTCATTTCGTCGTCGCGGCTTCACGCTGATCGAACTGCTGGTGGTGATCGCGATCATCGCCATCCTGATCGGCCTGCTGCTGCCCGCCGTCCAGAAGGTGCGCGAGGCGGCGGCGCGCAGCCAGAGCCAGAACAACCTGCGCCAGATCGGCACCGGCCTGCACAACGCCCGCTCGGCGTTCGAGGACAAGGTCCCGCCGGCCCAGGGGGCCTTCCCGTCCCAGTACATCGCCGGGAACACCACGAACCAGAACCGCCAGACGATGTTCTTCCATCTGCTGCCGTACGTCGAGCAGGACAACGCCTACCGGACGAGCGCCTTCGCGACGAACGTCAAGATCTACGCCGCGCCGGGCGACCCGAGCAACCCGAACAACACCAACGCCCTCAGCTACGCGTCGAACCTGTCCGCCTTCCCAGGCCTGTCGCCGCGGCGCATGTTCGCCGGCCTGGCGAGCAAGGGCGAGTCGAACAGCGTCGTCTTCTGCGAGCGCTTCGCCATCATCAGCGGGGCGACCTGCACCTGGAGCTCCCTCGTCCCCGACCCGGTCGTGACCGCCCCCGCGACGGCGGCAAACTGGACGACCACCACCGTCCCGACGTTCGTCGTCGGCGGGACGGCCGCCGCGACCCCGCAGACCCTGTTGTTGACGATCCCGTCCGGGTTCACCTTCTCGAACATCCCCAACCCGATGCCGAACACCGCCGCCTGGGGCAACCCGGGCACGACGGCCCCCCGGAACCACCCGCGCAACGTGGCGTGGTGCTACACGGCGTCGGGGAACCAGGTCCTGATGGGCGACGGCTCGGCCCGCAGCGTTGCCGCTGGCACCGTCGGCTGGCTGGCCGCCGTCAACGTCTACAATAACGCCGCCCCAGGCAACGGCTGGTAAGGCCCAACGCCGGCCCAGTGACGCACTGCGACCCCCGCACCTGTCGGGGGTCGCTCGCTTACCACACGACCCGAAAGTAGCGTCACAATCGGCAAAATTCGGCCGCCCGCCCTTGACAGGTTCGCGGCACGCCCCTAGTCTAAATCTTTCCGGTTGAGCTTGCAGCGCGGCGCGCGGCGCGATCAAGGAGCACACGGTGGCCGAGCTAGAGAACGGTCGGATCCGGATCTGCATGGAGGCCTACGACCACGAGGTCCTCGACCGCACGGCGCGCGAGATCGTCGAGACGGCCGAGAAGACCGGTGCCCGCGTCAACGGGCCGATCCCGCTGCCGACCCGGATCGAGCGCTACACCGTCCTCCGCAGCCCGCACATCGACCGGAAGTCGCGCGAGCAGTTCGAGATCCGGACGCACAAGCGCCTGATCGACATCCTGCAGCCGACCGGCAAGACGATCGAGGCCCTGAACAAGGGCCTCAGCCTGCCGCCGGGCGTGAACATCAAGATCCGCGTGTTGTCGGGCAAGGCGGCCGGCTGACACGACCGCAGAGTCAGGCCCTGCCGGGGGCAACTCGCCCTGACGTCCTCGCCGCACGCGGGGGCGTCCACCGGAGCCGATCTTGTCGGCTCCGTATCTTTGTGTATGCGGCAATGGCACCGAGTCGGCGGGCCGTTTGTGCCCGCGGGACGTTCGGTGTTTGTGCGTTGCCGAGGAACTTAACGGTGCGGCCATGGTGACAGTGCCGGTAGTGAACCGCCAGGGACAGTCGGTCGGGACCGTCGAGGTCGATCCGGCCGAGTTCGGCGGCGAGGTCAACAAGCAACTCCTGCACGACGTCGTCGTCATGTACCTGGCCAACCAACGGGCCGGGACGCACTCGACGCTGCGGCGCGGGCAGGTCGCCGGCTCGACGAAGAAGCTCTTCCGCCAGAAGGGCACCGGCCGGGCGCGGCGCGGCACGCTGCGGACGAACAAGACCAAGGGCGGCGGCACGGCCAAGGGCCCCAAGCCTCGCGACTACGAGTACCACCTGCCGAAGAAGGCCGTCAAGGCCGCCACCCGCATGGCGATCCTGAGCAAGATCCTCGACAACGAGATCGTCGTCGTCGATGACCTTGCCCTGCCCGAGGTGAAGACGAAGCAGGTGACCGCCCTGTTGGCGGCGCTCAACCTCGCCGAGACGACCTGCCTGATCGGCTACGAGAGCCCCGGGGAGGACGCCGGCAAGAAGGAGGCCGGCCAGCGGCTGTACCTGTCGGGTCGGAACATCCCGTCGGTGCGCGTCGCGGCGGCGTCGCAGTTCAACGCCTACACGGTGCTGCGGCAGAAGCGGCTCGTCCTGACGAAGGCCGCCCTGGAAGAGTTGCGGGCCGCGGGCAAGAAACAAGAGGCGGCCGCCGGCTGAGGCCGCGGTGAGGGAGGCGAACCATGCCGAAGATGAAGCCGCTCGGCCCGCGCACCCGCGGCCCGAAGCTCGAGCCGCACCAGGTGATCATCCGGCCGCTGATCACCGAGAAGGGGACGCACCTGTCCACGCACCGCCGCTCGTTCACATTCGAGGTGAACCTGTGGGCGAGCAAGGACGAGATCAAGGCCGCCGCCGAGTTCCTGTTCAACGTCAAGGTCGAGAAGGTCCGGACGCAGATCCGCCTGGGCAAGAAGAAGCGCTACCGCTTCATGCCGGGCCAGCTGCCCAGCTGGAAGAAGGCGATCATCACGCTGGCCGAAGACGGCGGTACGCTCGAGTTCTTCTGAGATTGACGGCGCGATCCGCGCCACAAGCCCGGGCGTCGCGACGCCTGGGGGTGTCGGAACCCCAGCGATTGCCATCGCTGGGCTTGGTGGGGTAAGGACGGGAGACGACCCGCATGGGCATCCGCGAATACAAGCCGGTGACGCCGGGCCGTCGGGCCGGGTCGGTGAGCGACTTCGCCGAGATCACCGACAAGAAGAAGAAGCCGGAAAAGTCGCTGCTCAAGCCGCGCAAGAAGAAGGGCGGCCGCAACTTCCAGGGCGTCATCACGTCCCGGTTCCGCGGCGGCGGCCACAAGCAGATGTACCGCGTCATCGACTTCGCCCGGCGCAAGGACGACTCGCCGGCGACGGTGATCTCGATCGAGTACGACCCGAACCGGTCGGCGCGCATCGCCCTGGTCCAGTACGGCGACGGCGAGAAGCGCTACATCCTGGCCCCGGACGGCCTGAAGGCCGGCGACGTGGTCCAGAGCGGCACCGAGGACGTCGAGCCGCGCGTCGGCAACTGCATGCCACTGCGGAAGATCCCGCTCGGCATGTCGGTCCACAACCTGGAGATCCAGCCGGGCCAGGGCGGCCAGATCGCCCGCAGCGCCGGCTGCAGCGCGACGCTGACCGCCCGGGACGCGAAGTGGGCCCAGGTGACGATGCCGTCCGGCGAGGTACGCCGCATCAGCAGCGAGTGCCGGGCGACGATCGGCTCGATCGGCAACGCCGAGCACATGAACATCAGCCTCGGCAAGGCCGGCCGGAAGCGCTGGAAGGGCCGCAAGCCGCACAACCGCGGCACGTCGATGAACCCGGTCAACCACCCGATGGGCGGCGGCGAGGGCCGCACCGCGGGCGGCCGGCATCCGTGCGGGCCGACCGGCGTGCTGGCCAAGGGCGGCAAGACGCGCAAGAAGCGGAAGCCGTCCAACAGTTCGATCGTCCGACGGCGGCGGCCCGGTTCGCACTACGGCGGGTAAGCCCTGGCCGCAGGTTGACGACGGCATACATTTACTGCTTGCGACGGGGTGAGCCATGAGCCGGTCGATGAAGAAGGGGCCGTACGTCGACGAACGGCTCTACCAGAAGGTCGAGCGGTCGCGGAAGACGAACAGCCGCGAGCCGATCAAGACCTGGAGCCGCGACTGCACGATCATCCCCGACTTCGTCGGGGTGACGTTCCTGGTGCACAACGGCCGGCAGTTCCTGCGGGTGCTCGTCACCGAGGACATGGTCGGCCACAAGCTCGGCGAGTTCTCGCCGACGCGGACGTTCCGCGGCCACAGCGGCGGCAAGAAGAGCAAGTAACGCGAGGTTGCGCGATCATGAAGTACCGGGCCACGCACCGCCACGCGGACGTCTCGCCGCGGAAGATGCGGCCGTTCGCCGACCTGATCCGCGGCCGGGCCGCCGACGAGGCGCTCGAGTTGCTCCGCTTCCTGCCCAACCGCGGCGCGCGGCTGGTCGAGGCGGTCCTCAAGAGCGCGATCGGCAACGCCCAGGATCGCGGCTCGCTCGATGTCGACGAGCTCGTCGTCGCCGAGGCGTGCATCGACGGCGGGCCGTACCTGCCGCGGCACCAGCCGCGCGCCCGCGGCACGGCGTACCCGATCAAGAAGCGCTACTCGCACATCCGCATCGTCCTGTCCGACGGGGCCGACGAGGCGGAAGAGGCGGCGGCGGAAACGGCACAGGCGTAACTTACACGGGATCCGTTTTCAGGCGGTTCGCACGGGGGCGGTGTCGCGTATGGGACAGAAGGTTCGACCGACCGGCTTCCGGACCGGCATCATGCTGGACTGGCAGAGCACCTGGTTCGCGACGAAGCAGGAGTTCTCCGAACTCCTGATCGAGGACCAGAAGATCCGCAAGTACGTCAAGAAGCGGTACAAGGACGCCAAGATCAGCAAGATCCGCATCGCGCGGACGCGCGAGAAGGTCGTCGTCTACATCCACTCGGCCAAGGTGGGTGTGATCATCGGCAAGAAGGGGCAGGAAGTCGACCAGCTGACGAAGAACCTCGAGGACCTGTGCCACCGGCACATCGAGGTCAAGACGATCGAGGTCAACCGGCCGGAGATCGACGCCCAGCTGGTGGCGGAGGACCTCGCCGAGCAGCTGCAGAAGCGGCAGAGCTTCCGGCGGGCGATCAAGCGGACGCTGGAGCAGACGATGGACGCCGGGGCCAAGGGCGTCCGCATCCAGTTGTCCGGCCGGCTCGGCGGCGCGGAGATGTCGCGCACCGAGAGCGGCATGCTCGGCAGCATCCCGCTGTCGACGCTGCGGGCGCGGATCGACTACGGCTTCGCCGAGGCGTCGACCCCGCAGGGGAACATCGGGATCAAGGTCTGGATCAACAACGGGGACTTCCTGACGCCGGAAGACCCCGACGCCGCGCCGCCGCCGCGCCGGGCCCCCCGCCGGGGGCCGGGCCCGCGGGGCGGGGGCGGCTCGCAGAACTAAGTGACGCCGGAGGGCTGCCATGCCGTTGATGCCGAAGCGCGTGAAGTTTCGTAAGACCCAGCGCGGCAAGATCAAAGGGAACGCCTGCCGCGGCAACACCGTCTCGTACGGCGAGTACGGCCTGCAGGCGATCGACGGCGGCTGGCTGTCGGCCGAGGCGATCGAGGCCGGCCGTATCACGGCGGCGCACGCGATCCGCGGCGAGGGCCGGCTGTTCATCCGCGTCTTCCCGCACAAGTCCGTCACGAGCATCCCGCTCGAGACGCGGATGGGCAAGGGCAAGGGCGAGCCGGAGTTCTGGGCGGCGGTGATCCGGCCGGGGATGATCCTGTTCGAGATCGGCGGCCTGCCCGAGGCGGCGGCGAAGGACGCCCTGGCCAAGGTGGCGTACAAGATGCCGTTCAAGTGCCGGCTGGTCATGCGCCGGCCGAGCGTCGGCTGAGGCGGGAGGCGCGGCGATGAAGTCGAACGAACTACGCGGCCAGAGCGACGAGCAGCTCCGGCTGACGCTGCAGGACACGATCAAGCACCTGTTCCAGCTGCGCATCCAGTCGGCGACCGAGCGGCTGGAGACGCCCAGCGAGATGAAGAAGGCGCGGCGCGACATCGCCCGCATCAAGACCATCATGCGCGAGCGCGAGCTGAAGGCCCAGAAGGCCCCCGCCGCCTCGCCGGGGAAGTAACCGACCATGGCCGAACAGAAGCCTGCCACATCGACGGCCGACCCGCGCACGATGCGCCGCGTGGTGACCGGCGTCGTCACCAGCGACAAGATGAACAAGACGCGCCGGGTCGAGATCCAGCGCCTGGTCAAGCACCCGCGCTACGGCAAGTTCATCAAGCGCCGCACGGTGTGCAAGATCCACGACGAGAAGAACGAGGCGCGCGTCGGCGACCTGGTCGAGATCATGGAGTGCCGGCCGATCTCCAAGACGAAGTGCTGGCGGCTGGTGCGCGTGCTGAAGAAGGCCGCCGGCGCGGGCGACGACCTGGCCGCCTCGGCGACCGTCGCGGCGACCTCCGCCGCCACGGCCAAGTAAGGAGGCCCCGTCCATGATCCAGCAGTACACGTACCTCGACGTCGCCGACAACACCGGCGCGAAAGAGTGCATGTGCATCAAGGTGCTCGGCGGGTCGCGGCGGCGCTACGCCGGCCTGGGCGACATCATCATCGCCAGCGTCAAGAAGGCGATCCCCGGCGGCGACGTCAAGCCGGGCGAGGTCGTCCGGGCGGTCGTCGTCCGCGTCAAGAAGATGACGCGCCGCGACGACGGCAGCTACGTCCGCTTCGACCGGAACGCCCTGGTGCTCATCACGCCCGAGGGCGAGCCGCGCGGGACGCGCATCTTCGGGGCGGTCGCCCGCGAGCTGCGCGACAAGAACTACACCAAGATCGTCAGCCTGGCGTCCGAGGTGGTCTGAAACAGATAGCCCCCGGCTTGCCGGGGGTGCCTCGTTGCGAAGACCGCCGGCAAGCTGGCGGCTATGTGAAGACGGAGCAGCGCCGATGCACGTGCGGAAAGATGACCTGGTGATCGTGATCGCCGGCGACGACGCCGACCCGAAGCGGGCGCGGCGCGTCCTGCGTGTCGTCAGCAAGACGAACAAGGTCGTCGTCGAGGGCGTCAACAAGGTCTACAAGCACGTCCGGGCCCGGGCCGACCGGCGCAACCCGCAGGGCGGCCGGCTCTCCAAGGAGATGCCGATCGCCGTGTCGAACGTGCTGCTGTTCTGCCCGAAGTGCGCCCACGGCGTGCGGACCGGCAAGCAGGTCAACGCCGCCGGCCAGAAGGAGCGCGTCTGCAAGTCGTGCAAGACGAGCCTCGGCGCGATCGGGCCGGCCAAGAAGAAGAACAAGAAGCCGGCCGCCGCGCCGGCCGCCGGGAGTTGAATCAGGCCCCGCCGCGACATCCACGGATAATCGCGGTGGGTTGGAGAAGGGATAAGCGACCATGGCTCGTCTGCTCGAGAAGTACCACAAGGAAGTCGTGCCGGCGCTGGCGAAGAAGCTCGGCCGCGACAACAAGCACAGCCTGCCGAAGCTGCTCAAAATCGTCGTCAACATGGGCGTCGGCAAGGCCCTCCAGGACAAGAACCGCCTGGAGCAGGCCGCCGAGCAACTCGGCCAGATCACCGGCCAGAAGCCGCAGATCCGCCTCGCCAAGCACGCCGTCAGCGGCTTCCGCCTCCGCGAGAACAACGCGATCGGCTGCCGCGTCACGCTCCGCGGCAAGCGGATGTACGAGTTCCTCGACCGGCTCATCAGCATCGCCTTGCCGCGTATCCGCGACTTCCGCGGCGTCAACCCGAAGAGCTTCGACGGCAACGGCAACTACAGCATGGGCCTGACCGAGCAGAACGTCTTCCCCGAGATCGACCCGGACAAGGTCAACTTCGTCCAGGGCATGGACATCACGTTCGTCACCAGCATCGACAACGACGACGAGGCCCGGGAGCTGCTCCGCGGCTTCGGCATGCCGTTCCGGGAAGCGTAATCCAAGACACGGCCCAGGCCGGAGGAGCGGACAGAGACATGGCGACCGAAGCGAAGCGCGTGAAATTCGCGAACCAGATGGCGAAAGTCGAGGCGTGGAAGAAGAACCCCGCCAAGAGCAAACTCCGCCCGCGCGACCGGATCAAGATCCGGCTGCGCTGCAAGCTGTGTGGCCGGGCGCGGGCCGTGTATCGGAAGTTCGGCATCTGCCGCATTTGCTTCCGCGACATGGCCAGCAGCGGCCTGATCCCGGGCGTCACCAAGGCGAGCTGGTAAGGGAGGGCACCGACCATGATGACCGACCCGCTCGCCGACCTGCTGACGCGCATCCGGAACGCCAACCGGATCGAGCGCCACCACGTCGACATCCCGGCCAGCAAGCTCAAGGCGAACGTCTGCCAGGTCCTCAAGGACGAGGGCTTCATCCACGGCTACGAGGTCGGCGTGATGGCCGCCGACGAGGCCGGGCACAAGAACTTCACCCCGACGACGGACTACGGCCAGCCGCACGTCATCCTCCGCGTGTACCTCAAGTACGGCGAGGAGGGCGAGCGCGTCATCCGCATCATCCGGCGGTCGAGCAAGCCGGGCCTGCGCGTGTACAAGAAGGCGACCGAGCTGCGGCCGGTCCTCGACGGACAGGGGATCGCCATCCTCAGCACCAGCCGCGGCGTCATGAGCGACCGACAGGCCCGGACGCAGCGGCTCGGCGGCGAGCTGCTGTGCCAGGTGTGGTAACCCCCGAGGAATGCAGCGATGTCGCGAATCGGTAAGCAGCCCATCGCCGTCCCGGCGGGGGTCACCGTCACCGTCGCCGACGGCAAGGTGACGATGAAGGGCCCCAAGGGCGAGGACACGATCGAGTACCACCGCAACATGACGGTGACGTACGACGCCGGCCAGAAGCAGATCACCGTCACCCGGCCGAACGACGACCGGGTCAACCGGGCGCTGCACGGCCTGACGCGCACCCTGATCGCCAACATGGTCGAGGGCGTGACGAAGGGCTTCGAGAAGCGCCTCAAGATCGAGGGCCTCGGCTTCCAGGCCCGGCTCGACAAGAAGGCGGTCGAGCTGACGGTCGGCTACGCGAACAAGATCGTCAAGACCCCCCCGGAAGGGGTGACCGTGACGGTGCCGGACCCGACGACGATCGTGGTGACCGGGGTGAACAAGCAGAAGGTGGGCCAGTTCGCCGCGGAGGTCCGGGCGGCCCGCAAGCCGGAGCCCTACCAGGGCAAGGGCATCCGCTACGAGAACGAAGTCGTCCGTCGCAAGGAAGGCAAGTCCTTCGCCAGCGGCGGCTGATCGAGGCACCCATGAACGAGCAAAAGGCCAAGATCGTCCGGCGGGAGCGGCGGCGCAACCATACCCGCCGCCACGTCCGCGGCACGGCCGACCGGCCGCGCCTGACGGTCTTCCGCAGCAGCAAGCACATCTACGCCCAGCTGATCGACGACGAGGCGGGCGTCACGCTATGCGCCGCCTGCTCGCTGACGGCCGAGGTCAAGAAGGACGTCGCCTACGGCGGCAACGTCAAGGCGGCGGTGGCGGTCGGCAAGCGCCTCGCCGAACTGGCCAAGGAGAAGGGCATCGCCAAGGCGTGCTTCGACCGCGGCCACTACCGCTTCCACGGCCGGGTCAAGGCCCTGGCCGACGCCGCCCGCGAGGGCGGGCTGCAGTTTTAACGACGAGATCGACCCCGGGCCGCGTCCCGTGCCCGTGAGAGGATAAGAGCACATGGCCAGAGAGCGTGGTGACCGCGATCGCGACCGGGGCCCCGGCGACGGGCTGGAGGACCGCGTCATCAAGATCCGCCGCTGCGCCGCGGTCGTCAAGGGCGGCCGGCGCTTCAGCTTCAACGCCCTCGTCGTCGTCGGCGACAAGAAGGGCAAGGTCGCGGCCGGCTACGGCAAGGCGAACGAGGTGCCGCCGGCCGTCGATAAGGCGACGAAGGACGCCAAGCAGCAGCTCGACCGGATGCGGCCCGTCTCGCTGCGCGGCGACACGATCCCGCACCGGGTCATCGGCCGCTACGGCGCGAGCCGGGTCGTCCTGGTGCCGGCCGGGCCGGGTACCGGCGTCAAGGCCGGGCCGGGCGTCCGCGACGTGCTCGTCGTCGTCGGCGTCAAGAACATCCTGACGAAGGTCCACGGCAGCAGTAACCCGATCAATCTGGTCAAGGCGACGATCGCCGGGTTGCAGCAGCTGCGCACCCGCGAGGAAGTCGCCCGCCTGCGAGGAGTGGCCCTCTAATGGACCTGAACCAAGTACACCAGGGCATCAAGAAGCACAAGAAGAAGAAGCGCGTCGGCCGCGGCATCGGCTCCGGGCACGGCAAGACCGCGACCCGCGGCATGAAGGGCCAGTACGCCAGCGCGGGTGCCGACAAGCCGGCCCTCTACTTCGAGGGCGGCCAGATGCCGCTCTTCCGCCGCATCCCGAAGCGCGGCTTCAGCCACGCCAGCTGGGACAAGTACTACCACGTCGTCAACGTCGGCGACCTAGACGCCCACTTCAAGGACGGCGACGTCGTCGATGCGGAGGCGCTGAAGAAGGTTGGCCTGGCCAAGGGGCCGGCCGACGGGGTAAAAATCCTCGGCACCGGCGAGGTGACCAAGAAGCTGACCGTCCGGGCGCACCTGTTCTCCAAGAGCGCCCAGGCGAAGATCGAGGCCAAGGGCGGCACGGTCGAGAAGATCGCCGGGCCGAAGAAGCCGGTCCGCAACAAGATGAAGGCGCGCGAAGCCAAGAAGACGACGTGACGCGCGGGGATCGGGCAATCAGGAGGCGAGGTGGCGGCGAGACGGGGCGTTGAACCTCCTGTCGCCGCCACCTCGTCGCGTTCGCCGGGGGCCGCTCCCCGCTCGGAAGGAAGACCATGAACACCTTCGGCCGGATCGCTGTCTCCCTGGTCCTGTGCGGCCTGCTCGGCTTGCTCCTGTGGGCCACCCTCGGCCTGGATGTCGCCATCCTCGCCCTGGTGATGGTGATCTTCCTCGGCGTGCTGTTCGCCAACACGCAGCTCGGGGCGGTCTTCGCCATCCCGGAGCTGCGGCAGAAGGTGCTCATCACGCTGATGTTCCTGGCGATCTACCGCCTCGGCTACGCGATCCCCTTGCCGTTCGTCAACCAGCAGGAGATGCTCCGCAACGTCCAGAGCGGCAGCGCCCTGGGCAACATCCTCAACTTCGTCTCGATGTTCTCCGGCGGCAACCTCTCCAACGCGACGCTGTTCGGCCTCGGAATCATGCCGTACATCTCGGCGTCGATCATCTTCCAGCTCCTCGGCGCGGTCTACCCGCCGCTGGAGAAACTGATGAAGGAGGGCGAGAGCGGCCGGAAGAAGATCAACGAGTACACCCGCTACGCGACCGTCGGCATCTGCATCATCCAGGCGGCGTTCTACGTCAACTACATCTGGACGCCGCAGAACCGGGGCGGACCCGGATGGTATCTCGAGGACTACAACACCTGGTTCTACTGGGTGAACATGGTCGTCATGCTGACGGCGGGGACCGTGTTCCTGATGTGGATCGGCGAGCAGATCGACGAGTACGGCATCGGCAACGGCATCAGCCTGATCATCATGGCCGGCATCGTCGCCCGCATCCCGGCGGCGACGGCGACCCTGTTCTTCGAGTCGGGCAAGCTCAACGAGGGGGCGTTCACCCTCGGCGGCTCCGGGGCCGGCGGCATGAGCCTGGAGAAGCTCGTCACGCTGGTAGTGCTCTTCATCGGCGTCGTCGTCGCGGTCGTCGCGATCACGAAGGCCCAGCGGCGCATCCCGACCCAGTCGTCGAAGCACCACCGCGGCCGGCGCGCCTTCCAGGGTTCGCGGCAGTACTTGCCGCTGAAGGTCAACCAGGCCGGCGTCATGCCGGTCATCTTCGCCAGCTCGCTGCTCGTGCTGCCGGTGTTCGTCTTCGGGGCCCTGGCCAGCGCGTTCGACTGGGGCTGGGCCGCCTTCCTCAACGACGCCTTCACGCGGCAGGGCTACATCTACAGCGTCGTGTTCATCGCGCTGATCTTCATCTTCTGCTACTTCTGGACGGCGATCAGCTTCAACCCGAAGGACATGGCCAACAACCTCAAGGACTACGGCAGCTTCATCCCCGGCTACCGCCCCGGCAAGAGCACGGCCGACTACCTCGACAAGGTCATGAAGCGGATCACCTACGTCGGGGCGGCGTTCCTCGCCGTGGTGGCTGTCATCCCGACACTGATCATGTCGCTGCTCGACGTGGATTACACCGTCGCCCAGTTCTACGGCGGCACCGGCCTGCTCATCGTCATCAGCGTCGCGCTCGACCTCGTCCAGAAGATCAACAGCCACCTGGTGATGCGCAACTACCCCGGGTTAACAGAGGATTGACCCGCGCGTGGGGCGTGGGGGTTCTGGAGTGACCTTGCGGGCGGGCGTGAGTTTTCCGAGAATGTACCGGGTCGTCACCGGGGCCCGCCGTCCCGGTCCGCCGCAAGGCAATGGGCCGCGTCATGCGTCTGATCCTTCTCGGTCCGCCCGGCTGTGGTAAGGGCACCCAGGCCAAGCTCCTGAGCAAGCGGATGGAGCTGGAGCACATCGGTACCGGCGACCTGCTCCGGGCCGCCATCAACGCCGGCACGCCGGTCGGGGTCCGGGCGAAGCCCTACGTCGAGGCGGGCCAACTCGTCCCGGACGAGGTCGTCAACGACCTCGTCGCCGAGCGCTTCGGCCGGGACGACCGGCCGGCCCGGTTCGTGCTCGACGGCTACCCGCGCCGCCGGCCGCAGGCGGAGTTCCTCGCCGGCGTCCTGGGCGAGGTCGGCCTGCCGCTCGACGCGGTGCTGCTGATCGACGTGCCCGACGACGAGATCGTCAAGCGGGTGACCGGCCGGTGGAGCTGCCCCAAGCCGGGCTGCAAGGCGACGTACCACACGCTGAAGAACCCGCCGAAGAAGCCCGGCATCTGCGACGACTGCGGCACGGCCCTCGTCCAGCGCGCCGACGACCGGGTCGAGACGGTCGAGGCCCGGCTCGTGGTGTATCATCAAGATACGGTCGGCCTGATCCCCTACTACCGCGCCCAGGGGCTGCTGCGCGAGGTGGCCGGCCGGGGGGAGATCGAGGAGGTCTACCAGCACCTGCAACGCGCCCTCCAACCCGCGACGGGGAAGCGATGTTAAAGCTGTTCCATTCCGACAAGCCGGAGCTGAAGTCGCCGCGCGAGATCGGCCTGATGCGCGAGGCCGGCAAGCTCGTCGCCGAGGCGCTGCGCATCTGCCGCGACATGGCGAAGCCCGGCGTCAAGACGCTCGACATCGACAAGGCCGTCGAGGACTTCTACTTCCGGCACAAGGCCGTCCCGCTGTTCAAGGGCTACAAGGGCAAGGTGCCGTTCCCGGCCTGCACCTGCATCTCGCTCAACGAGCAGGTCGTCCACGGCATCCCCGGCGCGCGCGTCATCAAGGAGGGCGACCTGGTCAAGGTCGATACGGCCTGCTCGCTCAACGGCTGGTGCGCCGACCGGGCGATCACGATCATGGTCGGCGACGTTTCGCCCGAGAAGCGCCGCCTGGTCGAGGTCGGCGAGCAGACCTTGAAGGTGGCGATGCTGGAGATGACGCGGCGGTCGAGGTGGAGCGAGGTGGCGTCGGCGATGCAGCGCGTCGTCGAGTCGGCCGGGTTCAGCGTCGTGACGCAGTACGTCGGCCACGGCATCGGCCGGAAGATGCACGAGAACCCGCAGGTGCCGAACTTCGTCAACAAGGACGTCAAGAAGCACGACTTCCGCCTGGAGGAGGGCCTCGTCCTGGCGGTCGAGCCGATGGTCAACATGCGCTCGCCGGACACGAGCACGCTGCGCGACCACTGGACGGTGGTCACCCGCGACGGCCTGCCGAGCGTCCACGTCGAGCACACGCTGGCGATCACGAAAGACGGCGTCTACGTCGTAACCGCCGACGAGGAGACGACCATCCCCCGGCCGCAGCCGACGGCGTGAGCGATCAAAACGACGGTGGCCCCCTTGTCAAGCAGGCCCGCGTCTGCTACATGTAGAGTTTTGCCCTGTGCGCTTCCGACGAGGCAGCGCCCGAGCAGGAGAAGGGCGTCATGAAAGTGCGATCGAGCGTCAAGCGTATTTGTGAGAATTGCAAGATGGTCCGGCGTCACGGCAAGCTGCTGGTCATCTGCAGCAACCCGCGTCACAAGCAGCGCCAGGGCTGAGCAGGAGAGACCCCGCATGCCGCGTATCATGGGCGTCGATATCCCCAACGACAAGCAGACGCACATCTCGCTGCGCTACCTCAAGGGGATCGGCCCCACCCTGGCGCTGGAGATCTGCGCCAAGCTGAACCTCGACCCGGTACGGCGGGCCAAGGACCTCACCGACGACGAGATCGCCAAGATCGCCCAGCTGCTCGACCGCGAGTACACCGTCGAGGGCCCGCTGCGGCGGCAGGAGCTGCAGAACATCGCCCGGCTGAAGGAGATCGGCTGCTACCGGGGCCAGCGGCACCGCAAGAGCCTGCCCCTCCGCGGCCAGCGGACCAAGACGAACGCCCGGACCCGGAAGGGGCCGCGCAAGACGGTCGCCGGCAAGAAGGGCGTCAAGGACATGCGGTAACCCCGCCCCAGCACAGAGAGCGAACCACCCGTGGCCAAGAGCAAGAAACGCAAGCAGCGGCGCAACGTCAGCCGGGGCATCGCCCACGTCAAGGCGACGTTCAACAACACGATCGTCACGATCTCGGACACGTCCGGCGACGTGCTCTGCTACGCCTCGGCCGGCTGCGTCGGCTTCAAGGGCAGCCGCAAGAGCACGCCGTTCGCCGCCCAGCGCGCCGCCGAGGAGGCGGCGAGCAAGGCGTCGAAGTACGGCCTGAAGGAGATCGAGGTCAAGGTCAAGGGCCCCGGGGCCGGCCGCGAGTCGGCCATCCAGGCGCTCCAGGCCGCCGGCCTGAACATCAAGGCGATCGAGGACGTCACGCCGCTGCCGCACAACGGCTGCCGGCCGCCCAAGAAGCGGCGCGTCTGACCGCGACGCCACGCCGACGAGGGCTTTCGAGCGACCGGGGCGACCTGTCCCGGTCGCGGTCGTTGCTTCCGGACCGGACGAGAACCTAACCGAGAACCGCATACCCGACCATGGCACGCACAACGGACCCGGTCTGTAGGATCTGCCGGCGCGAGGGCGTCAAGCTCTACCTCAAGGGGAGCCGCTGCGACAGCCCGAAGTGCGCCATCGAGCGGCGCAACTACGCCCCCGGCATGCACGGCCTGCGCCGCAGCAAGCTGTCCGAGTACGGCATCCGCCTCCGCGAGAAGCAGAAGCTCAAGCGCTTCTACGGCCTGCTGGAGCGCCAGTTCCGCCGCTACTTCGAGCTGGCGTCGCGCACGACGGGCAACACCGGCGAGCAGCTCCTGTCCCTGATGGAGCGCCGCCTGGACAACGTCGTCCACCGGCTCGGCTGGGCCCCGAGCCGGGCGGCCGCCCGCCAGCTCGTCGCCCACGGCAACGTGACGCTCAACGGCAAGTTCGTCAACGTCCCCAGCCTGCTCCTGCGGCCGGGCGACGTCATCCGCGTCAAGAACACGCCGCGCGCCCTGACGCTGGTCCGCCTGTTCCTGCAGGCGAGCCCGCCGCCGGTGCCGGACTACCTCCAGTCGCTGGAGGGCGACGTGCCCGAGGCGCGGCTGGCCCGCAACCCGATGCGTGACGACGTCGATCCGCACCTGCGCGACGTCATCCAGGAGCAGCTGGTCATCGAGTTCTGCTCGCGCTAACCGGCCCGCAGTCGGCCTTGGAGGAGGGGACCTATGCGTATCCGCTGGCGGGGCCTGGAGTTGCCGAACAAGGTCGTCCGCGACAAGGCGACGCTGCGCGACACGGACGCCGACACGTACGGCAAGTTCCTCGCCGAGCCGTTCGAGCGCGGCTTCGGCGTCACGGTCGGCAACAGCCTGCGCCGCATCCTGCTGTCGAGCCTGGAGGGCAGCGCGGTGACGCGCGTCAAGATCCAGGGCGTCCAGCACGAGGTGAGCAGCATCTCCGGCGTCGTCGAGGACGTGACGGAGATCATCCTCAACATCAAAAGCCTCGTCGTCAAGAACACGAGCGAGCTGCCGCAGAAGCTCTACATCAAGAAGCACGACAAGGGCGTCGTCCTCGCCAAGGACATCGAGGTGCCGCAGGGCGTCGTCGAGATCATCAACCCGGACCACCACATCGCGACCCTGACCGACGACATCCGGTTCGAGGTCGAGATGGACGTCGAGAACGGCCGCGGCTACCGCATGGCCGAGGAGAACGTCGGCAAGGAGCGCGAGATCGGCGTCATCCCGATCGACTCGAGCTTCTCGCCGGTCGTCAAGGTCAAGTACGAGACCGAGGACACGCGCGTCGGCCAGAAGACGAACTACGACAAGCTCATCCTCGAGATCTGGACCAACGGCACCGTCACGCCGCAGATGGCCCTCGTCGAGGGGGCGAAGATCCTGCGCAAGCACCTCAACCCGTTCATCCAGTACGCCGAGCCCGGCCCGGAGATGGGCATCGAGGACGCCGGCGACGCCCCGGCCGAGTCGAGCGTCGACCACGAGCTGGAGCGGAAGCTGAACATGAGCCTGGCCGAGCTGGAGCTGTCGGTCCGGGCGACGAACTGCCTCGAATCGGAAGGGATCACGACGGTGCGCGACCTGGTCATCCGCACCGAGGACGAGCTGCTCGAAGTGCGGAACTTCGGCGACACGACCCTGCGCGAGGTCAAATTGAAGCTGTCCGAGCGCGGCCTGCAACTGGGGATGCGGCTGGCGGCCTCGCGCCGCTGACCCGACGGAAAGCGAACCCATGCGACACCTGAAAGCCGGCCGGAAGCTCAACCGCAACAGCGAGCATCGCCGGGCCCTGATGCGCAACCTGTCCCGGTCGCTCATCATGCACGAGCAGATCGTCACGACCGTGGCCAAGGCCAAGGCGTTGCGGCCGTTCGTCGAGAAGCTGATCACCCTGGCCAAGAAGGCCGCCGCCTCGACGGACAAGATCCAGGCCCTGCACTACCGCCGCCTGGCGATCCGCATCCTCGGCCCGACGCACGACGCCGGCATGTACACGAAGGAGAACGAGCCGATCCTGGACCGGGCGGCGGACACCTTCATCAAGAAGCTGTTCAACGACATCGGCCCGCGCTACGTCGATCGGCCGGGCGGCTACACCCGCATCCTCAAGCGGTCCACCCGCCGCCTCGGCGACGCGGGCGAGACGGCCCTGATCGCGCTGCTCGGCAAGGGCGAGCAGAAGCCGAAGAAGGAACGCGCCCCGGCCCCGCGCGTCGAGCCGACGCCGGCGACGTAATCGACCGCCGGAGCCCGCAGCGCGAGCGAGGGTGTCTTCAAAACGACGCCCCTTGCTCGCGCTGCGGGCTCGGTGCGTTTTTGGGCTGGGATTGCCCCGCGTCGGCGACGACGCTATGAGCGGCACGCCGCCCGGCAGGTCGGGCGAGGGAGACGACAAGGAGGTGGTCCATGCTCGCGCGTTGCCTCGGCCCGCTGTCGTGCCTGCTGCTGCTCGCCCCGGCCGGCTGGGCCGACCCGGTCGCCGTCAGCGAGAAGGTACAGCCGGGCGACTGCTTCCACGTCCAGCTCGACATGAAGCTGACCGGCCAGCTCAAGATCGCCCGCCACGGCACGGCGCTGGCCCTGCCGCTGGAGGCGACCGGGTCGCTCACCCTGACCGAGAAGGTCCTCGCCGCGACGGCCGACCACCTCGCCGAGAAGGTCGCCCGCCAGTACGAGACCGCCCGGGCGACGATCGCCGTCGATAAGAACAAGAGCGAGCGGTCGCTTCGGCCGGAGCGGCGGCTCATCGTCGCCCAGCGGCACAAGGACGTCGCGCTGACGTACGCCCCGGCCGGGGCCCTGACGCGCGACGAGGCCGACCTGGCCGGCCACCACCTCGACACGCTCTTCGTCGCCGGCTTGCTGCCCGACAAGCCGGTCGAGGTCGGCGCGACGTACAAGCTGCCGAATCACGTCGCCCAGGCCCTGTGCGCCCTGGAGGGCGTCACGGAGCACGACCTGACCGGCAAGCTCGAAGAGGCGAAGGACGCCGCCGCGGTCTTGACGATCCGCGGGTCGGCGACCGGGGTCGAGAACGGGGCCCTGGTCAAGGCGAAGGTCGAGGCGACGGTGCGCTACGACCGGCCTAGCAAGCGCGTCGTCCGCGTCGAGTGGAAACAGACCGACGAGCGCGAGCAGGGGCCGGTCAACCCGCGCTCCGAGACGCAGACGTGGTGGACGCTGACGCGCAAGCCGGTCGAGGCCCCGGCGGCGCTGTCGGACGTCGCCCTGGTCGTCGTGCCGGGGAACTTCGACCCGCCGGCGACGATGACGGCCCTGGAGCACCGCGACGCCGCCGGGCGGTTCGGCGTCCTGTACCCGCGCGAGTGGCACGTCGTCGGCAGCACGGCGAGCCACCTGGTGCTGCGCTGCCTGGACCGGGGCGATTTCCTCGGGCAGGTGACGCTCGCGCCGTGGACGACGGCGAACGGCAAGCCGATGACGGCGGACGAGTTCAAGGCGGCGATGGCGAAGCTGCCGGGCTGGGAGCCGGAGCAGGAACTGCAGGCCGGCGAGGTGCCGGGCATGGACCGGTCGGTCTACCGCCTGTCGGTCGCCGGCAAGTTGGACGGCGTGCCGGTCGTGCAGAACTACTACCTGGTGACGGGCAAGGGCGGCGAGCAGGTGATCGCGACGTTCGCCCTGTCGCCGAAGCAGGTCGAGAAGTTCGGGGCGCGCGACCTGAGCTTCGTCGGGTCGCTGGAGGTGCCGGCGGCGAAGAAATGACGACGGCGGTCGGGCCGGTGCCGGGTCGTCCTCGCTCGCTCCTCCCCTGGGGGAAGCCGGCGAGGACACGCCCGCGCGCATCCTTGTCGTAATCGAAGAAGGGCACCCTCGGCGATTTTACCACTTTCGTTCATTTCATTTCTTGACACTCATTTTCTCATCAATTAGGCTTCTCTGCTGGGGATCCTCGCTCGGGAATGAGCTAGCTCTCATTTCGATTCGCCGCTTGTTCCTTTGGTTCGATACTCGTTCATCCAAAATGCTGCGTATTTCCCCAGAGGCCTCATCAATCGGAGTCGCGGTCATGGTTCTCTCCCGACCGAATCGTCGCCCCGCGTTCACGCTGATCGAGCTGCTGGTGGTCATCGCGATCATCGCGATCCTGATCGGCCTGCTCCTCCCCGCCGTCCAGAAGGTCCGCGAGGCGGCAGCCCGCGCCCAGTGCCAGAACCACCTCAAGCAGTTCGGCATCGCCCTGCACAGCCACAACGACTCCAAGGGTACGCTCCCCTGGCGCGAGGGGCGTTACGCCACCGGGTACGGTGGTCGGATGGGCGGCCTGATCGAGCTGCTGCCGTTCATCGAGCAGGACAACCTCTACCGATCGATCTCCGCCCCGCCGGAGCCGTGGAACGGGTCGTACCTCCCGTGGCAGCAGGCGGTCCCCGTCTTCATCTGCCCGTCGGATCGGCGGAACGTCTCGTCCGGCGTCCGGCACACGAACTACATGTTCTGCAGCGGCGACTCGATCGACCTGCACACGAACAACAACGCCAGCCGCGGCATGTTCGGCCGCGACCACACCGCGGGGGGCCAGGCGCGCGGCTACCGGCTCAACGACGTCAAGGACGGCCTGAGCAACACCCTCGCCATGTCGGAGCGCATCCGTGGCGACGGGAGCGTCGCCAGCACGCGGACGTACCACCAAGCCGGGGCCTGGTTCACGACGCCGAACCAGTGCCTGTCGCTGTTCAACACCGCGACGCAGACCTGGGCGTCGGGGAGCCTCGGCAACTGGGCCGGCGTCCGGTGGTCGGACGGCGGCATGGGCTTCGGCGGCCTGACGACGAACGCCCCGCCGAACTCCGTCTCGTGCGCCTGGAACGCACACGACGCCCAGAACGGCCTCTACCCGCCGAGCAGCGGCCACTCGGGCGGCGTCAACGGCGTCATGGGCGACGGGTCGGTCCGCTTCATCACCGACAGCATCAACGTCGGCAACCTCAACGCGAACGGGACCGGCCTGACCGGCATCAGCCCGTTCGGCGTCTTCGGGGCGATGGGCACCCGGTCCAGCCGCGAGGTCGTCGCGAACTGAGCCGATCCCGGGGCCGTACCTGGCCGGGCGGCCCTCGTTCCTTCCCCGGTTGCGGAGGGTGTCGGAATGCGCATCTGGCTGGCTGTTCTCGCCCCGTCCCTGGCGTTCGTGGCCCTCGGCTGCGGCAAGGGCGGCGACCAGGCGACCATGCCCGTCGAGCCGACCGTCTCGGTCAGCGGCGTGCTGCGCTACAAGAACGCCCCGCTCGCCGACGCGGCGGTGACGTTCTTCTCGCTCGACGGCAAGATCGCCGCCCGGGGCAAGACCGACGCCGCCGGGACGTTCACCCTGTCGACGTACGCCCCGCAGGACGGGGCCCCGCCGGGGAAGTACAAGGTCGTCGCCGCGGTGAGCGCGTCGCGGGAGATCGAGCCGGGCGTCCTCGCCCCGGAGCCGCCGGGCGGGTTCACCTCGCCCATCCCGGCCAAGTACGCCAACCCGGCCACCACGGACGTCCTTACCGAGGTCAAGGCCGGGCAGAAAAACGAACTCGTCATCGACCTGAAGTAGGCCGCCGTTCCACCCGGTCGATAGGACAACCCTCGCCGGTCATCGCGCCGGGCGAGGGTTTCTCATGCTCGACCAGCAACGCCGCCTCCTCGCGGACCACCTCCGTAGGCACACCCAGGCCGAGGTCCGCTTCGACCCCGCCTCGCGGAAACTCTACGCCACCGACGCCAGCCTCTACCAGATCGAGCCGCTCGGCGTCGTCCTGCCGCGTACGGTCCAGGACCTCGTCGCCCTCGTCCAGGTCGCCGTCGAGATGCACGTCTCGCTCACGCCGCGCGGCGGCGGCACCAGCCTCTCCGGCCAGTCGATCGGCCCCGGCGTCGTCGTCGATTGCAGCAAGTACCTCGACCGCATCCTCGCCATCGATCCGGCGACGCGCACCGTGGTCGTCGAGCCGGGCGTCGTCCTCGACCACCTCAACCGCGAGGTCGGCAAGCACGGCCTGCTCTTCGGGCCGGAGGTCTCGACGAGCAGCCGGGCCAACCTCGGCGGCATGATCGGCAACAACTCGGCCGGGTCGCGGTCGATCGTCTACGGCAAGACGATCGACCACGTCCGCAAGGTGAAGGCCCTCTTCCTCGACGGACACGAGTACGACCTCGGGCCGCTGTCCGCCCTCGCCTGGGACGAGGCCGCCCAGCGCGAGGGCCGGCTCGGGGCGGTCTACCGCGGCGTCGCCGAGGTCGTCCGCCGCGACGCGGTCGAGATCCGGGCGCGCTTCCCGCGCCTGCTCCGGCGCGTCAGCGGCTACAACCTCGACGTGCTCGCCGACGCCCTCGCCCCGGCCGGGCCGAACCCGCCCCAGGCCGGGCTGCACCAGCTGCTCATCGGCAGCGAGGGGACGCTCGCTTTCACGACCCAGGCCGAGCTGAACCTGCTCCCCCGGCCGAAGTACCGCGGCCTGCTCCTGCCGCAGTTCGCCACGCTCGCCGACGCGATGAACGCCCTGGCGGCGTGCCTGGAGTACGGCCCGTCGGCGGTCGAGCTGATGGACCACCTCCTGCTCCAACTGACGCGCGGCAACCTCGCCCTGCGCGACACGGTCGCCTTCCTCCGGGGCGATCCGGAAGCCCTGTTCATGGTCGAGTTCAGTTCCGACGACAAGGGCGACGTCCTGGACCGGATCGAGAAGCTGACTCGCCGCCTGCGTGGGGCCGGCGGCCTCGTCGCCGCGACGAAGGCGGTCGAGCCGGCGGAGCGCGACCCGCTGTGGAACCTGCGCCGGGCGTCGATGCCGCTCTTGTACAGCATGAAGGGCGACCGCAAGCCGATCACGTTCGTCGAGGACACGGCGGTGTCACCGGAGCGGCTGCCGGAGTTCGTCGCCCGGTTCCGGGCGCTCTTGCGCCGCCACGGCACCGACGGGGCGTTCTACGGCCACGCGTCGGTCGGCTGCCTGCACATCCGGCCGCTGGTCAACCTGAAGGACCCGGCCGAGGTGGCGACGATGCGGCGCATCACCGAGGAGGTGTGCGACCTCGTCCTGGAGTTCAACGGCTCGCTCAGCGGCGAGCACGGCGACGGCCTGGTCCGCAGCGAGTGGAACCGCAAGATGTTCGGCGACGCCGTCTACCGGGCGTTCCGCGACGTGAAAGCGATCTTCGACCCGGACCACCTCCTCAACCCCGGCAAGGTCGTCGATGCCGCCCCGATGACGGAGAACCTGCGCTACCCGCCGGGTTACTCGCCGGTCGAGCTGCCGGTCGTGTTCGACTACTCGTCGCAGGAGGGGTTCGTCCGGTCGGTCGAGATGTGCAACGGCTCGGGCGTCTGCCGCAAGACGGAGGGCGGGGCGATGTGCCCGTCGTTCCGGGCGACGCGCGACGAGGCGGACAGCACGCGCGGCCGGGCGAACATCCTGCGCCAGGCCCTGGCGAGCGACCAGCCGCAGCGCGACCTGCGCGGCCGGGACGTGATGGACGTGTTCGACCTGTGCCTGCAGTGCAAGGCGTGCAAGGCGGAGTGCCCGAGCAACGTCGACCTGGCGAAGATCAAGTCGGAGTTCCTCAACCTGCACTACGCCGGCCGACCGAGGCCGCTGGGGCACCTGCTCATGGTGGCGCTGCCGTGGCTGAACCGGCTCGCCGCCCCGGTCGCGCCGCTGGCGAACTGGGTCCAGGAGCGCGGCGTGGTCCGCTGGCTGCTGGAGAAGACGGCCGGCATCGACCGACGGCGCAGCCTGCCGCCGCTGCACCGGATGCACTTCCGCCGCTGGTTCGCCCGGCACAAGCCGCTGGCCGGTGCCGGGGGCAAGGGCCGCGTCGTGCTGCTCGACGACTGCTTCACGACGTACAACGAGCCGGCGGTCGGCCAGGCGGCGGTGACGCTGCTGGAGCGGGCCGGCTACAAGGTCGAGCTGGCCGGCGTCTGCTGCGGCCGGGTGCACATCTCGAAGGGCTTCCTCTACAAGGCTCGGTCGATGGTCCATTCCCAGGTGTCCGCCCTGGCCCGGCGGGTCGCCGACGGGACGCCGATCCTCGGCCTGGAGCCGAGCTGCCTGCTCACCCTCGCCGACGAGTGGGTCGACCTGCACCCATCGCCGGAGACGCGGCGGGTGGCGGCGCAGACGCACCTGGCCGACGCCTGGCTGGCGAGGCAGGCTGCGGCTGGAGCGGTGGCGCTGCCGCTGGCCGAGCGGCGGGAGTCGTGCGTGCTGCACGCCCACTGTCACCAGAAGGCCCTGGCCGGGCCGCACGGCTCGGCGGCGGCCCTGCGGCTGGTGCCGGGCCTGGACGTCCGCGTCCTCGACACAACGTGCTGCGGCATGGCCGGCTCGTTCGGCTACGAGGTCGAGCACTTCGACCTGAGCGTCCAGATCGCGGAGCTGTCGGTGCTGCCGGCGCTGCGCGACGCCCCGGCGGCGGTCGTCGCCGCGACGGGGACGTCGTGCCGGCACCAGATCAAGGACCTGGCCAAGCGGCGGGCGCTGCACCCGCTGGAGGTACTGGCGGGGCAGCTCGAACCGCCGCGTTCGAGTCCGAGGGAGGAGCCACGATGAAGACACGCACCTGGACGAAAGCGGAATATTACCGCCTCGGCGAGCTGGGCTTCTTCCGCGGCCAGCGGGTCGAACTGATCGCCGGGCACATCCTGGAGTTGGGGCTGCCGACGCCGCCGCACGCGACGGCGCTGATGCTCGCGGCCCACGCCCTCGCCCATTTCCAGCCGGGGTGCCACGTCCTGACCCGGATGCCGCTCGACCTCGGGGCGACCGCGGAGCCCGAGCCGGACGTGGCGGTCGTCGTCGGCCAGGTGCGCGCCTATGCGAACGCCCACCCGACGCACGCCCTGCTCGTCGTCGAGGTGAGCGACGCGACGCTCGCGTACAATCGGGGTGCCAAGGCGAGCCTGTACGCCTCGGCCGGCATTCTCGACTACTGGATCGTCAATCTCGTCGATCGGCAGGTCGAGGTGTACCGCGACCCGGTCCTGGACGCGAACGAGCCGTTCGGCCACCGCTACGCCGTGCGGGTCGACCGCCTCCCCGGGGACACGCTCTCGCCGCTGGCCCTGCCGTCCGCAGCCCTCGCCGTGGACGACCTGCTGCCCTGACGCCGGCCCCCCGGTCGCCTGGTCGGCCTTGACCGGCTTTGGTATCCTGACAAGGGCCTGCCGGCAGGCCAGGAGGCCGGGCCGGGGTACGTCCGCAGTGGTAGGCGAGGTTGCAGCATGTCCTCTGATCCGAGCCCGAACGGGAACAACCCGCCGACCGGCAAGCCGCCCCGCCGCCGCCCCGCCCCCCCCGGCATGAGCGGCAATCTCGTCATGGCGATCGTCCTGCTCGGCCTGCTCGCCCTGTACGCCCTCAGTTCGATGTCGCCCAACGCCGTCGAGTGGGGCGAGTTCTACCGCATGCTCGAGAAGCCGGAACAGACCAACAACCTCAAGTCGGTCAAGCTCCGCGGCGCGGAGGCCCTCGAGGTCGAGGTCCACAGCCGCGACCAGTTGCCCGAGACGCTCAAGAACAAGGTCGGCGGCACCCGCTTCACCGTCCAGCGCCTGCGCTACACCGACGACAAGGACTTCATCCAGCGCCTGGAGAAGCTCGCCAACGAGAAGCCGGACTTCCACCTGCTTCAGGACCCGGAGACGTTCGGCTGGGTTGGGCCGCTCTTCTTCATGCTGCTCTTCCCGCTGACGATCCTGATCCTGTTCCTGGTCCTCTTGCCGCGCTTCCGCGACCCGCTCGGCGGCGGCTTCCTCAACAACTACATCAAGAGCCCGGCGAAGCGCTACGAGCGCAACAAGGCCCGGACGACGTTCGAGGACGTCGCCGGCATGGAGCACGCCAAGGGCGAGCTGCGCGAGATCGTCGAGTTTCTCCGCTCACCGGAGAAGTTCCAGCGCCTCGGAGCGGTCATCCCCAAGGGCGTGCTGCTCGTCGGCCCGCCCGGCACCGGCAAGACGCTGCTCGCCCGGGCCGTCGCCGGCGAGGCGGGGGTGCCGTTCTACAGCATCTCGGGCTCCGAGTTCATCCAGATGTTCGTCGGCGTCGGGGCGAGCCGGGTGCGTGATCTCTTCCGCACCGCGAAGGAGAACGCCCCGGCCCTGATCTTCATCGACGAGATCGACGCCGTTGGCCGGATGCGCGGGGCGGGCGTCGGCGGCGGCTCCGACGAGCGCGAGCAGACGCTCAACCAGATCCTGAGTGAGATGGACGGCTTCATGCCGAACGAGACGGTCATCGTCATCGCGGCGACGAACCGGCCGGACGTCCTCGACTCGGCATTGCTCCGCCCCGGCCGGTTCGACCGCCACGTCACAGTCGATCGGCCGACGTGGAAGGGCCGGCTGGCGATCCTCAAGGTCCACACGCGCACCAAGCCGCTCGCCGACGACGTCGACCTGGAGCGCCTGGCGAAGAACACGACCGGCATGACCGGGGCCGACTTGCGCAACCTGGCGAACGAGGCGGCCCTGCTCGCGGTGCGTGAGGGCAAGAACCAGATCGAGCAGAAGGACTTCGAGCGGGCGATCGATCGCGTGCTGCGCGGCCCGATGCGTGAGGAGGTGCTCACCCCGGCCGGGAAGCGGCAGACGGCGTACCACGAGATCGGCCACGCCCTCGTGGCCTTGATGGTGCCGTATGCCGACCCGCCGGCCCGGGTGTCGATCATCCCGCGCGGCCGGAGCCTCGGCGTGACGATCAGCACGCCGGACGAGGACCGCATGAACTGGAACACCGACGCCTGCAAGGCGCGGCTGGCGGTGCTGATGGGCGGCCGGGCCGCCGACCGGATGACGACCGGCCAGGCCGACACCGGCCAGGCGGACGACCTGAAGCAGGCGACCCGGCTGGCGCGCTACATGGTCACCCACTGGGGCATGAGCGACCGCCTCGGGCCGATGGCGTTCCGCCAGGGCGAGGAGCATGTCTTTCTCGGCAAGGAGATCCAGGAGGCGCGCGACTACAGCGAGGGCATGGCGAGCCTGATCGACCACGAGGTGCAGCTCCTGTTGCGCGAGGCGGACGAGCGGGCGTTCACGATCCTGCGCGAGAACCGCGACAAACTCGACCGGCTCGTCGAGATCCTGCTTGAGCGCGAGGAAGTGACCCGCGACGAGATCGAGAAGATCATCGCCGAGGTCGACCAGGGCCGGGCGGCGGGCAACAACGGCATCGTCGCCGCGTCGCCGGACGGCTACCTGCCGTCGAGCTGACCGCGACCTGGCCTTGATTCGTGGGCGGGAGTCCCGGTATGGGGACTCTCGCCATGAAAACCACCATCCACCTCCTGGTCGTGGGCGTGCTCGGCCTGCTCCTGCTGAGCGGGGCACAGCTCGGTTCTCCGCCGCCCGCGCAGGGCAAGGTGCTCCTGCTCGACAGCGAGCACCCGCTCCTGGGCGAGGTCGAACGGGTCGGCGACAAGTACCACGTCCGCGGCCCGGCCGGCGAGACGTGGGTGACGGCCGACCGGGTCCTCGCCGTCTGCGCGACGCTCGACGACGCCCTGCTCGTCCTGCGGCGGCGGAGCAACCTGCGCGACCCGGACGAGCGGCTGCGCCTGGCGGGCTGGTGCCGCCAGCACGGCCTGATCGCCCAGGCGGCCATCGAGGTGCGGGCGGCGCTGCAACTCCGGCCGGACCACGTCCCGAGCCAGCGGCTGTTGCAGCTGTTGACCGACCTGCAAGCCGCGAAGCCGTCGGCCGCCGGCAGCGCGGCCGACCTGCTCCCGGCCGCGAGTGTGGACCTGACCGCCGAGGCGCTGGCCCAGTTCGCGACGAAGGTGCAGCCGATCCTGATGAACGCCTGCGCGAACTGCCACGCCGGCAGCAAGGGCGGCGCGTTCAAGCTGACGCGCGTCTACGAGTCGAGCCTGGTGCCGCGGCGGACGACGGTCGGCAACGCCGCCGCCGTCCTGGCCCAGATCAACCTGGAGCAGCCGGGCAGCAGCCCGCTGTTGAGCAAGGCGGTCGGCCTGCACGGCGACATGACCAACCCGCCGTTCAAGGACCGCCAGGCGGTCGCGTACCGCACCCTGGACGACTGGGTGCGCCAGGTCGCCGCCCACGCCCCGGCCGTGCCGCCGAGCGGGCCGGCCCCGGTGCCGAGCGCCCCGGATGGCGGCTTCGCGAGCACCCGGCCGAACGCGACCCCGACCCCCGCCGACTTGGTCGTGCCGCGCACGCCGCCGGTCGTGCCGACGACGGCCGAGCCGACCCCGCCGCGCGTCGTGCCGACGACGCCGTCGCCGACGCCGCCTCCGCCGATGCCGGCCCCGACCGGCCCGGTCGATCCGTTCGACCCGGACACGTTCAACAAGCAGGCGACGCCGCCGCCGAAGCCGACGCCGCCACGACCGTAGCCGAAGTCGTCAGACTTCGGATCGCCCCGGCACCGAAGTCTGACGACTTCGGCTACGAGACACCGCCATGACACCGCTCCGCTGGGTGCTCCTGCTCTGGCTCGCGTTCGGCGTCGCGGTCGACGTCCGGACGCTGCTCAAGCCAACAAGCCACACCGTCTATCCGGTCTTCCTCGCCGGCGCGCAGCACTGGTGGGACGACGCCCCCGTCTACGCCGACTACCGGCCGGTCGACTACTTCCGCTACCCGCCGTTCTTCGCGATCGCCCTGACGCCGCTCGTCCCGCTCGGGCCGGCCCTCGGCGGCGTCGCCTGGTCGTGGCTGTCGCTCGCCGTCTACGGCTGGGGCTGCTGGCGATTCCTGCGCGACGTGATACCCCGCCGCTGGACCGCCGGCCGCGAGGCCGTCTTCCTCGCCCTGGCGCTGTTCGCCGGCCTTCGCGGCCTGTGGAACGCCCAGAGCAACGCCCTCGTCTGCGGCCTGCTCCTGGCCGGGTGCGCCGCCCTCGTCCGCGAACGCTGGTGGCGGAGTGCCATCTGGCTGTCACTGAGCGTCCTCGTCAAGCTGACGCCGCTCGCGGTCGTCCTGCTGCTCGTGGCCATCCGACCGCGGCAACTCGGGCCGCGCGTCGCCGTCCTGGTCCTGGCCGGCCTCCTCCTCCCCTTCCTGACCCGGCCGCCGGCCGTCGTCGTCGAGCAGCACGCCGGCTGGCTGCGGCAGATGCGCGACACGGCGAGCGAACGCTGGCCCGGCTTCCGCGACGCATGGACGCTCTGGCGGCTGGCCGCCGATCCACCAACGGGCGACTTGCGCGACTACCTCCGCGAGCCGATCGACGCCCCGGCGTACCGGGCCGTCCAGCTCGCGACCGCCAGCCTGGCCCTCGCCTGGGTGCTGTGGCTGCGCCGTCGCGGCACGCCGCCGGGCGAGCTGGTCACGCTGACGCTCGGCGTCGGCACCGGCTGGCTGCTGCTGTTCGGGCCGTCGGTCGAGCATCCGACGTTCGTCCTGATCGGGCCGACGCTCGTCTGGGGCCTTCTCGACGGCCGACGGCCGGGCTTGTTCGTCCCGGCGGCGGCGTGCGTCCTCGTCCTCGGCTGGGGCGCGCTGACGGAGCCGCTCCACCCGTGGTGCCCGTGGCTGCTCGCGTTCCTCCCGGTGGGGACGGCCCTGTACCTACTCGGGATTCTCACCCTGCCGGTCGGCCGATCTGCTATACTCCCCGCCGGACATCGCGCGATTACCTTGGAGGTACCACCATGCGCCGAGCGACCGGCTTTCTCCTCCTCCTGATCCCGGCCCTGGCCCTCGCCGAGGGCAAGCCGCTCTTCGACGGCAAGACGTTCGACGGCTGGGAGGGCGACACGAAGAAGACGTTCCGCATCGAGGACGGCGCGATCGCCGCCGGGTCGCTCGACGAGAACGTCCCGCGCAACGAGTTCCTCTGCACGACGAAGGCGTTCGAGAACTTCGAGCTAAAGGTGAAGTTCAAGCTGCTCGGCGACCCTGCCAAGGCGAACGCCGGCATACAGTTCCGGACGAAGCGCATCCCGAACCACCACGAGGTGTCCGGCTACCAGGCCGACATGGGCCAGGGCTACTGGGGCGCGCTGTACGACGAGTCGCGCCGCAACAAGGTCCTCGCCGGCCCGGACAAGGCGACGATCGAGAAGGCCGTCAAGCGCGACGACTGGAACGAGTACACCATCCGGGCCGAGGGGCCGCGCATCCGCCTCTGGCTCAACGGCGTCCCGACCGTGGACTACACCGAGGCCGACGACAAGATCGAGCGCTCCGGCGTCATCGCGTTGCAGGTCCACGGCGGCGGCAAGACCAAGGTGCTCTACAAGGACGTCCGCATCGAGGAGCTGCCGGCCGAGAAGGGCGCGGTGGCCTGGAAGCCGCTCTTCGACGGCAAGACGATGGACAACTGGAAGTCGAGCGACTTCGGCAAGGAGGGCAAGGTCGAGGTGATCGACGGGGCGATGGTCATGCAGAAGGGCAACCGCATGACCGGCATCACCTACACGAAGGGCGACTTTCCGAAGATGGACTACGAGGTGTCACTGGAGGCGAAGAAGATCGACGGCGACGACTTCTTCGCGACGACGACGTTCCCGGTGGCGGACTCGCACTGCTCGCTCGTCGTCGGCGGCTGGGGCGGCATGACGGTCGGCCTGTCGAGTGTCAACGGCGTCGACGCGTCGGAGAACGAGACGAACACGTCGATGGAGTTCAAGAAGGGCCAGTGGTACAAGTTCCGCATCCGGGTGACGGCCGAGCGCATCCGGGCGTGGATCGACGACAAGTCGATGGTCGACCTCGACACGAAGGGGGCGCGGATCTCGACGCGGATCGAGTGCAACCCGAGCAAGCCGTTCGGCGTCTGCACCTGGAACACGGTCGGTGCGGTGCGCGACGTCAAGGTCCGGGCGCTGACCGCCGAGGAGGTCGCCGCGGCGAAGAAGCCGGAGAAGTAATCGTTCCTCGTTCGCGATAGCGAACGGGCAATCCAGGCAATTGAGATCGCCGCGATGGAACCGAAATCGGTCCAGGAGCCCGCTCCTTCGCCGCCGCGGCCCCGTAGCTGGCTGCGAGCCCTGTCGATGGCCCTGGTGGTGTTGACGAGCACGGCCGCGTTCACCTGCCTCTTCATCGCCGGCGCTGCGTGGGTTCGGATTTCCGTTTACGGCCTTCCAGATGGACAGTGGGAGGGCCTCGGAGAGATGGCGAAAGCGGGCGTGTTCGGGGGATTGTGTGGGGCCCCCGTTGGGCTCGTTGCTGGGATGCTCCTCTGTGTTTATCTTTTCCGTCGGCCCCGGCGGTGAGGCCTCTCACGGCGCGGTCCGGGCGATCCCCTCGTCGATGCGCGGCGCCGCGGCGGAATGGACAGCGCCGGGAAGAAAGCCCGTCGCTGTCCATTCCGGCTCGGGCGAATGCCCCGGCCCAGGCCGCCCCGCTTCGCCCGTGCGCAAAAACTCGACCTCGACCTCACGACGCCGCCCCGTCGGGTCGCCGACGGCGAGTAACCCGGCCATCATTTCATCCCCGGGCGAACTCCCGTCTGCGTTTCAGCCGTCGCGACAATCGAAATCCGCCCCGGCCGGTTGACTTCCCGTCCCAATCGGTTGCGGCGCGGCGTCGAGCGCCCTACCGTTGAGATCGTCCCCCCGCGTGACGCGCGGCCCCTCCCTGCCTCGATCCGACCCCGTTAGGAGCGAACCGTGCGCGCCTTATCCTGCCCGACCCGCCGGGCCGCGGACGAACCCCGCACCGCCCGGCCGACCCTCGAAACCCTCGAAGACCGCAGCCTGCCCTCGACGCTGGGCGGCATCGTCTTCGACGACGCGAACAACAACGGCACCCGCGAGGACGGCGAATCCGGCCTCGCCGGCGTCCTCGTCACCGTCACCGGACGGACGACCACCAACCGGCGCGTCAGTGTCACCCAGCGCACCGACGCGACCGGGGCGTACAGCTTCGGCAACCTCGCCGCGGGGGCGTATTCCGTCCAGGTCGGCCGGGCCGACGGCTACATCGCCGGCCTGGCCGCGGTCGGCTCCGCCGGCGGCGTCGGCCTCGACGACGCCGTGACGAACGTCTTCCTCGCCTCGAACGTCGCCGCGACCGGCTACACGTTCGGCAAGCTCGCCAAGGCCCAGGGCTGGAGCGAGATCGAATCGACCATTAACGGCAAGGCCGTCCCGCGCGGCGGCACGCTCTGGTTCAGCAGCTCGTTCCAGGCGAAGGGCGTCGGCTCCGAGCCGGTCACGCTCCGGTTCGTCAACCAGACCCTGACGTTCCAGGTCAACGGCGCGACGCGGACGATCGCCGTCCCGGACGCCGAGGTGACGTTCTCGCCGACCGCGACCGCCGCGACGACGACGTTCGACGCCGCGACGAACACCTGGGTGACGACGCTGCCGTCCGGCCTGCGCCGCGACGGCTTCCTCTCCGGCGTCGCGGTGCCGATGCCGGACGGCCTGCCGCGCGGGGCGCATTCGGTGACGTGGCAGGGCCAGTTCCTGACCGACACGCCCGGCGTCACGGTGCGCTGGGACTGGGGGGCGGCCGTCTACTCGGCGTTCTCCAGCGACTACAACGCCCTCGGCGTCCAGGCGGCCGACGACGCGCGCGGCCGGTGGTGGCACCGGCCGGACCAGGCTGGCACGCCGGACGCCTACAAGGTCTTCTTCCGCGGCGGGGCCCAGGGCGGCTGCTTCGAGGGCTTCACCGGCTCGCGTAGCGGCTCGGCGAAGGCGACGCCGTGGCTGGCCGAGCTGCCGGCGGCGAGCCTGTCCGGCCGGGTCACCGACGTCGAAACCGGGGCCGGCATCGGCGGCGTCCGGCTCATCCTCGAAGGGACCGACGAGGACGGACGGACCGTCTTCCTTGAGGCGTGGACGGCCGACGACGGGACGTACACCTTCTCGAACCTGCGCGCCGGGCAGTACACGATCACGCAGGACGTCCCGCTGGACTGGCTGGGCGACTTCGCCTACCCGGGGACGATCGACGGCACCGAGGTGGGGACCGCCTTCACCAACAGCCAGATCGGCGAGATCTTCCTCGGGACCGACCTGGCCGGCGTCGGGTACAACTTCACCAACCGCCCGGACGACGACGGCGGGTTGACCTGACCCGGTCACCGGGCGTTCCGCGCGACCTCCTCGTAGGCGCGCAGCGCGTCGCGGTACTCGTCCAGCGCCGCCGCCGGGAGGACGGCGGCGCTGCGCGCCAACTCGTCTTTCACCCGCTTGATGAGGTAGTCGACCTCGGCCCGGCGCGGCCGGAGCGGCTTGTCGGCCATCTCGACGTGGACCGGGCCCGTGTGGGCGAAGCGCACCCGCTTGTCGGCCCGGTCCTCGAAACAGCGCACCGCGACCCACGACGAGCCGTCGAGCCGCACCGTCGCGTCGATCGCGCTCTCGAACGCGGCCGCCTGCGTCGGGCGGTTGTCCGGCTTGAGGGTCCGGACGACCTCGCCGTTGACGACGACCTCGATCCGGCCGAGCGGCTGGCCGCTGACGGCGGAGCCGGCGACGCGGTAGTCGCCGGGCTCGGCCCGCCGGAACGTGTGGCCGGGGCCCTGGCCGTTGACCGTCACGAACAGCATCGGCCCCGTCGTGACGAAGCTCCGCCCCTGGTCGAGGGCCTTGACCCAGGCGTCGTAGCCGAAGCCGTCCGGCAGGTGGACGTAGACGCGCCCGAAGCCGAGCGGCACCGGGTGGACGCCGGACGCCGTGCCGGCCGTCGGCCGGAGGCGGAAGCCGCAGTTCAGGAGCGCGTAGTAGTTCTGCAAGCCGTAGTCGATCCAGCCCCACTCCGTCCAGCCCTTGTCGGTCCGCTCGACCTTCATGTAGTCCGCCTCCGCCTCGCCGAAGTTCGTGAAGGCGAACGCGGCGCGCCAGACGTGGTTGTTCGTCAGCTCGTACAGGTCGACCGGCATGAGCGGGACGATCGCCATCGACCAGGGCCAGTTGTGCTTGTCCAGCTCGATCAGGCCGCCCTCGGCGTGGACCTTCCGGCCGAGGCCGCGCACCGGCGGCGCGCCGGCCTCGAAGACCGTCCGGTGGTTGAGCGCGAAGAACGCCCCGAGGGTGTGGCGCTTTTGCTCGACGTTGAAGATCTCGATCTCGGTGTTGCGCGGGTAGATGACGTGCGTCGGATCGACGGCGATCGCCTTCGGCCCGGGGTCGGGCTCCGACGGCTTGTTCGGCACGGCGAAGGCGTCGCGCACCCAGTACAGGAGCGGGAAGGCGACGTTGACGTCGTCGGCGAGCATCGCCGTCGGCAGCTCGGCGAGCGTCCGGTGGACGTGCGTGTCGCCGGAGTACCAGCCGCGGCCGGCCAGGTCGATCCAGCGCGACAGCTTCAGTTCCAGGTCGAGGGGCTGACCTTCGACCGTCACCTGTCGCGTCAGGGGGTGGTACTCCTTGCCGCGCTCGACGGTCAGGGTGTAGCGCCCCGGCGGCAGCTCGACCACGAACGGGTGGGCCGACAGGGCGGTGTGCGTCTCGTTCGCGTCCTTGTTCTGGGCGTTCTGCTTGCGGTAGGGGACCGCCGTGCCGCCGTCGCTTTGGACGGTCCAGCGGGAGCCGTCGTCGCCGTCGAGGTAGAGCCGACAGGGCAGGGCCTTGCCGCTGTCGGCGTCGATGACAGTGCCGCGCACGCGGGTCTTCTTCGGCTCCTCCAGCGCGGCCTGCCAGCCGAGCTTGTCGATGCGGCGGAACTCGGCCTCGACGTCGTCGCCCTCGTAGAAGGAGAGCCAGCCGCGCAGGCGCTTCGTCTGGCCGGGCGGGCAGTCGGCGAACTTCGGGTCGGAGTGCAGGCACGGGCAGGGCGGGTTGTTCCAGACGCGGTGGCACGGCTCCCACGCGGTGATGACCCAGCGCTTGCCGTCGGCGGAGCGGCAGGCGGTGTACGGTTTCGATGACACCTTGTTGTCGCCGACCTGCTGGTTGAACCCGGCCGCCCCTTTCAGCATCGCGCACACCTGGACGCGCAGGTCGGTCAGCGTCTCCTTCGTGCCGTTCGTCAGCCACAGGTCCATGCGGACGGCGTCCTTGCCGGGGACGACCTTCGCCCCGAAGGCGACGCCGTTGGGCAGCTTCCGCTCGACGTCGAGGCTGCCGTCGGCGCGGCGGTTCCACTCCAGCGGCGGCAGCGCGACGCCCTGCTTCGTCCAGACCGTGTCAATGTGGGTGTGGGCGAGGTAGGTCAGGCCGAGGTTCGACCAGATCGCCTCGGGCACGTCGACGACGACGTAGCTGGCGTCGTCCCACGGCGTGAAGACGCTGACCTTCGTCTCGCGCTGCGGCCGCAGCGCCCCATCGAGGAAGCCGATCCGCGGGTGGCGACCGCCGGGGTAGGGCAGTACGAGCAGCGGCGCGTCGGCGGCGCGCTTCGGCCGGGTGTCGGCGGCGATGCCGAAGCGCTTCAGGGCGGCTGTCACCTCGGCGTCGCCGAGGCCGGTCGCGGCGCGGACTTCGTCGAGGGTGAAGCGGTGGTGCCAGACCATGTTGCCGAGCCAGTAGCGCAGGTCGTCGTCGCCGACCGGCTTGCGGACGTTGGCCGGCTCGTCCGCGAGCGGGAGCGCCGCGGCGAGCAGCAGAAGGGAAACGGTCGTCATGGTCGATCCTTTCCTTACGCCACCCGCCAGCGGGCGACCTGGTCCTCGTCCAGCTCGACGCCGAGGCCGGGGCCGTCGGGGATCGCGGCGTACGGCGGGCCGAGGTCGAGCGGCCGGGTCAGCAGGTCGGCGTCGTGGTAGAGCGGGCCGATCGTGTCGGCTGGGAACGTCTCCGTATCGACCTCCGGGAACGCCGCCGCGACGTGGAGCATCGCGGCGGTGCCGATCCCCAGCTCGAGGTTGCTGCCGATCGTGCAGCGGATGCCTGCCGCCCGTGCGACGGCGACGATCTCCGCCGTCGCGGCGATGCCGCCGTGCTTGCCGGGGTAGACGCTCAGGATGTCCGCCGCCCGGTGCGTCGTCAAGAGCCAGGCGTCCTGGAGGGTGAAGACGCTCTCGTCGGCCATGATCGGCGCGGGCGTGTCGCGCCGCAGCTCGGCCAGCGCCGCCGGGTCGCCGGCCGGGATCGGCTGCTCGGCCAGGAGGAGGTTCGTGTCCGCCAGGGCCCGCAGGCAGTGGCGGGCCTGCTGGATCGTCCAGCCACAATTCGCGTCGATCGTGACGGGAATGTCCCGGCCGGCGACTTCCCGCACGGCCCGCACCCGGGCGATGTCCGTCGCCGGGTCGAGGCCGACCTTGACCTTGACGCACGACACGCCGAGGGCGAGGTGCCGCTCGGCCATCTCGACCGAGCCGGGCACGTCGCGTGCCCAGACAACGAGCTTGATCCGCACCCGGTCGCGCACCTTGCCGCCGAGGAGCTGATAGACCGGCAGGCCGACCGCCTTGCCGGCGATGTCCCAGAGGGCCATCTCGACGGCGGCCTTGGTGAACGGGTTCAGCTTGATGACGAAGTCCATCGCCCGGCGGGCGGCGGTGATGTCGCGCGGATCCTTGCCGACGAGTTGCGGCGCGAGGTAGTCGGTGATCGCAGCCATCGCCCCGGCCTGCGTCTCGCCGGACCACAGGCCGGAGATGGTCGCCTCGCCGAGGCCGACGAGGCCGGCGTCGGTGTGGACCTTGACGAGCACGTACGGCGACGTGGCGTGCTCGCCGTGGGCCGTCTTGGCGGTGAGGCCCTTCTTCAGCGGGACGCAGACGGGGATCGGCTCGATGCGGGTGATCTTCATGGTGACTCCTGAAACCGCCGCAGCACCGTAGCCGTGACGCGCGACACCGCGTCGTCGATCGGCAGCGACGCGACGTAGTTGATCGACCCGACCGAGAAGACCGCCCCGCCGCCGGGCGTGTCGAAGAGCACCATCTCCGCCCCGCCGTCGTCCGGGTTGAGGCCCTTCGCCAACAGCCGGACATTCTTCGGCGAACTCGCCGACACCTTGTCCGTCTCGTGGCCGGACGCCCCGCCGGGGCAGCGGCGGTGCAGGCCCTTCTCGCCGAAGATGTCTCCCGTCTTCAGGCCGGTGCCGGCGAAGGCCCAGTGGCCGCCATCGACGACGCGGTACGGCGCGCCGGTCATCGCCCCGGCCGGCGTGAAGACGACGCCGAGCAGGTTCGCCTCCGACTCGTGGCGGATGTGTAGCCGGCTCTCGAAGCCGCCGAGGCCGGCCACGTCGAGGCCGCGCAGACGGCCGTTATGGTGGACCACGCCGCCGTCGCGCAGCAGCTCGACCTCGCAGTTGACGCCGTTGCCGCCGAGGTAGACCAGCCGGCCGCCTTCGTGGAAGACCCAGCGCTTGACCCGGTCGTACATCCGCCGCGTCCAGTACTCCGGATGCACCGCCGCGACGAGGACGCGGTACGCGCCGAGATCGAGCGTGCCGTCGTCGAGCTGCGTCTCGGCGTAGTAGTCGTAGGCGAAGCCCTCGCGTTCGAGCCAGCCGAGTAGCCGCCACTCGGCCGGGGCGAGGTGGCACGCCTGGCGGCCCTCGATCGGGTCGGTGATCTTCTCGTCGAACGCGACGTGGTTGTACGGCTCCGGCCGGTCGAGCGACAGGGCCGGGTACGCATCAGCGGCCCAGGTGAGGAAGCCGGCGTCGCTGTAGCGCTTCAGCTCGCTCCGGGCGTGGACGGTCGGCGTCGGCGGCAGGCCGTCGGCGTGGAGGTAGTTGCTCCGGCCGCCGAAGGCGTTGTAGGCGTTCCAGGTCAGGTTCGACGCCAGCACCGCCAGCGGGGCGGTCGGCCGGGCCGGGGCGACGATCCACGGGAAGGCGAACCGCTCGCCCGACGCCGTCGCGGCGCGGAAGTAGTACAGGCCGCTGTGCTCCGGCCCGGCGACGTGCTGCGAGTGGACCGAGTTGCGGTAGCCGACCGCGTTGAAGCGGACGCCGGTCTGCGTGTAGTCGCCGTCCGGCGTCACCTGGGCCGTCGCCCGCGGGGCGTGCTCGTCGTGCCAGCCGAGGCTCCGCACCAGTCGCGGCTCCCAGCCGTAGCGCCACAGTTCGAGGTGGTAAGCTTGGGGCGAGTGGACGCGGAACTCGGCCGACTCGCCGGCGCGGACCCACTTCGGCCAGGCGTAGCCGACCAGGGCGTCGGACAGGAGCCGGAACTGGTGCGGGGCGGGGCAGGGCACCGTCACGACCGCCCGCTTCGGCCCGTAGCCGGCGGCCTGGAGGACGACGTGGTACGTCCCGGCCGGCAGGTCGAGGTGGACCCCTCCGCTGGCGCGCGAGCGGGCCTCCCACGAGCCGCCGTGGGCGTCGGTGAACTCCAGCAGCACGCCCGGCAGGGCGACGTACCGCTCGTCGCTGACGTAGCCGATCAACATGGGCGGTATTGCACCACGCCGCCGCCGGGATTGCGAGCGACTTTTCGGGCGGGCCGCGCCGGGTAGAATAAACGGCGACAACCCGTGGAGGTGTTCGTGGACGGACCGGACCGGACGAGTCGCGACCAGGCGGAACTGCTGCGCATCACCCTGGCCAGCATCGGCGACGGCGTCATCGCCACCGACGCCGCCGGGCGGGTCACCTTCCTCAACGGCGTCGCCGAGGCGCTGACCGGCTGGGACCAGGCCGCCGCGGCTGGCCGGCCATTGGAGGAGGTGTTCCGCATCGTCCACGAGCACACCCGCGAGCCGGTCGAGAACCCGGCCCTGCGCGCCCTCCGCGACGGCCAGCCGGTCGCGCTCGCGAACCACACCGCCCTGATCGCCCGCGACGGCACGGAGCACCTCATCGACGACACCGCCGCCCCGGTCCGGGCCGACGACGGCACCGTCGTCGGGTCGGTCCTCGTCTTCCGCGACGTGACGGAACGCCGCCGGGCCGAAGAAACCCGCGCCCGGCTCGCCGCCATCGTCGCGTCGTCCGACGACGCGATCGTCAGCAAGTCGCTCGACGGGATCATCCGGTCCTGGAACGCCGGCGCGGAGCGGCTGTTCGGCTACACCGCCGCGGAGGCGGTCGGCCGGTCGGTCACGCTCCTCATCCCGCCGGAACTGCTCGACGAGGAGCGCGTCATCCTCGACCGGCTGCGCCGCGGCGAGCGCGTCGAGCACTTCGAGACGGTCCGCGTCGCGAAGGACGGCCGGCGCATCGACATCTCGCTGACCGTCTCCCCGATCCGCGACGCGGACGGGCGCGTCATCGGCGCGTCGAAGGTCGCCCGCGACGTCACCGGCCGCAAGCGCGCCGACGCGGCGCTGCGCGAGACGGAGCGCGCCCTCGCCGCCGACCGGGCCCGGCTCGACTACTCCGTCCGGGCGTCCGGGATCGGGTTCTGGTACTGCGACCTGCCGTTCGACGTCCTGCAGTGGGACGACCGGGTCAAGGCCCACTTCTGGCTGCCGGCCGACGCCGTCGTTACGATCGACACGTTCTACGACCGGATCCACCCCGACGACCGCGAGCCGACTCGCCGGGCGATCGACCGGTCGATCGGAGACCGGGCCCAGTACGACGTGCAATACCGCACCGTCGATCCGGCGACGGGGGCGGTGAAATGGATCCGGGCCCTGGGCGGGGCGGCCTACGACGCGGCCGGCCGGCCGACCCGGTTCGACGGCGTGACGGTCGATGTGACGGAGCAGCGCCGGGCCGAGGGCGACCTGCGCGACATCCGCTCGCGCATGGAGGCGGCCCTCGCCGCCGGGGCGATCGGCACCTGGACGTGGGACGTCCCGGCCGACCGCTTCTCCGGCGACCCGAGCTTCGCCGGCATCTTCTCCCTCCCCCCGGAGGCGGTCGTCGCCGCGCCGATCGCGGTGCTGCTCGCTGCGATCCACCCGGACGACCGGCCCGGCGTCGCCGAGCTGGTCGAGCGGACCGTCGCGTCCGGGGACCGGTACGAGGCGGACTACCGCGTCGCCCGGCGCGACGGGTCGTGGCGCTGGGTGACCGCCCGCGGCCAGGTCGAGCGCGACGAGGCCGGCCGGGCGGTCCGCTTCCCGGGCGTCGTCATCGACGTCACCGAGCGCAAGAACGCCGAGGAGGCCCTCGCCCGGGTCACCGCCGATTCGGAGCGGCGCAAGCGCCTCTACGAGACGGCCCTGTCGAACACGCCGGACCTGGTCTACGTCTTCGACCTCGACCACCGCTTCATCTACGCGAACGAGGCCCTGCTCGCCATGTGGGGCAAGACGTGGGACGAGGCGATCGGCAAGACGTGCCTGGAGCTGGGTTACGAGGGCTGGCACGCGTCGATGCACGACCAGGAGATCGAGCAGGTCCGGGCGACGCGGGCCCCGATCCGCGGCGAGGTGCCGTTCACCGGGACGAACGGCCGGCGCGTCTACGACTACATCTTCGTCCCGGTCTTCGGCGCGACCGGCGAGGTGGAGGCCGTCGCCGGGACGACGCGCGACATCACCGCCCGCCAGGCGATGGAGCAGCAGCTGCGCGACGCCGACCGGAAGAAGGACGACTTCATCGCCTTGCTGGCCCACGAACTGCGCAACCCGCTCGCCCCGATCCGCAACGGCCTGCAGGTGCTCCGCCTCGCCCGGACCGACGCCGCCACGGCGACGCGCGCCCGGGAGATGATGGACCGCCAGCTCGCCCACCTCGTCCGCCTCGTCGACGACCTGCTCGACGTCAGCCGGATCAACCGCAGCAAGATGGAGCTGCGCCTGGCACGCATCGCGCTGGCGGACGTCGTCGCCAGCGCGGTCGAGACGGCCCGGCCGCTGATCGACGAGGCGGGCCACGACCTGAACGTCGCCCTTCCGCAGCGGCCGGTCCTGCTCGACGCCGACCTGACGCGCCTCGCCCAGGTCTTCTCGAACCTGCTCACCAACAGCGCGAAGTACACGCCGCCCGGCGGCCGGATCTGGCTCGCCGCCGAGCGCCGCCCCGGCCGGGTCGTCGTCACCGTCCGCGACGACGGGATCGGCATCCCGGCGGAGTCCCTGCCGACGATCTTCGACATGTTCAGCCAGGTGGACCGCCCGACCGAGCGCAGCACCGGCGGGCTGGGGATCGGCCTCGCCCTGGTCAAGGGCCTCGTCGAGATGCACGGCGGCACCGTCACCGCCGCCAGCGCCGGCGAGGGCCGCGGCAGCACGTTCACCGTCACCCTGCCGGTCGTCGAGGCGGCCGAGGTGGCCGGGGGGGCCGCCTCGGCGAAGCCGGCCGGGACGAAGCGGCGCGTCCTGGTCGTCGATGACAACCGCGACGGGGCCGAGTCGCTGGCGATGATGCTCCGCCTGCTCGGCAACGAGGTCGAGACGGCCCGCGACGGGGTCGAGGCGATCGAGCGGGCGGAGGCGTTCCGGCCGGAGGTCATCCTGATGGACGTCGGCATGCCGCGTCTGAACGGCCTCGACGCGACGCGGCGCATCCGCCAGGAGGCGTGGGGCCGCGACGTCGTCATCGTCGCGTTGACGGGCTGGGGCCAGGACGCCGACCGGGAGCGCTCGCGCGAGGCGGGCTGCGACGGCCATCTCGTCAAGCCGGTCGATCTCGCCGAGTTGGAGCGGGTGCTGGCCCGGGGACGGCCCCCGACCCAGGGCTGACGCCCTGGGCTATTGACTGCCGCCCCTTCGGGGCTCAAGACCGATCCGGAGCCCCGCCATGCCGACCCGCGCCCGTCACGTCCTCGTCCTGTGGCTGTGCGGCCTGGCCGGCCTGCTCTACCTCGACCGGATCTGCATGGCGAAGGCCGTCACGCCGATCCGCACCGAGCTTCAGCTGACCAAGACCGACATGAGCCTCGTCGCCATGGCGTTCACGCTCGCCTACGGCCTGTTCGCCGTGCCGACCGGCCGGCTCGGCGACCGGGTCGGGCCGCGCGTCGTGCTGGTCGGCCTCGTCGTCGCCTGGTCGGCGTTCACCGGCCTGACCGGTCTGGCGATGGGCCTGACGACGCTCCTCGTCGTGCGCTTCCTCTTCGGGGCGGCCGAGGCGGGGGCGTTCCCGAACGCGGCGAAGGTGATGGCCCGCTGGTACCCGGTCGGCGAGCGCGGCCGGGTGCAGGGCATCATGCTCGCCGCGGCCCAGATCGGGGCGGTGATCGCCCCGGCCGCATCGGCCTACTTGATCGAGGCGGCCGGCTGGCGTTGGGTGTTCATCGCGTATGCCGTGCTCGGCTTCGCCTGGGCGGCCGGGTTCTGGCTCTGGTTCCGCGACGACCCGGCCGATCACCCGCGCGTCACGTCGGCCGAGTTGGCCGAGATCCGGGGCGACGCTCCCCCGCCGGCGAGCGATCCGGGGCCGGTGCCGTGGGGGGCCGTCTTCACCAACTGGGGCATCGCCGTCCTCGGCCTCATCATGATCCTCGGGGCGTTCTACTCGTACTTCTTCTACACGTGGTTCCCGGCGTACCTGGAGGAGGCGCGCGGCCTGTCGAACGTCGAGTCGGGCTGGCTGACGACCGTCGTCATCGCCGGGTCGGCCGTCGGCATGCTCGTCGGCGGCTGGCTCGCCGACCGCATCCCGTCGTGGACCGACGACCCGACGCGGGCGCGCCGCTACCTCGGTGTCGTCTGCTACCTCCTGGCGGCCGGGTACCTGTACGCGGGGGTGCGGTGCGACGACGCGTGGGCCCTGGCGGCGCTGTGGGGGGCGTCGTTCTGCGTCATGCACGTCACGCTGCCGAACTGGTGGTCGGTCATCATCCCGCAGGCCGGCCGGCACGTCGGCACGGTGTTCGGCCTGGCGAACGGCGTCGGCGTCCTCGGGGCGATGGCGTCGCAGGGCTTCGTCGGCCTGTACGCTGACTGGCAGGAGAAACGCGGCCTGGTCGGCCGGGCGGCGTGGGACCCGGTCTTCGACGTCTACGTCGCCGTCCTCGTCGCCGGGGCGGTCGCCTGGTGGCTGTACCGCTTCACGCCGCTGGAGGGAGATTCCGGTGCTACGCTTCCTTCGGGGGAAGCGCCGCGATGAATGCCGAACAAGCCCGCCTCGAAGACGACCGGCTCGGCCGGGCGGCGTGGAAGAAGTGGGGCCCGTACCTGAGCGAACGCCAGTGGGGTACCGTCCGCGAGGACTACTCCGCCGCCGGCGACGCCTGGAACTACCTGCCGCACGACCACGCCCGCAGCCGGGCCTACCGCTGGGGCGAGGACGGCCTCGCCGGCTTCTCCGACTCGCACCAGCGCCTCTGCCTTGGCCTCGCGCTGTGGAACGGCAACGACCCGATCTTGAAGGAGCGCCTCTTCGGTCTGACCAACGCGGAGGGCAACCACGGCGAGGACGTCAAGGAGCTGTACTACTACCTCGACGCGACGCCGACGCACTCGTACCTGAAGTACCTCTACAAGTACCCGCAGGCGGCGTATCCGTACGACCTGCTCGTCGCGGAGAACGGCCGGCGGACCCGCGACGACCCGGAGTTCGAACTGCTCGACACCGGCGTCTTCGACGGCGACCGCTACTGGGACGTCTTCGTCGAGTACGCCCGGGCCGGCATCGACGACGTGCTGATGCTCGTCACGGTCCACAACCGCGGCCCGGACGCGGCGACGCTTCACGTCCTGCCGCAGCTCTGGTGCCGGAATACGTGGTCGTGGAAGCCCGGCGCGGCGAAGCCGACGCTGAGCCTCGCCGGCCCGGCGGCCGTCCGCGCGAGTCATCCTCGTTTGGGTGACTTCGCGTTGACAGCGGACGGCACGCCGACGTTCCTGTTCTGCGACAACGAGACGAACGTCCGCCGGCTCGACGGCCTCGACGCGCCGGGCTACTTCAAGGACGCCGTCAACGACTACCTCGTCGGCGGCGACCCGGACGCCGTCAACCCGGCCGGTGTCGGCACCAAGGTCGCGGCGCACTACACGCTCACGGTCCCGGCCGGCGGTTCGGCCGTCGTCCGCGTCCGGCTGCGCGCCGGCGACGCCGGCGGGTTCGACGACTTCGACGCGGTCGTGGCGCAGCGCAAGGCCGAGGCGGACGCCTTTTACGCCGACCTGCAGCGCGACCTGGCCGACGCCGACGCCCGGCTCGTCCAGCGGCAGGCGTTCGCCGGCATGGTCTGGTGCAAGCAGTACTACCACTACGACATCCCGGACTGGCTCGACGGCGACCCGACCCAGCCCGTCCCGCCCGCCCAGCGTCGCCACGGCCGGAACGCCGACTGGCGGCACGTCAACAACGCCGACGTCCTCTCGATGCCGGACAAGTGGGAGTACCCGTGGTACGCCGCGTGGGACCTCGCCTTCCACTGCGTCCCGCTCGCTCTGCTCGATGCCGAGTTCGCGAAGAAGCAGCTGATCCTGCTCTGCCGCGAGTGGTTCATGCACCCCAACGGCCAGCTGCCGGCCTACGAGTGGAATTTCGGCGACGTCAACCCGCCGGTCCACGCCTGGGCGGCGTACCGCGTCTACCAGATCGACCGCAAGCGCCACGGCGGCGTCGGCGACGTCGCCTTCCTCCAGCGCGTCTTCCACAAGCTGCTGCTCAATTTCACCTGGTGGGTCAACCGCAAGGACGCCCAGGGGCGGAACCTGTTCCAGGGCGGCTTCCTCGGCCTGGACAACATCGGCGTCTTCGACCGCAGCGCCCCACTGCCGACCGGCGGCTTCCTCAACCAGGCCGACGGAACGAGCTGGATGGCTATGTACTGCCTCAACCTGCTCCGCATCGCCATCGAACTGGCGGTTCACGACCGGGTCTATGAGGACATCGCGACGAAGTTCCTCGAGCACTTCCTCGGCATCGCCGAGGCGATGACCAACGTCGGCGGCGACGGGGTCGGCGTCGGCCTGTGGGACGACCGGGACGAGTTCTACTACGACCAGCTCAGCCTGCCCGGCGGCGACGCGGTGACCTTGCGCGTCCGGTCGATGGTCGGCCTGATCCCGCTCTTCGCGGTCGAGACGCTCGAGCCGGAGTGCATGGTCAAGCTGCCGGAGTTCGAGCGCCGGCTACGGTGGTACCTGAACTACCGGCCCGACCTGTGCGCCCTCGTGTCGCGCTGGCAGGACCCGGGCCGGGGCGAACGCCGGCTGCTGTCACTCCTGCGCGGCCACCGGATGAAGCAGCTGTTGAAGCGGATGCTCGACGAGACGGAGTTCCTGTCCGACCACGGCGTCCGGTCGCTGTCGCGCAGCCATCGCGACGACCCGTACACGCTCTGGATCGGCGACACGCCGCACGCGGTCCGGTACGAGCCGGCCGAGTCGCGGTCCGGCCTGTTCGGCGGCAACTCGAACTGGCGCGGCCCGGTCTGGTTCCCGGTCAACTTCCTCGTCGTCGAGTCGCTGCAGAAGTTCCACCACTACTACGGCGACGACTTCACCGTCGAGTGCCCGACCGGTTCGGGCGTCTACCTGACGCTCGGCCAGGTAGCCGACGAGCTGACGCGCCGGCTGACGCGCCTGTTCCTGCGCGACGAGCAAGGCCGGCGGGCCGTCTTCGGCGACGACGCCCGGCTGCAGGCCGACCCGAACTTTCGCGACTATGTGCCGTTCTACGAGTACTTCGACGGCGACACGGGGCGCGGCCTCGGCGCGTCGCACCAGACCGGGTGGACCGGCCTGGTGGCGAAGTTGCTCCAGCCGCGCATCCCGGACCCGCCGTCGTGACGCTCACGGGAACGGGTGCGGCGGCACGGCGGCCCACTCGGCCAGGCCGCGCGGCCGCCAGAGCGGGCCGCCGAGGAACGGGTAGCCGTGGTGGCCGTGCAGCGGCTGCAACCCCGGGATGACGACGCGCACGACGCGGGCCGTCTCGCCGATCTCCTGCCACTCCGGCCGGGTCAAATGGCGGACGAGAACGGGCCGCTCCGGGCCGAGGCGCTCGACCAATGCCGCGAGCGGTTCCTCGGCGTCAGCGTCGGGGTCGGGGCCGGCCGACGGCGCATGCAGCGGCGTCCGGGCGAGAAGGTCTGGCCGCTTCGTATAGAACAGGGCGTGGCCGGTGAAGTCGATCGGCCAGCCGTCCTCGAAGTGCTCCGCCGCGTCGAGGCGGATCAGCTGCCGCACGTGCAGCCGGCCCTGGATCGCCTCCAGCAGGGCCTTCTCCCACGCCTCCCGCCGCGTCGCGCGGCACGCCGAGCCGATCGCGAACTGGCCGCCGTCGAGGTCCGGCCCCGTCACCGTCACCAGGGCGACGTGGGCGCTGAACGGCCCGGCGACGCGGTAGAAGCGGTACGTCAGGTTCGGCCGGACGACGCGGCCGCGGATGTCGCCGCCGAGCAACGCCCACACCTCGGCCGGGTCGTGCTCGCGCAGCGGGTAGCGGCCCCACCACGCCCCGACGACCGCGTCGCGTTCGATCACTTCCTGCGCGCCGCGCAGCACGACCGGGTCGCCGGGCCGGCCGCACGCCAGTCCGGTCGAGATCGACGGGGCGAGGATCGCCGTTCCGGGCGGTACGTCGAGATAGACCATCTCGATCGGCACCCACAACGGCTCGCCGGTTACGGCTCTGCGACAGCAGACCCAGCGAAAGGGTGTCGTTGGTTCCGGTCGCGCGAAGGGGAAATGCGGCCGGCGGTACTGCTCCGGGTGGTAGAGCACCCAGCGGTCGAGCCGTACGAACGGCTCGGCATGTGGCCATTTCTGACAGCTGGCCGTCACCACGTCGTCGGTCGGCAGCGGCCGGCAGCCGTGTCGTTCGAGCGCTTCGCCGACACCGGCCCCGGTCGCGGCGTCGGCCGTCCAGCCGATGCCGCCGGTCGCCTGGTCGTCGGCCCCGTCCGGCTCGCGCAGCAGCGACCCGGCCCAGACGTGGACCTCCGGGTCGTGCGGCAGGCGCGGCACGGCCTGCGTCGAGCGGAACAGGCCGGCGTAACGGCTCTGGTGCCACGGCGTCATCGGCCGGCCCCGCAGACGCGGCAGTCCGGGTCGCGCGGCACGGCGTGGGTCGTCACCTCGAGCGTGTCCGCCTCGACGACGTGCAGCCGATACAGCGCCGGCCGGGGTTGTGCCTCGCGGGCCATCGCCACCTTAGCGAGCGCGACGGCGACGACGAGTTGGTTTGCCTCGGGTGGCAGCGGCGACGGTCGGATGTCGTCGTGGGTCTGTAGGAGGTCGTACAGGTGCGGGGCCGGCGACAGGCGGCGGAAGTGGCCGACCAGGCACGCCAGGCACGGCCCGGCGTCCGGCAGGAAGAGCGGCCCGACGTAGCCGCGCGTCATCGCCCCGGTGCTGACCCAGAGCCAGCGACGGCCGGCGGCCCGCAGCCGGGCGTTGTGGGCCAGGGCCGTCGCGTAGTCGAGCGAATCTTGCACCACGAGCGTGACGCTTGACGAGCCGGGAGCGTCAGCCCCCGGAGGGCGCGCTTCGGGTGACAGAGGGGTGTCCTCCGGGGGCTGACGCCCCCGGCTCGCCAGGGCCGTTGCGAGTGGTCCGTCGCCGAGAACCTCGAAGCCGGAGGTCGGCACGTGCCCCGCCTCGGCCGGCCCCTCGCGCAGCAGCCGCTCGCCCTGCAACCGCCGTAGCACCGCCTCCGCGTCGGTCCGCCGATCGGCCGCCAACTCGCCGAGGAGCTGCTCCCGTGTCCGCGTCCCGTCGACCCGGTCGAGCCACGCCGGCAGCCAGTCGCGAAGCCCCGGGCCGGTGACGACGTACCGCCAGTCCTCGCCGGCGAGCAGGTGGACGCCGTCGTCGGCCCCGACGAGCGTGAACGGCAGGGCGAGGCACGGCCGGCGCGGCAGCTCGGCCATGGGTCACCAGTCCGTCCCGGCGTCGAGGCGGGCGTGCAGGTTGCGCAGCACGACGGCGAGCCGGCCGCGCAGCACGCCGCGCGTCAGGAAGACCGGCACGCCGCGCACCTCGGCGGCGACGGCCATCTCGACGAGCGACTCGTCCGGCCCGGTCCGGCGGACGACCCACCGGCCGCGGTTGACGAGCACGTCGCCCTGGGCCCCGTCCCACGACGCGCGGTACTCGTCCAGGAGCAGTTCCTCGCGCAGGGTCATCTCCAGCGGGAAGGCGTTCGCCAGGCCCTGGATCTGGCCGGTCATCCGGGCGGTGCGGTCCGGGTCCGGCGTCACCGCCGGGGCGTGCAGGTACGGGCAGACGTCGGCGTAGGTCTCGTCGGTGACGACGTGCCACACCGTCTCCAATCGGTACGGCAGCCGGACCGCCGCCCGGACGTGGCGGCCGAGGTCCGGGTCGTCGACCACCTGGACGAGCGGCCCCTCCCCCAGGGCCGGGTCGCGCGGCGTTTCGGCCAGGCTGTCGCGGGCGACGACCCAGGCGCACAGCGCGACGAGGGTCAGCGGCCCGACGACGGCGAACGAGCGGAGCAGGCGTCGCATGGGGCACCTCAGCGGGGAAGAAGGAAGACGCCGCACAGGCCGGCCATGATGCCGATGCCGATCAGCGTGCCGACGAACGACAAGAGCGTGATCCGGCCGAGCCGGTTGAGGGCGTTCGCCTTGTCGGTGTAGAACGCGGCGATGACGACTGCGGCGAGAACCGACGCCCCGAGCTGGATCGCCGGCAAGAAGACCAGAGCGGCCACGATGCCGACGACCACCGACCGCGGCCGGTCGAAGAACCCGTACCAGATCGCGACGCAGCTGAACACGAACAGGACCAGGGCCCAGTACAGGCCGGTCGCCGGGACGAGGTCCTGCTCGTTCTCCAGCTCGTCGCGGCGGAACGGGAACGGGAAATCCGGATCGACCGGCTTCGGCTCCTCGGGGAGCTTCACGACCGATCCGAGGATGCCGCCGATCAGGCCGCCGACCGAGTGCAGGCAGCAGCAGCACGAGCAGCAGCAGGCGACCTGCGGCAGGACGACCGACGGCGTGGGCCGCCGCTCGGCCGGGTGGCGGCGCAGCTCGACGCCGGGTCGCTCGCTCGTCGGCCGGGCCATGCCGCCCTCCTAGCCCAGGCACGGCAACAGGAACGGGGCCATCGCCAGGAGGCCGGCCAGCGTGCCGAGGACCGACCCGAGCGTGATCCACCCCAGCCGGCGCAGCGCCGGGCCGCGGTCGTGGAAGCCGAGCAGGATGACGAACAGCGCGACGACCGACGCCCCGAGCTGCACCAGCGGCAGAAAACCAATCGCCATGACCAGGACCGCGCCGCCGCCTGAGAAGAACACCTCGATCGGCCCGCGGTTGTAGTACCAGTAGCCCCACGGACCGAGCACCGGTGTGAAGAAGCCGAGCAGCAGGATGAGGAAGACGACCCACCAGTACAGCCGGGCGACGGAGACGTCCGGCCCGGTTGGCTCGGCGGCGACGCGGCGAAGGTCGTCCGGGCCTGGCCGCGGCTCGCGGGCGGCGACGAGGCTGCCGATCAGGCTGCCGACCGAGTGCAGGCAGCAGCAGCAACAGCAGCAGCAGCCGGGGCCGGCCAGCACGACCGAGCCGACGGGGCGCTTCCGTTCCGGCGGCGTGCGGCGGAGGTCGATGCGATCCGCGTCGTTGGGCGTCATGGGCTTCCCTCACGATCCGGTCAAGGTAGCCATCACGCTCCGCGTGATGGGTCTTCTTCTTTCCGGACCATCACGCGGAGCGTGATGGCTACTTTCGGGCGTCGAGTTCCGCCGCCACCGCCGCGAGCGCTTGCGGCAGCCGGCCGAGGAACGCGTTGCGGATGAAGAACGTCGGGTACTCCTCGACCTGGGCCTCCAGGCTCAGGGTCAGCAGCGTCTTGCCGTCGCCGGCTGGCGACACGGTCCAGCCGCCGCGGTTGACGCGCAGCGACCCTCCCGGCTGGTCCCACGTCGCTCGCCAGGTCGTGCCGTCCTTCGCCTCGGTCATCACGATGGCGAAGTCCCACCAGCCGCCGAACGCCGACCGGGCCTGGCCGCGCAACGCCGTGCCGTCCGCCGTTACTCCCTTCAGGTGGCCGAACAGGCCGTCGTAGCGGCCGTAGTTCGTGACCAACGCCCACACCTTCTTTGGCGGGTGCGGCAGCAGGATCGCGGCGCGCACGGTCCGGCCGTGCTCCGGGTCGAGGTAGACCTGGCTGACCGGCCCCTGCTCGACGCTGGCCGGGTTGATCGGCTCGCCGCTCGCCCAGGTGCCGCGGACGTAGAGGAAGGCCAGCCCGAGGATGATCCCACCGAGGACGATCCAGGGGATGTTGCGCCAGAACGGTCGGCGCGGCTTCGGCGCGGGCGTCGGGCTCGGGCTGGTCATGGCTCACCCCATCTTGGCCTGCATGAAACGGAGGCCGTTCTCGTACACGTCGCGCGGCGACGGGAACAGGTCGCGCCACACCTTCGTCGCCGCGGCGAGGTCGGGCAGGGCCCGGCCGAACGACTCGATCGTCAGCCAGCCCTGGTAGCCGACCTTCTTCAGCGACGTGAACGTCTCGTCCCAGTGGACCATGCCGGTGCCGGGCGTGCCGCGGTCGTTCTCGCTGATGTGGACGTGGGCCAGCACGTCGGCGATCGCCTCGATGACCGGGCCGGGCTTCTTCTCCTCGATGTTGGCGTGGAACGTGTCGTACATCAAGCGAAAAGCCGGGTGGTCCACCGCCTGCACCAGCTTCTTCGCGTCGGCCCCGGTCGTCAGGAAGTAGCACTCGAAGCGGTTGAGGTACTCGATCGCGAGGGTGACCTTGTGCTGGCCGGCGAACTCGGCGGCGGCGCGGAGCACCTCGGCGGCGCGCTTCTTCTCGTCGCCGGTCGGCGGCTCGCCGGTGAAGACGCCGAGCGCCGAGTGGTACGGCCCGCACAGGTGCGTGCCGCCGAGGGTGGCCGTCATTTCGATGGCCCACTTGATCCGGTCGAGGCCCTTGGCCCGCACGGCCGCGTCGGGGCTGACCGGGTTGGTGTTCGCATCGACGACGGTGACGGTCGTGCAGCCGAGGCCCTGGTTGTCGAGTTCCTTGCGGACCTTGGCGTAGTGGGCCTTGTCGCCGTCGAAGAGCGGCAACTCGACGCCGTCGTAGCCGGTCTTCTTCAGGTCGGCGATGACGGGGAAATCCTTCTCGGTGACGTGGGCCGTCCAGAGGAGAAGGTTCATGCTGTAGCGGATGCCGGTCGCCATCGGTCGTCGCTCCTGGTGGAGAGGATGAGGTCGTTGGCGGCGATTCTACCGGACGCCGCGTGTGTCGCCAGGGGGCAGGCGAACAGATCGCGTCACAACCGGGCGAGTAAGCCGGAAGTAGGTGTGTCCGCCAAATATCCCGCAGCGTGACCTGCCCCGCGTCCCAACCTGACCCCCCCCCAGATCGAAGGATTCCCCGCGAATGGCAAGTAAACGAAAGGGCCTGCTGGCCCGACTCCTCGGCGTTCCGCAGAGCCCGCGCCCCACGCCGACGCCCCCGACCCTCGAATTCCTCGAAGCCCGCGAGGTGCCCGCCACGATCATCAACGGCAACCTCTACATCTTCGGCACCCAAGGGAACGACCAGGTCACCGTCACCTTCCAGGCCGGAGCGATCCACGTCGTCGAGAACGGCCAGGCGCAGTCGTTCTCCGTCGCGGACATGCCCGGCCGGCGGGTCTGGTTCATGGGCTACGGCGGCCACGACCACTACGACGCCCTGGGCACCACCGGGGTCCGCAGCATCGCCTACGGCGGCGACGGCAACGACACGCTGCTGAGCGGCGACGGGCACGACGCCCTGGTCGGCGAGAACGGCCACGACCACCTGTACGCCGGCGCGGGCAACGACAACCTCTACGGGGCGTTCGTCGGCTCCGAGTCCGAGGCGGGCTTCGACGCCCTGTTCGGCGGCACCGGCGACGACGCCCTGTTCGGCGGCGACGGCGACGATATGCTCTCCGGCCAGGACGGCAACGACGTCCTCTTCGGCGGCCGGGGCCACGACCGGCTCTACGGGGCCTACGAGAACTATCCGGTCGAGGCCGGCAACGACGTCCTCTGGGGCGGCGACGGCGACGACCTGCTCGCGGGCGGCGACGGCCACGACACCCTCGCCGGCGAGAACGGCGACGACCACGTCTACGGCGAGAACGGCGACGACTGGCTGTTCGGCGCGTTCTCGAACTCGGCGGTCGAGACGGAAGGCGACGACCACATCCAGGGCGGCGACGGCGCGGACCATATCTGGGGCGGTTACGGCGACGACGAGATCCACGGCCAGGCCGGCGACGACTTCATCGACGGGCAGTGGGGTCGGGACGAGATCTATTGCGGCAGCGGCAACGACCATGCCTCGGGTGGGGACAGCCACGACAGCCTGTTCGGCCAGGACGGCCGGGACACGCTGTTCGGCCAGCAGGGCAACGACGTGCTCTATGGCGGGGACGGTGACGACGACGTGTCCGGCGGCGACGGCAACGACTGGGTCTTCGGCGGGGACGGCTCCGACCGCCTCTTCGGGGACGGCGGCGACGACGTCCTCTCCGGCGGCTACCTGCTGTACGACCCGGCCCAGGGCGTCGATGCGGGAAAGATCAGCGACTGGAATCAGGACTTCCTGGCGGGCGGCGAGGGGGCGGACCTGATCTTCCGGTCGGACAAGAAGTTCAACTGGGTGTGGCTGGACCACGTCGTCGATGAGGGGAACGGGGCCGACCGGGTCGCTGAGTACGGCTGGGAGCCGTACGATCCGTCCTGGGGCTACTATCTCCGCTGGGGCCACCTGTACGGCACGCAGCCCTGACCGCGATCTGACATCGGGCCAGTGGTGACCTGGCGGACGCCATCGACCGCGACCTCGAAGCGGTCGATGGCGGCGATTCTGCCGGACGCCGGCTGGCCCGCCGGGGGGAGTGCTCAATCCTCGAAGAGTTCGAGGACGGGGATACAGAACCCAGGGACGATGTCCTCGCCGTCGAGGATCTCCTGTTCGGTGAGGACGCGCGTCGGCTGCCCGAGCCGATAGATTCCCACCCCGCGGTCCTCTGGATCGATGACCCAGATGAGCGGAACGCCGCACCCCTGGTACGCGGTGACTTTGGTTTGAATCTGTAGCGGCCGGTCGCTCGGGGATAACACCTCGACGGCGAGGTCCGGCGGGATCGGGATGTACGTGTTCGGCATCGTCGGCAGACGGTCGTGCTTCCAGAAGGCCACGTCGGGGGCCCGGACGGTATCGGGGCTGCGCTCCAGGAGAAACCCGGTGTCGTTGGAGACGACGCGGCCGAGTTTCCGCGATTTGACGAACAGTCGGAGGGCGCTGCCGATCGTCAAACAGCATTCCCCGTGACGGCCCTGTGCCGGCGGCATCGTGACGATGACTCCTCGGACGAGTTCCTGTTGCGACCCGTCCGGCGGATCGGGCAGCCGGGCGAATTCCTCGGCGGTCAGGAGCGTTTGAGTCGCGGTCGCCATGTGCGAGAATCCCTCCTCGGTTCTCTCGGAAATCGAGCGGCCCGGTTGTCGTCGGGGCGTCAGACGAACAGTTCGCGAACCGCGAGGCGGAAGCCGGAGAGGACTTCCTCGCCGTCGAGCGTATCCGTCTCGGCCAGGATGCGGAGCGGCTGTCCCGGGCGGTAGACGAACACGCTCCGGACGATCGGGTCGATTACCCAGAGCAAGGCGACGCTGCACGCCAAGTAGCCAACGACCTTGCCCTGGACCCGATTGAAATGGTCGCTCGGCGAGACGACCTCAATGGCCAGGTCGGGCGGGATCGCGATGTACTCCTCCGGGATGTCGGGTAAGCGTTCCCGGCTCCAGTACGACACGTCAGGGCCGCGAACGGTGTCGGGGTCGCGGCCCAGGACGAATCCGGTGTTGTTGGTGAAGCCGTGCCCGAGCCGGTTCGTATCGACGAAGACCAGAACCCGACTGCCGACGATCGCGCAGCAACTCCCGTGACGGCCTTTGGGGGGCGGCGTGGTGACGATCACTCCCTTGACGAGTTCCTGTTTCGACCCGTCGGGCGGGTCGGGCAGGCGGCCGAATTCCTCGGCGGTTAGCAGCTTTTGCGTTGCCGTCGTCATCGTTGAGAATCCCTCCTCGAACGGGCGATCCGGACCATCACGCGGAGCGTGACGGCTACCATTAGCCCTTCGTCACCTCGACCCACTTCTGCTCGCGCGCCGACTTGTCGATCGCGTCGAGCACCAACTGCGTGTGGTACGCGTTGCGGAAGTCCGGCTGCGGCTTCTCGCCCTTGCCGACCGCCTGGAGGAAGTCCGCCACCTGGTGCACGAACGACTCCGCGTAGCCGATCTGCAACCCGGGCACCCACCAGTTCGCCATGTACGGGTGGTCCGGGCTGTTGTCCGTGATGTGCACCGACTTCCAGCCGCGCGTCCGGCCCTCGCCCTCCTTGTAGTCGAACACCTGCAGCCGGTGCAGGTCGTGCAGGTCCCAGAACAGGCTCATGTTCTCGCCGTTGATCTCGAACGTGTACAGCGCCTTGTGGCCCCGAGCGTACCGCGTCGATTCGAACGTCGCCAGCGAGCCGTTGTCGAACCGGGCCAGGAAGGCGCACGCGTCGTCGATGCCGACCTTCTCGACCTTGCCGGTCTGGGTGTGCATCCGCTCCTTGACGAACGTCTCCTGCATCGCGTTCACCGTCGCCATCGGGCCGTTGAGCCACAGGGCCGTGTCGATGCAGTGGGCGAGCAGGTCGCCGGTGACGCCGCTGCCGGCTGCGGCGACGTCGAGCCGCCACAGGCCCTGGCCGCCCTGCGGCAGGTCGCTCTTGATCGTCCAGTCCTGGAGGAACTTCGCCCGGTAGTGGAAGATCCGGCCGAGCTTGCCCTCGTCGATCAGCTTCTTCGCCAGCGTCACCGCCGGGACGCGGCGGTAGTTGTACCAGACCATGTTCGGCACGCCGGCCTTCTCGACCGCCTCGACCATCCTCAGCCCCTCGGGGCCGTTCATGGCGAGCGGCTTCTCGCACAGGATCATCTTGCCGGCCTGAGCCGCCGCGATCGCGATCTCGGCGTGCAGGTTGTTCGGCGTGCAGATGTCGATGACGTCGATGTCCTTGCGTTCGACGAGCTTCCGCCAGTCGGTCTCGTGGCTCTCGTAGCCCCACTGCTCGGCGAACGCCTTCACCTTGGCCGCGTCGCGGGCGCAGACGGCCTTGAGGACGGGCCGGTACGGCAGGTCGAAGAACTGCGGGGCCTGCTTGTAGGCGTTGGAGTGCGTCCGGCCCATGAAGCCGTAGCCGACCACGCCGACGTTGAGCGGTTTCGTCATGGAGAGTTCCCTTATCGCTTCACGAGATAGAAGATGCCCAGGCCGGCGATCAGCACCCCCGCCACCGGGCCGAAGATCATCGGGACCATCGGGTTGATTTGCAGCTCCATCATGTTCGGCGCGACGATGCCGACCGCCGCCACGGCGATGCCGAGCAGGATGTAGACGACCCCCGACGCGATGTCCGGGCCGCCGCTCTTGCCGCGCTTGCGGCGCGGCCGGTCGTCGTCGTCGTCGTCGTCGTCATCGCGGCGACGGCTCTTGCTCCGGCGCGGCCAGTCGTCCTCGTCGTCGTCTCGGCGGGCCTTCCGACGCGGCGGCGGATCGTCGTCCGGGACGACCTCTTCGATGTCGTCGTCCGGGTCGGCCTTGCGCGGCGACGGCACCTTGAGCTTCGCCTTGCACTTCGGGCAGGCGATGGCCGCCCCGGCCTTGTCGTCGCCGGCGCGGAGGGTCGCCTGGCACTTGACGCACTTGAACTGGATCATGGCCGGGGCCCTCGCGGGGTGGCGTAGTGTTCCCAGACCTGCTGGGCGACCTTGGCGCAAAGGACGTTGCCGGCGTTGTCGCGCCGCCAGGTCTTGTCCTCGTTGTCGCCGGTCAGGACGCAGACGGCGACGGCACCGCCCGGGGTGTAGAGGATGCCGGCGTCGGTGCGGGCGTCGCTGACCGCGCCGTCCTTGTGGGCGACGACCGCCCCGGCCGGCAGGTAGCGCGGGAACTTGTCCGCGTCGTCGTTGGCCTTGAGGTGGCCCAGGACGCACTGCTTCAGGGCCGGCCGGAGCCGGTCGCCGGCCCCGACCTGCTCGAACAGCGACACCATTTCGCGGGCCGTCGTCGAGCCGAGGCCGTACTTCTTCGTCCGCTCCGGATCGACCGACGTCGTCGAGCCGCGGAAGACCTTCGCGTTGATGCGCGTCTCCGGCAGGCCCCAGTCGGCCATGCGCCGGTTGACAGCGGCGATGCCGACCTTGTCCAGGACGAGGTTCGTCGCCGTGTTGTCCGACACGGCTGTCATCAGTCGGACGAGGTCGCGCAGCGGGAAGGTCGCCCCCTCGCTGAAGTGAATCCGCAACAGGCCGCTGCCGGGCACCGTGTCCTCGTCGCGGAGAGCGACCTTGTCCCTGAGCGAGAACTTGCCCTCGTCCGCCTGGAGGTACGCCTCGACGAGGACGGCGACCTTGATCAGGCTCGCCGTCGGCAGGACGGCGTCGGCGTTGTGGAAGTAGGTCTCGCCGGTCTCGAGGTTCTTGACCGCGACGGCGACCTTGCCGGCGTGGCCCTTGACGAGCGGGTCGAGCCGCTGGGCGAGGGTGGCGTCCTGGCCGAGGGGGGCGATACAGAGCAAAGCGAGCGGGAGCATGGCCACCTCTCACGAGCCGGGCCGACGGGTGCGGGCGAACAACGCCGGCAACGCGACGGCGAAGCCGGGTAACACGGGGTCGCCGGTCAGGGTGCCGCCGGCGGGGATCGGTTGGATCGCGTCGGGGCCGGTTAGTATCTCGCCGGATTCCGCCTCCGGGTCGATCACCCAGGCGAGGCGCGTCCCGGAAGCGAACAGTTCGCGGACCTTGCGGTCGATCTCGGCTGGGGTGTTGCTCGGGCTGAGGATCTCGACCGCGAAGTCGGGGGCGACCGCCGTGATCGGGTCGTCCGGTAACCCCTCCGGGGGCAGGCGATCCCAGGCGACGAACGACACGTCCGGCATGCGCGTGTTGCCGTCGCTCATGCGGAACATCGCGTCCGGGGCGAAGTGGACGCCGAGGTTGTGCCGCTCCAGGTAGCGGTCGAGCAGGCCGATCAGGATCGCGGCCAGGAAGGCGGCGGGGCTGCCCACGGCTTTCTCCACGAGGGTCCCATCGACCAGCTCGCACCGAGCGGCGTCGGCCCCGGCGGCGAGCAGGTCGGCTTCCCGGGCCGTTCCCGGCGACGGCTGTAGCCGGACCCGGTCGGCGGGGATGTTGCCCAGCCGGGCCAGCAACTCCGCGACCGTTCTCGGCACGGGGGCCGGTGGGGGGATCGTCATGGCAGCCCCTCCGCGCGGCGCTCACGCCACGCTGAACTTCCGCCGCAGGCCGTCGAGGTACGTCTTCGACTGGGCCGTCACCTCCCAGGCGTCCGGCCAGAAGCACAGATCGACGCACCACCAGTCGTTCGGCACGCCGCACGCCAGCAGCTCCGGCGTCAGCGTGTCGAAGTTGAGCTTCCCGGTGCCGAACGGGTTGTGCGTGCTCGTGTTGTGCTCGTTGAGCGACCCGTCGCTGTCGATCAGGTGGACGTGGGTCACCTTGCCCTTGAGCTTCTGGAGGAACTCCAACTCACCGCCCGGCAGCGTCTCCTTCGCCCCCGGCTGGTTCGCCGCGACGACGGCGCACATGTGGGCGTGGCACGTGTCGTACAGCACGCCGAAGTTCGGGTTGCCCAGCGCCCGTACGCCATCGACGATGCGCAGCACCTCGGACGGCTTGTTGAACAGGAAGCCCGGCTCGAACTCGAAGCAGACGTTCATGCCGAAGTCGGCCGCGATCTTGCTGCACTTGCTCCAGACCTGGATGACCCGCTCGACGCCCTTCTCGTAGGGCAGGTCCTTGCCGGTCGTCGTGAAGAAGTCCGGCGGTTCGACGCTGTCGACGCGGATCGTCTTGATGCCGAGGTCGCCGGCGAACGTCGCGAAGCCGAGGAACGCCGCCATGTACGGCACCGGCACCTCGTCGAGGATCGACGGCCCCGGCCGCTTGAAGCCCCACAGGTCGATCGCGATGCCGGAGAACTCGAGGCCGTGGTCGGCGACCTCCTTCTTGAGCTTCGCCCGGTCGGCCTTCGTCGGGTGCGACCACGGCGTCGGGTGCAGGCCGAAGCTGCCGAGTTCGACGCCCTCGTAGCCGAGGTGGTGCAGCTTGTGCAGCACCTCGTGGAAGTCGTTCGTGGGCACCGTCTGGTTGAAGATGTAGGCCCACGAGCCGATGGAGAGTTTCTTCTTAGCCACGATAGGTTCACTCCCAGGTGTCAATCATTCCAGCGTTTGAAAGCATCAGAGCTGGTCCGCGGCAAGGGCGGCATCTCCGGAAGGGGGGACGCAGTCGCTCCTCGTTCCTTCAGGTCGAAATGCCGGTGGACGATGGTCGGGTCGAGGCCGGCCCGCTTGGCCAAGGCCACCGCACGGTTACGACCAATGCGGATTATGTAACACGAAAGGACGCCGACCAGCACCAGAACAGCACACGAGATAAAGGCACCCGCGGGCAACGGCGTTTCCGAGCGATGGCCCCGG
>Ga0268299_1001079_pt1 | contig 57792 bp, 34 predicted proteins | sample NOBtaG_FD_193484 | JGI IMG/M metagenome (GOLD analysis project Ga0268299, IMG submission 193484) | Activated sludge microbial communities from bioreactor in Nijmegen, Gelderland, Netherland - NOB reactor | ecosystem: Engineered > Bioreactor > Aerobic > Activated sludge | place: Netherlands...
CAATGGGAGTATGCGTGCCGTGGGGGGAGCGAGGGGGAGTATCATACGGGGGATGGGCGGGAGGCGATGGGAGTGGCGGGGTGGTTTTTGTTGAACAGCGGGGTGCCGGCGGAGACGCAAGCGGTGGGGCGGAAGCGGGCGAACGGATGGGGGTTGCAGGACCTGCATGGGAACGTGTGGGAGTGGTGTCGGGACCGGTATGATGCCGGAGCGTATGTGAAGCGGTTGAAGGAGGGATACGATGGGGAATCGGGAGTGGAGGACTACGACATGGAGTCGGAGGAGTCACCGCGCGTGGTGCGCGGCGGTTGCTTCAGGTACCCGCGTTGGTTTTGCCGGTCGGCCTTCCGCAACTGGGGGCACCCGCATGTCCGCTTCGGGGACTGGGGCTTCCGGGTTTGCCTGCTTCCGGGTCCGGTGACTACTTTTTCTAGTCCGCCCGCTTGAAGTCACGAGCAACGGATGGACCAGACCGGTGCCGTGGCGCAGCCCGGCTGCCGGTCTGGTCCATCCGCGCCAGGCGGCGGCAATGCCTTCCTATCGATGCAGCCTGCAGACGATTCCGTCCTGACGACGGCCCGACCCGTGTGCTGATCGTCGGTGCCGGCACCGTCGGGTTGATCCTGGCCATCGAACTGGGCGCGGTATCAGGGGCCCGTTCGAGTCATTGAAAAGATGGCAGAGCGGAGCGAGACGTCGCGGATTATCTCGGGGACTTGGTGTCCGCAGGCCGAGTCGGTTTATGGGCCAGTATCTCGATCCCGAACGAGGGAGCGATGGCGATCATGCGGGCGATATCCCCGGCGCTGGGAGGCAATGGCGAAGCATTCCGGTCGGGAAGCGGGTGTCCGGCCGCCTCAAAGAAACGCTCGATGCCCGCGGGCGAGGCGGTCTCAACAAGAATCGCCTCCGTGGATCCGGTATTCTTGAAATGGTGGGGAATGTGCCTCGGAGCGAAAATGGAGTCGCCTCGTTTCAAGACCTTGGTGGAGTCGCCGAGGTAAAACGTCACCTCGCCCGACAGCACCATGAACGTTTCATCTTCGTTCTGGTGGACATGCGGCGGAGGCCCCGACTGGGGCGGGAGCGAAGCCTCCATGAGGGTGTATTGCCCATGGGTGGATGTGCCGTCGAGCAGGATGGCAACCCGATCTCCAGCAACTGACAGGACTTTCATGGTCATCTCCCGCCGCCGCGTTCCGGATGTCAGCGGGTCTCGACCGGAATTTTGAAAAAGCACTGCCATCCGCTGTAGTCCGATCCCAGGGACACCCGCCGGCCCTTGAACCACTCCGTGTGGCCATCCTCGAAGGAAAAGTTCCCGCCGTCGGGTGCGCCCCGAGCGATCCGGTGGACGGAGGTCAGCACTTTTTTGCCCTCGTAGTCGGTGGTCCACGCCAGGCGGGTGTCGTAGATATTGGTCGTTCGCGATCCGACCGCCTGAAGCCGGTCAATGAGCACGGGCGCGGCGGTGAAGGGGCCGTCGAGCTTCCTGCGAAAGAACCAGTCGGCCGTGCCCTGGGCACCGGCGGTGACATCGGTGTCACCGGCCTTGCGGCCGGGCAAGAAGAAATAGCCGATGAGCTGGGAGGCGTTGTCGCTGGAGATCATTCCGCGTTCGGCCGCGCGGTGCCAGACGTCGTCCGGACAGAAGAGCACGTCGTTTTGCGCCCGGACGTTCTTCGCGGTCGTGCGGCGATTCTTGATCAGGTAACCGTTCCAGAAATTGCTCATGGAGGGCATCATCCAGGAAAAGCCGGCTCCAGCCGAATTGTCCGGATACGAGTTGTTGTTGTCGCCAGCGTAGAGATTCACCGCGAGCATCCACTGCTTGCCGTTGCTGGCGCAGAGGGTTTTCACGGCCTTCGCCTTGGCCTTGGCCAGCGACGGGAGGAGCATTCCTGCCAGAATCGCAATGATCGCGATGACCACCAGGAGTTCGATCAGGGTGAACGCCGCTCGTCTGGAGGAGGGATGAGAGTTCATGGAGCCGGGATCATTTGTGGAAACACCCTCCTTGTACGCCCCCCGCGCCGACGCGCCATCACTTTCTGTCCGAGACTTCGCCAGCGGCAGTTTCGGAATTGCCCAGTCTGCGCAAACATCCGCATACCGTCTGCGGATTCATGAGCCTTTGGCAGACCTGCCGGAAGCGGTTCACACGTAAAAGTTCCATTCCCACGGGGTCATTGCGTTCATTTCTCGGTTTCCAGCCGTGCTTGGACCGATTCTGGCTTAGGCGCGCCCGGAGGGTGCGTCTGTCCGCCACCTCGTCGGCCGTTCCAAACCGCTGCTGAGGGTCCGCGGATGACTGCGCTTTCCCGGAGATCCCCGGGTGTTGGAGCCTGTGCAGGGGGTGTCCGTAGTCCCCACCCCCCCTTCAGTTTGCTGGATCCACCCACTGGATCCGGGTGTGCAGGCATTGGAGCCATTGAACATCACATCCTGAACTCATGACATTGGACACATTGACCCCACTCACGGTTCACCGAGCCGCCGCGCTGTTGCTGGCGGGATGTCTCGGAGCCTTTGCGGCCAGCGCTCAAACCACGCTGGCGGATTTCCAATTCAACGAAGGCACAGGGACCACCACCGCCAGTGCCACCAACGGCTTGGTGGGCGTCCTCGGCGTCGCCCCCAACGCAGACAATCTGCCCTCGGTCATCACCGAATCCCCATCGGGCGCCGTCGGCGACCGCGCGGTCCAGTTGCAGGGGACCGGATTCCTGCTCGCCGACGACAGCACCTCCCCGATCCTCGCCATCGCCGCCGAACCGCTGACCGTCGAGGCCTGGGTTCGGTGGGACGGAACGGACTTCGATCAGTACAACGGCATCCTGGCCTACGGCGGATCCTACAAGCTGGGGGTCAACAACACGGAGATCATCTGGACGCTTTTCGGCATCGTGGATGTCTCCAGCGGCCTGTATTTGCCCCAGGACGCCCTCTGGCATCACGTGGCGGCGGCGTACGAACCCGGCGTCGGTGTCACAATCTATCTGGACGGTGTCGGGACCTATGTGGATGAGACGCGGTCCATGCGCGCCTTTGGAAACAACTGGCTGAGCATCGGCGCCGAGGGATTTGGCACATCCATCGTCGCCGCACTGGACCGGGTGCGTGTGCACAAGGCGTTGCTGACGGCGGAGGAGCTGGACAGCGTGGCCGCCACCCCGAAGCCGGTGCTCGACAGCACCCTGGTGGCCTACGACTTCAACGAGACCGAACCGCCTTTCCAAAGCGCCAAGACCCCGGCGCGTCCGGCGATCACCTCGGAGGAGTACTTCACCACGTCCTCGACGCCGGCCTTTTCGACCGACTCTCCGACCGGCGCCGCCGGAGACTTCTCGATGGAGTTCGCCACGGCGGGCCGGCGCGTGGTCGTGCCCGATCCGGACATGGTGATCAACCTCGATCCGGGCGACTTCACGGTGCAGGCCTGGGTCAAGTTTGGCGCCCAAGGCGCCCGGGCTGTGCTGTTTTACAACAACGGTCCCGGAGGGGCGATTTCCTTCTCCGTCCTGAATCGGACGGTCTTTGTCACCACGCTGGGCATCCTCGATCGGGACTCCTCGGCGGCGATTCCGGATGACGGCGGCTGGCATCACATTGCGGTGGTGCATGTGGCGGGCACCGAATTCCGGTTCTATGTGGACGGCGAACTGGGAGACACGATTCCGTACACGGGCGGCACGTTGATCGGCGCGCGCACCGACACGCAGTTCTACATCGGCAGCGAGCCGACCGGCGGCCTGCCGTTCGTCGGCAAGTTGGACCGTCTGAAGGTCAGCGCCGGGGTGGTGGCGGCCGAGGATCTCGACTTCCGGGTGAACCCGGGAGTGGATCCGGACACGCCGGAGCTCACGATCCGCACCGTCGTGGAAGTCGCCTGGCCGAGTCTGCCTGCCGGTTACGTGCTCCAATCCACCACCGACATCGGCGATCCCGAGAGTTGGACGGCGGTGCCGGGCACCCCGTTCGCTTCGGAGGGAGAGTTGCGGTTCTACTTCCCGGTGACGCTCGAACAGACCTTCTACCGCCTGGTGAAGCCGTAAGTGGCCGACTTCACGGGATTCATGCGCGGGCCGGCGGGAGAACCGCCGGCCCTCCTATTTCAGGTGGGAGGGACCGCATATTGCGGTCCCCATATTCCCCCGCCACGTTCCAGCAGAGCCCTGGGGGATCGTGGGAGGCTCTGACGCCTTGGCGCTTCCCATGTTCCCCGCAGCGACTCCACAGGCGCCGCGGGGGGAGCCGGGGACTCGCGAAGCGCGTCCCTCCCGGAATTGTTCCCCTCTGAATGCTTGATCAAAGCATGAGTCCATTCTCATCATGAAGCCGCATTTCTCTTTCCATTGGGTTGTCTTCGGACCTGCCGTCCCTGGATTGGGGGCTGTGGACTGCGCCGTCGTGTCCGCTGGAGAGGATCGGCCGACAGAGATCGGTGCCTCAGGCACCCTCTCCGGGTTGATGCTGCGAATCTCATATCGCTGAGGATATTAATGACATCGTTATCATCGTGGGATCCGACCAGCAGGGGGCGGCAGGATGGTCTGACGAAGGCGCGTGAGTGCTGGGAATGGGGATGGACGAGTCGTCGAGGGGTCTGCCGGCTCTTTGGGCTCCTTCTCAGAGCCCTTCGCCGGCCTGCCTGTCAGTTCTCTCTGCTCGTGGTCTTCGGCTTGCGCGCCGCGCCTCTCCGAGTCGCCGCCGCGCTGGAGACCCCCAGCGTGCCGGGGGCGCCGGTCGTGGAGGAGATGGAGATGGCGTGGACGCCAGATGGCTCCTTCCAGCTTGGTTTTGCGGGCATGCCAGGGACAGCCTACACGGTCTGGAGCAGCCCGGATGTATCGCGGCCGGCGAGCCAATGGATGTCCGTGGGAGTCGCCATTGAAATAGAACCCGGACGATTCCAATTTACGGCCATTCCCGCATCCATTACGACGGCAGGATTCTTCCGGATCACTCCCGGCGTCACGCGACCGCTCCCCGATGCGACGTCAACACTGGAAATCTCCGCGCCGGGGAGCGCCTACCAAGTCGAGGGTAACATTGCGTATGGGCTGCATCCCAAACAACGGTTGGATGTGATGTATCCAGTCGGGGAAGGTCCCGCGGGCACCACGGCACTCCCCGGCGTGATCCTCTTTCACGGTGGCGGCTGGGTGGACGCCAACCCTGCGGTCCTCAAGGCCAGCATGTCGCCCTTTTTCAACCGCTTTCTGGCGCACGGCTTCGTGGTGTGCAATGTCGAATACCGCGTGGCGGACGGTACTCCGGACGGGGCCATCGCGCCTGCGGCGGTCCAGGACGCGCTCCTCGCGGCAAAATGGTTTTGGGATCATCTCGACTACTATCATGTGGATCGAACGCGCTATGTCGTCACCGGCGCCTCGGCCGGCGCACACCTGGCGATGATGGTGGGCTTGGCCACGCCGGCTGCCCATCTCGGGCCGACCCATCCCAAAGACTACAAGATCGCGGCTATCGTGAATGGCTACGGTCCCACGGATCTAACGGAGCTGCTGGCGCTCCGCATCTCCTGGGCGGAACAATGGCTGCCGACCGATGTACCCGACCGCGCCGGCATGGCCCTTCGCCTGAGTCCTATTACCTACGCCCGGCAAGACATCCCGCCGTTCCTGACCGTCCAGGGAGCCTACGACGAGGTCGTACCTATCAGCCAGAGTGAGCACCTGATTCAGTTGCTGCAGGCGGCGGGCGCGGACACCAGCATGCACTTGGTAGCTGGCGCGGGCCATGGCTTTGACTTCCCCGCTACTGCGTGGCCCCAAGCCGAGGCCGCCATTTTTGACTTCCTGGTGGCGCATGGGATCGGAAGGTGATCCTCCGGTCGCGCAGCACCAGGTCGCTCTGCGAAAACGGATCGCTGATAAAGGCTTGGAGCCTGACACTCCCTCTTCTTCAGATCACCCTCCGCTCGTGGACAAAATTCCGATCAGCCTCGTCTGTTGCGGGCCCGTCGAGCCCTGGCACTCCCGGATTGTGGAGATCTCGCTCGACCCGGACGAATTGAACCGGCGGGTCTTGAGAACGGTCGAGCAGCAAGTGACAGCCGGCGAGGCACGCGAACTGCACAATGCCGCCTTCGATCCCGATCACGGACCGGTGACCTATCTGCAACAGGTCCACGAAGGCGGCTTCTCGGTGTTCGTCGGAACGCCGGACCAACTTCGCGAGACCTTCTTCGGCCCCGGGGCGTACGTCGGGTTTATGGACGACCGGGGGCCGGGGCACGCGTCCCGGGTCGGACCGAATGGCGTCCGGCGCACGCTCAGGGTCCTGAAGGGACATCTGGCCGCGGGCTGAGATTCCTGAGGACAAAGGACCTGGCACTTTGCTCCCGCTCGGTGTTTCCGTTCGGAGTAGCGCCTTCATGCGGCTGCGCGCGGGAAATGAAATCGCGGTGAAAATTTCGGGAGCGTGTGCGAGGGCAGCACGAAGCCGGCTGAAGCCGGGACTCCGAACGCAGAGATCCCGATGGATGAGCTGTCACTTTGTCGTGCACAGAAGAGGAGACACGGATTGCCCATAGGAGAAGGAGGGCTCTCCGTGTGCATCCGTGAAATCCGTGTCCAGATTCTCACACGCCCCACCCTCCATCCGCTGGCGGTTGATCCTTGACGGAATTCTTCCCGAACAGAAAAGCTGCTTACGTATTTTCCGCTCCACTCCACGAACGAACTGATCGTTTGTTTCAACCATGGGACCTTCCTCCTCACCTTCTTCCCAGGCGGACCTCGGCCGGCGGGAGTTCCTCAAGCGATCCACTTCGGCGGCGGGAGCCGTATGGAGCTCCCAGTTTTTGGGATTGATCTCGCCCCAGACGCTGAGGGGCGCCGGCCCGGTCCGAAAGAATATCCTGATCTTCATGACAGACCAGGAGCGTCCGCCAATCTGGTTTCCCCAGGTCCCGGAGAGCTGGCACCGCAAATATCAGCCCAACGTCTACCGGCTCGAGCAGACCGGCATCACGTTCGAACGCGCCTTTTGCGTGGCGACGATGTGCACGCCGTCCCGGACCAGCCTGTTCACCGGACTGTTTCCCGCCCAGCACCAGTCCAACGACACCCTGACCGAGAACATGCAGCAGTCGCTCACCGAGCATCAGCTCGACCCGACGCTGCCCAACCTGGCCACCTGCCTGAAGGAGGCCGGATACGACGTGGTGTACAAGGGCAAGTGGCACCTCAGCAAGGAGGTGCAAGGCGCCGATCCGCAGGAACTCATCCAGGACGACATCGCGCGCTACGGTTTTGACGGTTGGGATCCGCCCGACGCCGGGCAGGATACCGCCGTGGAGAATTTTGGCGGCGGGAATGCGGACAACGACGGGCGCTACATGGAGGATGCGGTGACGTTCCTTCAGGACCGTCTCGCCCATCCGACCGGCAAGCCCTTCTGCCTGATCGTCTCCCTGGTCAACCCGCACGACGTGTTGTCCTATCCCAACGTGGAGAAGTTCATCGGGGGCGGCTACACGCCGGACTGGCTGCTGCCGACCGATCCGCCATTGGGCCTGCCGCCCTCCGTGAACGAGCAGCTTCTGAGCAACAACAAGCCGCTGGCCCAGGAACAATTCCTGGTGTCGAGCGCCGGTTTGGGTCCGCTCAACACTCCCGAGAAGCAGCTCAACTACATTCACTTCTACGGTAATCTGCTGCACGAAGTGGATTCCCAGCTCGGCCAGCTTCTCAACGTCTTCGATTCCGGGGGTGCGGCCGGACAGCAAATGTTGCGGGACACCCTGATTATCCGCACCTCGGACCATGGCGAATTGCTCATGTGCCACGGTGGCATGCGCCAGAAGTCCTTCGTCGCCTACGAGGAAGCCCTCCGGGTCCCGTTGATCTGGTCCAATCCGGACTTGTTTCCGACCCCTCGGGTCTCGGACGCCCTGGTGACGCACGTGGACTTGCTGCCCACGCTCTGTGCCCTCACCGGGGTGCCCAACTGGCGCTCGAAGGGGTTTGAGGGGGTTGACTACAGCAGCCTGCTGCTGAATCCGCAGGCGCCGCCGGTCCAGGATTATGTCCTGTTCATGTCGGACGACATCTATGCTGGACAGAATGCCGCCACGTTTCCCAACGGGGTCGCCCACCCGATCAACCGCATCCAGGCCATCCGCACCCGGGACTTCAAATACGTGCGCTACTTCGGGGGTGTTTCGGACGGCGAGCAGGATGAATTCTACGATCTGCGGCCGAATGGCGGCGACTACGATCCCGTTTATCAGCAGCCGCTGGAGATGAAGAATCTCGGCTACTGGACGGCGACGCAGCCGAATCCTCCGGTGCTGACCCCGGAGCAGGTGGCGGCGCGGAACAGGCTGTCCAAGGACCTGGCCTTCGCCGTGGCCGGACGCCTCCGTCCCCTCCCGCCCAAGGCGCCCGTGCCGCCGGAAGATCTGAAGATCGAGGTCAAGACCTACCTCATCGCCGGACCCGCTGGCGGGCTTCAGGAGCAAACCCAGGTGCAAATCACCTTCGTCTCCCGATCCAACGAGATCTACTTTCTGCAACGGTCTCTGGACTTGGTGAACTGGGAGACCATCCAGGCCGTGCCCTGCGGCACCCAGCCGCCTTTCCCGCCGCCGTTGATTCCCCAGTCGGTGGAGGGCAACAACGGCCCCGTTGCCCTGGGCACACCGGTGGTCGGGGACGGCGCCTATTACCGCCTGTTGTGGACCGTCAAGCCTGCCGGCCGATCGTAACCCCTGGGCCTTCGGACAGGCGGCATGGGAAGCCGCCTTTCTAGGCGCGGGGTGATCCTCGCCGGGATCGGCTTCCTCACTATTGGCTGGTTTTTGCGGCGGTTTTCCAGGAACCTCCCCAGCGTGAACCGCTTAACGCACCGGTGGGTGGGCTTGGCGCTCGCGGCGTTGTTCCTGGGAGTCTTTGCTGCGCGAGCCCAGCAGCACCGGGCCACCCGCTTGGGCCACCCCGCAACCCGGTTTGCCACGCCGCTGAAGACCTCCGACGATCTCCGCGCCCGGTTTCGCAACCCCAAGCTCAAGCCCGACTTCATCCTGATCCTTCGCCAGGTGAACTGGCCCGGGGATCCCGAGGATATGTTCCGAGCCGCCGCCACCGGAGAGGTCGTGGAGATTCAGCTTCCCGTAGGTACCGTCATGCCGTTCATGTCCTCGCGGGAAAATGGGCGTCCGGTCGCCCTGCGCGAAGTGCTTTGGGCCGGGGACGCTCCGGTGGAGGCCTATGAGTTTTTCTTTTCCTCGCGTGGACGCCGCTACCGCTGTGTGACGCCCAAGGCATGCAGCAATTTCTATGTCGAGGATCTCGGATCCGAGCCGCCGAAGATCGAGGTTCAGAAATTCGCTCCGGCGGAGGCCAATTTGTGTGATCCGGTCGAGGTCCGGGTCACCGTGCGCAACATCGGCGCCGTGCCGGTGACGCAGATCCGCATCCAGGACACCCTGCCTGCCGGATTCCATCTGCGCGACCAGCGGACCTTCCTTGAAATGGAGGCCGGCTCCCTGCAGCCGGGCGAGGGACGCGAACTGAAGTTTGCCATGTTCGCTTCGTCGGCCGGCACCTACGTGAATGAGGCGCGGGTGGTGACGGGTGAAGGGGTGACCGCCACGGCCACGTCCACGACGAAGGTCCTGGCTCCGTCGTTGATCCTGGACTGCGCCGCGCCCCGATTCGTGTATTTAGGCCGGCCGATCGAGATTTGTCTTTCCGTCACCAACACCGGCGAGGCTCCCGAGCCCCGGCCGGTCGTCACCCTGCCAGTTCCGGCCGGCGCGACGCTGTCCTCAGCTTCGGACAACGGGACGACCTCGGGTGGCGATATTGTCTGGGAGCTGCCGGCGCTGAGTCCTGGGGAATCGCGCAAGGTGTGCGCGACGTTTGGCCCCCATTCCGAGATCGGCTCGTTCACCTTTGCCGGAGGCGTTCGCGGCGACTGCGCTCCCCCGGCTGCCAGTTCCTGCACCACCGAGATTCGCGGCGTGCCCGGTATCCTGGTCGAAGTGGTGGATCAGACCGATCCGATCCAGATCGGCGAAGAGGTCACCTACCTGATCACCGTCACCAACCAGGGCTCCACGGAAGGCACCAACCTGCGGCTGACCTGCATGCTGCCGCCGGCGCAGGAATTCGTCTCCACCTCGGGCACGACGCCGGGCGAAGTGACGGGGCGCACCCTCCGCTTCGAACCGCTGGCGATCCTGCCCGCCAAGGAAAGCGTCCAGTGGCAGGTGATCGTTCGGGCCCTGCAACGGGCTGATGCCCGGTTCCGGACGGAACTGATCACCGACCAGTTCGACCGACCGATCGTCGAAATGGAATCCACCCATCAATACTGAGGGCCCGTCCCTACCAAGGACCTGGCAGGGTCGCGTTCCACCCGCGACCCACTTCGGATCCGCTGCGCTTGTGGGCGAACGACGGGGAACGCGGGAAGCCTCCACGCGCCAGAAGCTCCCCGCGTTCCCCGCAGCGACTCCACACGCGCTGCGGGAATCGGCAAGGGCCGGACCCAGGCTGGCCCGGCGGGCTGATGGGCGTGTGGTTCCCGGATCTGAATGGGGCCGGCGACACGGCCAGCCCTCCCGATCGTGGGAAATAGGAAATGGGGAATGGCCGTGGCGTTGACTGGCCTTGGCGGCTGCCGATAGCCTTTTGCGGTTCCGGTCAACGTGTTCACCTGATTCCTCTTCATTCCCCTCATGAGCAGAAAAATTCGTTACGGCATGGTCGGCGGCGGTCGCGGCGCGTTCATCGGCGCAGTGCACCGCATCGCCGCCAACATGGACGGCCAGATCGAACTGGTTTGCGGCGCGTTTTCGTCAGACCCCGACAAGTCCCGGGCCAGCGGCGCCGATCTGTTCCTGCCGCCGTCCCGATGCTACGGGAGCTTCGCCGAGATGATTCAGGCGGAGCAGGCATTGCCGGAGGGAGAACGCATGGATTTCGTTGCCATCGTCACGCCGAATCACCTGCATTTCCCGCCGGCCAAGATGGCCCTCGAACACGGATTCCACGTGCTGAGCGACAAGCCGGCGACCTATGATCTCGCCGAGGCCCGGGCGCTGCAGGCCCTCGTGAAGAAGACAGGGCTCCTCTACGGCCTGACCCACAACTACACGGGATATCCCTTGGTCAAGGAGGCGCGGGATCTCGTGCGGTCCGGCAAGCTGGGCAAGATCCGGAAGGTGGTGGTGGAATATCCGCAGGGCTGGCTTGCGACCCGGATCGAGGCGTCCGGACAGAAGCAGGCCGCCTGGCGCACCGATCCCAAGCGTAGCGGCGCCGCTGGCTGCATTGGCGACATTGGCACGCATGCCGAGAATCTCGCGGAATACGTGACCGGCTTGCAGATCTCGGAACTGGCCGCCGACATCACGGCCTTTGTCAAAGGCCGCAAGCTGGATGACGACGGCAACGTGCTGCTTCGGTTCAAGGGCGGGGCCAAGGGCGTACTGCACAGCTCCCAGATCAGCGTCGGCGAGGAGAACAATCTCAATCTCCGGGTGTACGGCGAACTGGGCGGACTGGAATGGCATCAGAAGGAGCCCAACACGCTGCTGGTGAAGTGGCCCGACCAGCCCATGCAGGTCTATCGGACGGCCAACGGCTACCTGAGTGCCGCCGCCAAAGCCGCGGTGCGCACGCCGCCGGCCCATCCGGAGGGGTATCTGGAGGCCTTTGCCAACATCTACCGAAACTTCGCCGCCGCCATCCGCGCCCGCCTCGAGAAGCGCAAACTGGCCAAGGACGATCTGGCACTGGATTTCCCGAAGATCGAAGACGGTGTGCGCGGCATGGCCTTCATTGAAGCCGTGGTGGCTTCCTCCAAGGCCAATGCCGCCTGGACCCGGCTCGACGCCTTAGGCCCCGCGGAGGGGCTTCGGCGGGTCTTGAGTCCGGGGCCTGGGGTCGGATGAAGTTTTCGGATGATTGGGCGAACGATTGGGCAAACAAAAAGGCGGCCCGCATGGAGGTCTGAAGCGCGGGCCGCCCCACATCCCACCAGCCGAAGCCGGCGCAATGCGCCACCAAAATTACACGGTCATGAGGAGAATCAATCTCCAGTTGTGACGAGTTGTTCACAATGTTTCTTACTTATTAACCCGAAGCCGGCGCAACGGGTTGCTCGTCCCCTCCGGATTCCGGGACAAACCTGTTGCAGGGAGGAACCTGCGGAACCATCGTCAGCCGACATCTCCGATCCTGCCCCGTTCCTCCGATGCGCTCCGTTCTCGACCGCCGCCAGTTCCTCTCCGCAGCCGCCGCCCTGCCCGTGGGTGTGCCCGCAGCCTTCCAGGCGGCCCGGGTCCGGGCTGCCGAATCCGCTCCGCCGCTGGCGGATGTCCGGTTGGAACCCCTCAAGGATCTCGACGGGTATTTCCCCTTTCATCCGCCCGCGACGCGGGAGGCGTGGGAGGCGCGGGCCGCGGAGGTTCGGCGCCAGATCCAGGTTGCCCAGGGCCTCTGGCCCCTGCCGGCCCGCAATCCGCTGAACGCGGTCCTTCACGGACGCGTGGATCAGGGCGAGTACACGGTGGAGCGGGGGTACTTTGAGAGTTTTCCGGGCTTTTTCGTGACCGGAAATTTGTACCGTCCCTCCGGGGTCAGCGGAAAGGTTCCGGCCGTACTCTTCGCCCACGGACATTGGAAGGATGCCCGGCTCAGCGAAACGACTGACGCCGATCTGCGCCGCGAGATCGCCTCGGGGGCGGAGCGTTTCGAACAGGGAGGCAAGAGCCGGTTCCAGTCGTTGTGCGTTCAACTGGCCCGCATGGGGTGCGTGGTGTGGCAATGGGACATGCTCGGAGACTCCGATTGCCTGCAGATCTCCAGCGAGCTGAACCACGGGTTCGCCAAGCAGCGTCCGGAGATGAACACCCCGGAGAACTGGGGCTTCTTCAGCCCCCGGGCGGAATCGCACCTGCAGAGCACCATGGGGTTGCAGACGTGGAATTCCATCCGCTCCCTGGATTTTGTCCTGTCCCTGCCCGAGGTGGATCCCGACCGCATTGCCGTGACCGGCGCCAGCGGAGGGGGGACCCAGACGATGATCCTGGCCGCGCTCGATCCGCGGATCCGGCTGTCCTTTCCGGCGGTGATGGTCAGCACCGCGATGCAGGGGGGATGCACCTGCGAGAACGCCTGCCTGCTGCGGGTGGACACCGGCAACGTCGAGTTCGCCGCCCTGGTCGCGCCCCGGCCCCAGGGACTGACCACGGCGAACGACTGGACTGTGGAACTCGCCGCCAAAGGGTTTCCCGACCTCAAGCAGCTTTATGAGCTCATGGGCGCGGGAGACCAGGTGATGATCCATCGGGGCGAACACTTCCCTCACAACTACAATGCCGTCTCGCGATCCGGATTCTACGGCTGGGCCAACCGCCATTTCCGCCTCGGACAGCAGGAACCGGTCATCGAACGCGACTATTCCCGTTTGAGCCGCGACCAACTCACAGTCTGGGATGCAGCCCATCCCGCCCCCAAGGCGGCGGATCCGGACGCCGAACGGCGGTTGCTCCGGTACTGGAGGGATGATGCCGCCGCGCAATTGGCGGCGGCGGGCAAAGATCCGGCGGCCTATCGCGCCCTTTGTGAACCGGCGGTGGCGGTAGTCGTCGGACGCACCTACGGGCGCGCTGGGGACGTCGCCTGGAGCCAGTTGTCCAAGGAAGACCGGGGCGGATGGTGGGAGATCGGCGGCCGCCTCCGGAACTCCACCTACCGCGAGGAGCTTCCGGTGGTGTTTCTGTATCCCAAGAATTGGAATGGCCGTTCGGTGCTCTGGCTGTCTGACGACGGAAAGGCCGGACTTTTTGCCAATGGCCAACCGATTCCTGCGGTGCGGCGGTTGCTGGACAGTGGGGCGACGGTCTGCGGACTGGATCTGCTGTATCAGGGCGAGTTTGTCCCGGGCGGCCAGCCGGTCACCCAGACCCGGCGTGTCAAGAATCCACGCGAAGCCGCCGCCTACACGTTCGGCTACAACCGCGCACTTTTTGCGCAGCGGGTGCATGACGTGCTGACCGTCCTGCGGTTCATCCGCACGCACGAGCGCCCGTCCCGCCAGGTGTCGGCCGTGGCGCTGGGGCCGGTGACGGGTCCGGTCCTCGCCGCGGCCCTCGCGGTGTCGGGCAACGCCCTGGACGCAGCGGCGTGCGACACCCACGGCTTCCGCTTCGGTGATGTCGCCGACCTTTGGGACGTGCGATTTCTCCCGGGAGGTGCCAAGTACGGAGACCTTCCCGGCTTTCTTGCCCTGACCCGCACGCCCAGCCTCTGGATCGCCGGAGAGCCGGCGCCGGTGACCGAATCCGTCACCGCATTGAGCGGTGCCAAGGTGTCTCGTGCCGAGGGACCGGACCGTCCGGACGCCGCCGCTGTCTGGCTGGCCGGCCTTCCTTTGTAGCTGACTCCTGGTTCGGGTCCGGCAGTCATCCCCCGCGAAGGCGCCCCGTCGCGACGTTCGTTCCCGTGGACCCGTCGGCGAAGACCAGCAAGGCATTGGCGGAACGATGAAAGACTATTCCACGGCTGCCGCCCGACGAGGCTGAAGCGTTCGCGCGCGACATCAAGGAGGGCATCCGCGGCTTGGCGCCGTCGAAGTCGCCGTGGGACTGATTCTCGACCGTTCCGTCTTGATTGCGGAGGAGCGTGGTCGGTTCGACATGCCGGCCTTTCTTCGTCACCTGCGTATAGGGACGTCGGTGGTGGGACGTCGGTGGTGTCCGCTGTCACCGTGTCGGAGTGGCTTCACGGAACTGAGCGGCCCAAGACGAAGCCATCCGGAGACGGCGCAAGGGGCGTAAGGCCTATGGGGAAGGAGTCCTGCCGGGGGGACCGACACATGGCCCTCCGGCCTTGCTGACGCGCGTGTCCATGCCCGCCCACGCCGGGTGGGAGGAGGCCGGCCAGCGGATCGGTTCGCACAACCTGCTGAGGGCCGCGACGGCGCTGGCTGCAGGATTCGATCTGGCCACGCGAAACGTGGCTGAATTCGAGCGCGTGCCGGGACTTTGGGTCATTGACGGCAGCGCGTTTCGGGTCGGGGTGAAAAAGTGACCGGGCCGCCGGGCCGCTCGATGCCCGCGGGAGACAAAAAAGGCGGACCCCGGGTCTCCAGCCGCGGGGTCCGCCGTGTTTGAAATCGGGGGCGGGATTACTTCTGATGCGCCAGGGTGATGGCTTCCGCCAGCCGTGCCGACCAGCGATCAATGATCTCGCGGCCCCGCTCGTTGTCCCACCAGGAACCGGCCTGCTCGGGGGCGAGTTCGGTTTTCATGACTGCGGCTGCCTGAAAGGCGGAAGCGGCATCCACGACGGATCCCTCGACGGTGAGGCCCAGTTGGCTGCCGGTCTTGTACACGTCGGTGATGGCCACCCGGATTTCGGCGACATCGCCATAGCCGCCGGACACCACGGAATAGCCCTTGGCCTCCAGCGCCTTGGTGAGCGATCCGCGGATGTAGGCGATGGCGCGCTCCTTCTGATCCTCGGTGATGGGCTTCCCGTCGTATTGCGTGGCGAGGATCTTCGGGGTGGTGATCTCGAACTTGCGGTACAGCGCGAGCCGGTTGGTGTTGACGTACCGCCAGGTGGTGTCGTCCACCTGCTGGAGATTGTCGTAATTATAGAGGAATCCCGAACGCTTGGGCGGCTGGGGAGTTCCGGCGCATCCGGCGAGCAGGAGGACGCCGGCGACAGCGGCGATGGGGGTGAGGGAGATCCACCCGCGCACAAGGCGGGTCTGGGTGATGTTCATAGTCGTTCGATCAAGGGCTTGAAAGCAGAGGCTTCCGTAGCCGCAGGGGAAGCATGACCAGACGCCGGCGCCGGTGTCACGTATTTCGCCGCCTTGCCACCGGGGCGCCGGTTGGCAGTGTGTGCCCCCATGCAACGACTTCTGGCGGCGATTTTTCGGACGGCGATCCTCCTGGCAGTTTCGGTGCCGTCGTCCGCCTTGGCGGCGGGCGCCGCCCCGATCGTGCCGCGGTTCTCGACCAACTACCTGGACCGGACCGTGGATCCGACCGTGGACTTCTACCGCTTCGCCTGCGGCCGCTGGCAGCAGATGAATCCGGTCCCGACGGACAAGTCGCGCTGGTCGGGGTTTGATGAGCTTCAGGAGCGGAACTTTCATCTCGTCCGGGCCCTGCTGGAGGACGCCGCGGCGGATGCCACTGCGCCGGCCCGTTCCCCGGCGCGGTTGATTGGCGACTTCTTCCGCTCGGCGATGGACACCCAGCGGCTGGAAGCGCTGGGGCTGAAACCACTGGATGCGGACCTCAACCGCATCAGCGCCATCAGCACCGTCGAGGCGGGATTCCAATTGGTGGCCAGCCTCCATCTGCGCGGCGTCAGCGTGCTTTTTGAAGGCGCCGTGGCGCCGGATCCCAAGGACAGCTCCGTCTATGCCCTGCTGCTCTGGCAGGGAGGACTTGGGCTGCCGGATCGGGACTATTACCTGGGGGATGGGTTCCAGACCCAGCGGGAGCACTATCGCCAGCATGTGGCGTCCATGCTGGCGCTGCTGGGGGAGACTCCGGAGGACTCGCGCACCGCAGCGGACCAGATCCTGGCGCTGGAAACGGAGATGGCCCGGGCCAGCCGCACGCGGACCGAGCTGCGGGATGACGAGAAGAACTATCACAAGAAGACGGCCGGGGAGTTGCGGGCGCTGACGCCGGCCATTCCGTGGAACGCCTTCTTTGACGCCTTGGGCGTCCCGGAGCCGGCCTACGTGGTCGTGGGGCAGCCGGAGTTCCTGGAGGCGCTGAATCGCCTGGTCCGGGAGACCGAACCGGCCGTCTGGCTCGCCTACCTGCGCTGGCATTTGCTGCGCAATTCGGCCGCGTATCTAAATGCGGCCGCCGAGGACCGGAACTTCGCCTTTTACGGCACCACCCTGCGCGGGCAGCCCCAGCCCGAGCCGCGCTGGCAACGGGCGGCCAAGGTCCTCGACGGCGCGCTGGGAGAGGCTCTGGGGCGGTTGTATGTGGAACATCATTTTCCATCCGCCGCCCGCTCGCGCATGAACGATCTGGTGGAGAACCTGAAGGACGTCTTTCGCGACCGCCTCGCCAAGGTCGAATGGATGGGCGAGGCCACCCGCCAGCAGGCGTTGAAGAAGTTCGCCCGGTTCTCGACCAAGATCGGACATCCCGAGCGTTTCCGGGACTACTCGTCCATCGAGATTCGGCCGGACGACTATCTGGGCAATGTCCAGCGGGCGGCGGCGTTCGAGGCGCGCCGTCAATTGGCCCGGATCGGCAAGCCGGTGGATCGCTCGGAGTGGGGCATGACCCCGCAGACGGTGAATGCGTACTTCAACCCAGCCTACAACGAGATCGTGTTTCCGGCGGGGATCCTGCAGCCGCCGTTCTTCGATCCCGAGATGGACGATGCGGTGAACTATGGCGCGATCGGCGTAGTTATCGGGCACGAGATCACCCATGGCTATGATGACCAGGGCCGCAAGTACGACGCGGACGGCAATCTACGGGATTGGTGGACGGCCGAGGACACCCGCGAGTTCGAGCAGCGGGCGGAGAAATTGGTGGCCCAGTTCGAACGCTACGAGGCGCTGCCGGGACAATTCGTCAACGGACGCCTGACCCTGGGGGAGAACATCGCGGACCTGGGCGGCCTCGACATCGCCTTCGAGGCGCTGCAACGCACCCTGAAGCGGCATCCGGACCGCCGGGTCTCCCGCGACGGCTTCACGCCGGAGCAGCGATTTTTCCTGAGCCTGTCCCAACTCTGGAGGGTCAACTGGCGCGAGCCCGAGCTGCGCCGCCGCCTGGTGGTGGATCCGCATTCGCCGGGCCAGTTCCGCGGCATCGGATCGCATGTGAACTCGCCGGCGTGGTACGAGGCGTGGTCCGTTGGAGAGCCGTCGCCCCTCTATCGCCCGCCCGCGGAGCGGGTGAAGATCTGGTAGCGTCAGGTCCTGGCTTGCGCGACGCCCCCCGGCCTCCGCTCAATGCGCGGTCGCATGGATTCCGGAAATCGAACCCCGTCCTGGCACCGGTGGCTCGATGCCGCTTCCGGGGCGCTCCTGCTGCTGATGACGGTGCTGGTTCCCTGGCTTTTTGCGGGAACGGTGTCGTGGAGCTTTGGGGTGCTGTGCGCCGGCGGCGGCGTTCTGGGATTGCTGTTGGGGGCGAAGCACTGGGTCCGCTGGCAGGCCGGATACTCACCGGACCGCTGGTTGCAGCCGAAGGAATCGGGCCGCTGGGCTCTCCGCGCCATGGCGGTGCTGACCCTGCTGTACCTCGACTACCTGTTCGTGAGCTGGCTCAACGCCCGCGCCACCCTGCAACTCGGCTATCGGGGCGTGGAGGTGATCTATCAGGCGCGGACGCCCTTTTTCTGGCTCCCCACCACGTACGATGCGCCGGCCACTCTGCGCTCGGCGGCGGGGTCGGGCGCGCTGGCATTGATCTTCTGGTCGGCGCGCGACTGGCTGCTCGGACGCTCCCGCCAGGAGCGCCGCGCGGGGCAGGCGATCTACTTCCCCCCGGAGCGCATCCGCCGACTGCTTTGGGTGCTCTGCAGCAGCAGTGCCGTGCTCGCGGTGGCCAGCATCGCCCAGCGCCTGGATGGATCGGATCGCCTGCTGTGGCTGCTGCGAGTGCCCTCGTGGGATCAGGTCCGTCCCTTGGCGGCGGGCTCTGCCGCGCAGTTGTGGGGGCCGTTTCCCACGCGCGCCGCCGGCGCCGCCTACTTCAATCTGGTCTGGCCGGTGGCTCTCGGCTTCTGGTGGAGCCTCCGGCTCTCGGCGCTTCGACGTTCCGGAAGGACACGGCGGTTGGGGGACGACGCCTCGGTGATGCTGCTGCCGGCCACCGCCTTGATGGTGGCGAGTCCGCTCCTGGCCGGCGCCCGCGGAAGCGGTCTGGTCACCCTGGGACTCCTTGGGGGGGCCTTGCTGGTGTTGTCCGCCGTGCGCTGGCCCGGCGGACGGATCCGTCGCGGGTTCGCCGGGGCCGGGTTGGCGGCCTGGCTGGTGTTGATCGCGGTGGTGGCGGTTCCGAGGATCAGCTCCCGGCTCCAGGAAAAGTTTGGGGAGGCCGAATCCGGACGGAGAGGCGGGCAGGCGGTGGCGGCCCGGATGGCTTCGGACGCCGGCGTGCTGGGGCTGGGAGCCGGATCGTTCCCGGGATTGGCTGCCCTGTACCGTCAGGAGCCCGACGATCCGTGGCCTGCGCATGCCTCCAACGACTGGCGGGAATTCCGGGTGACGGTGGGCCTTGGGGGAACAGCCCTGCTGGTGCTGCTGCTCGGAGGAACCGCCTGGGTATGCCGCAACAATCGCGGATTGCGCGCCCCCCGGGAGTTTGTCCTGTTGTTGGCTCTTGCGCTGGCAGGCGCCCTGATTCAGGCCACGCTGGATTCCCCGTTTCAGGTGCCCGCGGTGGCCTTTCTCTTCCTGATGCTCGCCGCGGTGGGGATGAGCACCGCATCCATTGGAAAAGAACGCATGGAGGGTTGAGGACTCCCGAGCCTCACGCAATGGGCGCTGAAGATGCGAGGGAACGAGGGAGCGTGGCTCGTTGCGAACCCAACCTCCTTCTGCTTTTCAGGGACTCCATCTTCTGGATGACGGTTCCTTTCCCTCGCGTCCTCGGCGCCCATTGCGTGACGCTGGAATTGCATCGCCACGCATCGGGACACCCTTCGAGGCTGGCCACCGGCGTGGGAAGCGGTAGCGTTTCCCGAATGATGCGAACTTCCGTTCCGCCGCCATCAACCCGCCGGTTTGGCGCGTTCACCCTGATCGAGTTGCTGGTCGTGGTGGCCATCATTGCCATCCTGGCGGGAATGCTCCTTCCGGCGCTGGCCAAGGCGAAGGCCAAGGCGCATCAGGCGCGTTGTCTCTCCAACCTCCGGCAGATCGGGATCACCTATGCGCTGTACACGTCGGACAATCGCGACCAGTTCCCGTACTCCGGACGGGATTGGCCCCAGATGGGCTTCGTGGATCTGCTGCGGCTGGTGAATCCGTACATCAGCACCAATGCCCGGTCCTTCTACCTGTGCCCGGCGGACAAGGGGCGGGGATTCAACATCGAATGGGCCATTGCCAACAACTTTCCCATCCGGACCAACGAGCTGCTGTTCCCCTGCTCGTATTACTACTACAACCAATTCTACCACACCGACGACGGCGCGGCGCTGCGGGTGCGCCGCGTCGGCGACGTGCGGTCGCCGTCCAAGAAGGCGATCTCGCCCTGTTTCGCCAGCAGCAAGGGCAAGTGGAACGACATCCGCAAGGGCACGGCGAGCTCGGGTCATGGCCCCAAGGGCATGATGTTGTTGTTCGTGGACGGTCATTCGGAGTTTGCCCTCTACGAGCGCCTCAACGCCCCGTTCAAAGAGGGCGCCACCCTGATCTACAATCTCGACTGGACCGTCGGCGGCTTGGGCGGCGAGGACTTGAAGTGACGGGGCTCCGGGCGTCGGCCCGGAAGCCTCGCCTCTTCCGGATGCTCCGTGACTTTTCCCGGGTGGCCGCCATCGTTGGCCATGCTTCGTTGCTTCGTTTGGTGGATCCTCGCCCTGGCATTTGCGCTGTCCGCGTTCGCCGGGGCTTCCCCACCCTCCCAGTTGCCCGGACTCGACAGTCCGATGCGCGGCGTGGTCCTGAAGCCCATCCCCAAGCGCAAGGCCGACTCCAAGGACGAGGTGAAGAAGGACGACGAGAAGCCGTTTGCCGAGATCGTCAAGGGCTTCGAGCCGGTGACCAACGGACTGTTCTTCCTGTATCGCATGACCAACGACCCGACCCGTGTGTTGCTGGAATTGCAGACCAACCAGTTCGACACGGTGTTCCTCTTTTCGGCCACGCAGGAGCGGGGTACCGGCGAGCGCGGGCTGTATTCCTCGCAGATGGGCGGCACCTTTCCCTGCTCGTTCCGGCGCGTGGGCAAGCAGGTGCAGTGGATCGTGAAGAATCCGACCTTTACCGCCGATCCCGGCACCGCCGCGGCCCGGGCGGTGCAGCGGTCGTTTTCGGACAGCATCGCCGGGACGGTGAAAATCCTGTCCGCGCCGCATCCCGAGCGCCAGAGCGTGCTCGTCGAGGCCGGGGAACTTTTCCTCAACGATTATGGCGGCTACGCCTCGCAGTTGAACGACCTGTATCCCCCGGGCGGCTTCAATTTCGACAAGGGGTCGAGCTACTTCGGACCGGTGCGCGCGTTTCCGGAGAACGTCTTGTTCGATCTGCACCTCCACTACCTCACGGGCAATCCCAAGGTGCGCTCCTCCACGCTCCCCGATCCGCGGTCGGTGCCCCTGCTGATCGTCTATGAGCTGAGCGCGGTGCGTTCGTCACTCGGATTCCAGCCGCGGCCGGCTGATGAGCGGGTTGGACATTTCCTCACCGTCCAGCAGGACTTCACCAGCGACCGGCCCAAGTCGCCGTTCCGCCGGCATGTGCACCGCTGGCATCTGGAGAAGCAGGATCCTTCAGCCCCGATCTCCCCGCCCAGGCAGCCGATCGTCTTCTGGCTGGAGAATACCATTCCCCACGAGTATCGGGCGGCGTTCCGCGAGGGCGTGCTGCTGTGGAATCCGGCCTTCGAGCGGATCGGATTCACCAACGCGATCGAATGCCGCCAAATGCCCGACGCCGCCGACTGGGATCCCGCCGACACGCGGTACAACACCATCCGCTGGTTCGCCGGGGTGGACGCCGGATTCGCCATCGGACCTTCCCGCGCCAATCCATTCACCGGAGAGATTTTCGACGCGGACATCGGGTTCAGCGAGGCCATGACCCGAAGCGTCCGGCGTCAGTCCGAGGAAACCATCGAGCCGGTCGCGCCGGCACCTTCGAGCCGCCTGGGCGAAGTGGTCGCGCAGTGGCGCCGGGGCCTTCCGGTCGCCTGCCAGTATGGCTTTGAGAAATCCGCCAAGGCGGCCTTCGCGGCATCGGTGCTGGCGGCGCGTCCGGATGCGCCGCCGGCCCTGACCGAGCGTTTGATCCATGAGTTTTTGGTGGAAGTGGTCGCCCACGAGGTCGGGCACACGCTCGGGCTGCGGCACAATTTCGTGGCCAGCACCCTCCTGCCGGTGACGGACCTGTTGAACACCAACCGCACCCAGACCGTGGGGCAGGCGTCGTCGGTCATGGATTACAACCCCATCGTGGTGGCGCTGCCCGGGGAGACGCAGGGCGACTTCGTGCCCACACGGCTCGGGCCCTACGATTTCTGGGCCATCGAGTACGCCTATCGTCCGCTCACCCCAGGGCAGGAGGAAACCGAGTTGCGGGCCATCGCCGCGCGGGCCGGGGATCCGATGCTCGGCTACGCGACGGATGAGGATGCCCTCGGAACGTTTTCGGTCTTTGCCATGGATCCGTACGTGAACCAGTTTGACGCCTCGGCGGATCCGCTGGCCTTCGAGCGGCGGCAACTGGCGCTGGTGCGCGAGGTGTGGAATCGAGCCGACTCGCGGCTGGTGGAACCGGGAGAAGGGTATCAGGTGCTCCGCCGCGTGCTGAACCGGAGTTTCCGCGAGCTGCAGAACAGCGCGGGCATCGCTGCCAAGTTTGTCGGAGGCGTCCGCCTGTCCCGGGCGCGGGCCGGAGATCCCGGCGGTCGGCCGCCGCTGGAGCCGGTGGCGGCGGCCCGCCAGCGTGAGGCGCTGGCGTTCCTGTCGGAGGAGATCTTCGCAGATGCCGCCTATGGGCCCCCGGCCGCCCTGATGTCCCGCCTGGCGCCGGAGCGGATGTACGGCGTGGAGGGGCTCGACGCCTTCTTCTCGGGCACCCAGCGGCTGGATTACCCGTGGCACGACTTGGTGCTGAGCGTGCAGCGGACCGCCTTGGATCGCGTGTATCATCCGGTGGTGCTCGATCGGGTGCTGGACAACGAGGTCCTGGCCCGTGCCTCCAGCCAGGAAGTGTTCCCCATGGCGGAACTGTTCTCGACCCTGGATCGGACCCTGTGGAAGGAACTGGAATCCGGCGCCGCCATCAGCAGCACGCGGCGCAATCTGCAACGGGAGCATTTGCGGCACCTGGTGCGGCTGGCCCTTCGAACTAACGGCGGACAGGATGCGCCGGAGGACGCCTCCACCCTGGCGCGCGCCAGCTTGGTTGAATTGGGAGGCAAGGTGCGGACGGCGGCCCAGGCATCGGGTGATCGCACCACCCGGGCGCATCTTCAGGAGAGCGACGCCCGCATTGCCGCCGCCCTCAATGCCCAGACCCTTCGCCTGGTGGATTGAACTGCCGCCCTCGGGAGGGCCGGCGCGCCGGTTTCATTCCCGTTTGTTCGTCCACCGGGTTGCGGACCCGCGGGGGGCACCCCAACCTTCGGCGCGTGCTGAACCACACCGAATTCTTCGCGTCATCCGGAGCGCCGTCTGGAGCGGTCTCCGGAGTCATCTCCATCCGCGGCGCCCGGGAGCACAATCTCAAGAACCTCTCCGTGGACATTCCCCGGGGCCGCTTCGTGGTGGTGACCGGCGTGAGCGGGTCGGGAAAGAGCACCCTGGCCTTTGACCTGCTCTTCGCCGAGGGACAGCGGCGCTTCCTGGACTCGATGAGCGCGTATGCGCGTCAGTTCGTCGAGCAACTGAGCCGTCCGGACGTGGACCTCATCGCCGGCCTTCCGCCGACGGTCAGCATCGAGCAGAGCACCACGCGGGGAGGCGGCAAGAGCACGGTGGCCACGGTGACCGAGATCCATCACTTCCACCGCCTGCTGTTCGCTCGCATCGGCACCCAGTATTGCCCCGACTGCCAGGTGCCGGTGACCGGACAAACCCGCGATGTCCTGGCCGCCTCGCTGGAGTCGGCGGCCGCCGACCGGGGGGAACTCACCCTGCTGGCCCCGGTCGTCCGCAACCGAAAGGGGTTTCACTCGGAGATCGCCGACTGGGCCCGGAAGCATGGCTATTCGGAGGTTCGCGCGGACGGCAAATGGTACGCCACCGATCAACCCTTCCGGCTCGACCGCTTCAAGGAGCATGACATCGAGGTGGTGATCGGGACCGTACCGCGGCGGCCGCGTTCCCAGGTGCCCGATCCGGAAGTGCGGCGCCGGATCGAGACGGCGCTGGAAGTGGGCAAGGGCGTGGTGTTCGCCCTGGATCGTGGTGGCCGAACGACGGTGCATTCGACCGAGCGGGCCTGCCCCCAATGCCGCCGCAGCTTCGCGCCGCTGGATCCCAAGAATTTCAGCTACAATTCGGCCCAAGGCTGGTGTCCGCGCTGCAAGGGCTTCGGCGAATTGTTCCACCTTCCCGAGGTGGAACGGGGCGCCAGCGGCGACGCGGTGGAGGAAAACTGGTGGCGCTGGTCCGAAGGACAGCGCGAAACCTGTCCCGAGTGCCAGGGTGCGCGGTTGCGTGCGGAAGCCCGCGCCGTGCGGTTGCCTGCCGCCGAGGCCGCGACCCGCGCCGCGGCGCGGCCGGGCCCGACGCCGGACGACCTCGCCCGCCAGACCGTGGATGAGTCGGCGGTCTGGACCGAGTCGCTGCGCCTGACCGGGCGCGACGCCGAGATCGCCCGCGACATCCTTCCCGAGCTGCGCGAGCGGCTTCGCTTCCTGAAGGAGGTGGGCCTCGGCTACCTGCAACTGGGGCGCGGCGTGACCACGCTCAGCGGCGGCGAAGGCCAGCGCATCCGGCTCGCCGCGCAGCTCGGATCCAATCTCAGTGGCGTGCTCTACGTGCTCGACGAACCCACCATCGGACTGCACAGCCGTGACAACGACCAGTTGCTCCAGGCGCTCTCCCGCCTCCGGTCCCGGGGAAATTCCCTGGTGGTGGTCGAACACGACGAGGCCACCATGCGGCAGGCCGATCACATCATTGATCTGGGCCCGGGCGCGGGGGTTCGCGGTGGGACCGTGGTCGCCGCCGGCACGCTGGACGAACTGCGGCGGCATCCGGACTCCCTGACCGGCCGCTGCCTGACCGAACTCGAATCCAAGACTTATCCCACCCGCGGCGCGCGGCGTCCGGTGACGATGCCTTCGGGTCGCTCCCGCGGCGGCGCGGCGGCTGAAGGAGGCTTCCTGACGCTGCACGACGCGGTGCGCAACAATCTCAAGAAGCTCACCGTGCGGTTTCCGCTGGGCCGCCTTATCGTGGTTACCGGGGTCAGCGGCTCCGGCAAGAGCACCCTGGTAAAGGAATGCCTCTTTCCCGCCGTCGAATCCGCGTTGAAATCACCCCATCGGGGCCGTCGGTCCGGCGCCCGGGAGCCGCTGACCGGATTCGAATCGCTCAACGCGGTTCACGAGGTGGACCAGTCGCCCATCGGACGCACCCCGCGCTCGACGCCGGCCACCTACGTGGGGCTGTTTGACGACATCCGGAAGCTATTTGCGAGTTCCAACGAGGCGAAACTGCGCGGCTACGGTCCCGGGCGTTTCAGCTTCAATTCGGCCCAGGGACGATGCCCCGACTGCGAAGGCAAGGGCGTGCTGGAACTGGAGATGAACTTTCTCCCCACCGCCCAGGTTCCCTGCGCGCGTTGCGGCGGGGCGCGGTTCAATCCGGAGACGCTGGATGTCCGTTGGAACGGCAAGTCGGTGGCCGACGTGCTGCAGCTCAGCGTCGCCGAGGCCATCGAGTTCTTCGCCGCGCATACCCGGCTGCGTCGTCCGCTGGAAGCCTTGCGCGACACCGGGCTCGACTATCTGCGTCTGGGCCAGATCAGCCCCACCCTCAGCGGCGGCGAGGCGCAGCGCATCAAGCTCGTCACCCACCTGCTCGGCGGCCTGCGCTCGGCGGCGATGGAGTCCGAGGCCGGGGATCTCCCGGCCGCGACGCGCTTCCGCCGGAAGCGGGACCTCTTCATTCTCGAGGAACCGACCATCGGGCTTCATCTCCAGGACGTGCAGCGCCTGGTGGCCGTGCTGCAACGACTGGTGGACGCCGGGCACACGGTCATTGTGATCGAGCACAATCTCGACCTCATCGCGGAAGCGGATTGGGTGATGGACCTGGGTCCGGAGGGCGGCGGGGCGGGTGGGCGCCTCGTGGCCGAGGGAACTCCCGAACAGGTGGCGGACGCCGCGGAGTCCCACACCGGACGCTATTTGCGGGCACATCTGAGGTTGGGCAAAGCGCCAGTGAAGCGCCGGCGAGCATAGCGGAAGGAGTCAGGGACTCGTGAAGCTCGTCCCTCCGGTTCCCTTCCATCCGGGGAGAGCCGCCGGCCCGTCAGACTTCCCGGGAAATGGGAGAATCAGGAAGGCTCGTAGTTGAGCCAGGGGCCCAGCCAGCGCTCCATCTCGGCCAGAGGGCGCCCCTTGCGTTGGGCATAGTCGGCGACTTGATCGCGGTCGAGCTTGCCCACGGCGAAGTACTTCGACTCGGGATGCGCGAAGTAGAGTCCGCTCACGCTGCTGCCCGGCCACATGGCGAAGCTTTCGGTGAGCCGGATGCCGGTGCGCGCCTCGACGTCCAGCAGCTGCCACAGCGTTCCCTTCTCGGTGTGGTCGGGGCAGGCCGGATACCCGGCGGCCGGACGGATTCCCCGGTACTTCTCCTCGATCAAATCCTCCTGCGTGAGGTTCTCCCCGTGTCCGAAGCCCCATGCCTCGCGAACCTTTTTGTGCAGGTATTCGGCAAACGCTTCCGCCAACCGGTCGGCGAGCGCCTCGGCCATGATCGCGTTGTAGTCGTCGTGCTGCGCCTTGAACTGTTTCACCACCTCCTCGAGACCGATCCCCGTGGTGACCGCAAAGGCGCCGAGGTAATCGGCTGCGGGCTTCGGAGCGACGTAGTCTGCGAGGGACCAGTTGGGGGAGTTGTCCCCCTTCTCCATCTGCTGGCGCAGGAAATGAAAGCGGGCGAGCACCGCGGCTCGGGATTCGTCGGTGTACACCTCGACGTCCTGATCCACGCGGTTGGCGGGAAAGAGACCATAGACGCCGCGGGCCCGGATTCGGCGTGCGGAGATCAGTTCGTCGAGCAGCGTCTGCGCGGATTCGAAGAGCCGCGTCGCCTCGGCGCCGTATTTCTCATGGGTGAGGATGGCGGGGTAGCGTCCGCGCAGCTCCCAGGTGTGGAAGAACGGCGACCAGTCAATGAAGGGGCGGAGGGTGTCCAGCGGAATATCGTCCAAGATCTGGATGCCGGTCGTTGCCGGATGCGGCAGGTCGTCGTAGCTCAGGCGGGCGGCGTTGGCGCAGGCCTGCGGAAAGCTCTTGAGCTTCTGGACCTGTCCGGCATGGGCGTGGCGGACCTTCTCGTAGTCGGTGCGCAACTGCTCGACGAAGGCCGGCTTCTGCTCCTCCGAAATCAGGCTGCTGACCACGGGCACGGCGCGCGAAGCGTCCAGCACGTGCACCACCGGCTCGCTGTATCCGGGCGCGATCTTCACCGCGGTGTGGGCGCGGCTGGTGGTCGCGCCGCCGATGAGCAGCGGCAGCTTGAAGCCGGAACGCTCCATCTCGCGCGCGACGTGCTGCATTTCGTCGAGGGAGGGCGTGATCAGCCCGCTGAGTCCGATGACGTCCACCTGATGCTCCCGTGCGGCGGAGAGGATCTTTTCGCAGGGCACCATCACGCCGAGGTCAATCACCTCGTAGTTGTTACAGCCGAGCACCACGCCCACGATATTCTTGCCGATATCGTGGACGTCGCCCTTGACCGTGGCCATCAGCACGCGGCCCTGGGGACGCGATGCCCGGCCTTCGGCGGCGAGCGCGGCCTTTTCGGCTTCCATGAACGGGGTGAGATAGGCGACCGCCTTCTTCATCACGCGGGCGGATTTCACCACCTGCGGTAGGAACATCTTGCCGGCGCCGAAGAGGTCGCCCACCACGTTCATGCCGTCCATCAGGGGGCCCTCGATCACCTTCAGCGGCTGTCCAAGCTTCTGGCGGGCTTCCTCGGCGTCCTCGTTGACGTGGGTGTCAATGCCCTTCACCAGCGCGTGTTTGAGCCGCTCCTCCACGGGGACGTGGCGCCAGGCCTCGTCGGCCCGGGAATCCGCCGTTGCCGGGCCGCCGGCGCTCTTCCGCTTCCATTCCTCGCCATAGGCGACCAGCCGCTCGGTGGCGTCCGGACGCCGGTTCAGCAGCACGTCCTCCACCAACTCGCGGAGGTCGGGAGCGATTTCCTCGTACACTTCCAGCAGGCCGGCGTTGACGATGCCCATGTCGAGTCCGGCCCGGATGGCGTGGTAGAGGAAGGCGCTGTGCATGGCCTCCCGGACGTGGTTGTTGCCGCGGAAGCTGAAGCTGATGTTCGACACGCCGCCGCTGACCTTGGCCAGGGGGAGGTGCTGCTTGATCCACCGGGTGGCCTCGATGAAGTGCACCGCGTACGGATTATGCTCCTCGATACCGGTGGCGACCGTGAGGATGTTGGGATCGAAAATGATGTCCTCGGCCGGAAATCCCACCGGACCGACCAGCAGCTCGTAGCTTCGGCGGCAAATCTCGATCTTGCGCTCCAGCGTATCGGCCTGCCCGCGCTCGTCGAAAGCCATCACGACCACGGCGGCGCCATAGCGCCGGACCCGGTGGGCCTGCTCCAGGAACTTCGCCTCGCCCTCCTTCAACGAGATGGAGTTGACGATGCCCTTGCCCTGGAGACAGCGCAGGCCGGCTTCGATGACCGTCCATTTGGACGAATCCACCATGATCGGCACCCGGGCGATGTCGGGCTCGGCGGCAACCAGGTTCAGGAAGCGGGTCATGGCCGCGACGCCGTCCAGCATCCCCTCGTCCATGTTCACATCAATGATCTGGGCTCCGGTCTCGACCTGCTGCTTGCAGACGGCGAGGGCTTCCTCGTAGTTCCCGGCCAGGATCAGCTTCGCAAACTTGGGCGAACCGGTGACGTTCGCGCGCTCGCCGATGTTGATGAAGTTGGTCTCCGGCGTCTGGGTGAAGGCCTCCATGCCGGAGAGCCGCAGATACCGGGGCAGCGAGGGGATCACCCGAGGCTTGAGGCCGCGGACGGCCCCGGCGATGGCGCGAATGTGCGGCGGGGTGGTGCCGCAGCAGCCGCCGACAATATTGAGCCAGCCGGCCTCGGCCCACGGACGAATCTGCGGGGCAAGAGTCTCCGGGGTCTCCGGGAAGCCGGTGGGTGAGAGCGGGTCGGGCAGGCCGGCGTTGGGATAGACGCAGAGGGCCGTATCGGCGATGCGATGCAACTCCTCGACGTGAGCCCGCAGTTCCTTGGGGCCCAGCGCGCAGTTGAGTCCGATGGTCATCGGACGCGCATGCCGGACAGAGTTCCAGAACGCCTCGACGGTCTGGCCGGTGAGGGTGCGTCCGGAGAGGTCGGTGATGGTTCCAGAAATCATCAGCGGCAGCCGGATGCCGCGCTCCTGGAAGACTTCCTCGATGGTGAAGATCGCGGCCTTGGCATTGAGCGTGTCGAAGATGGTCTCGACCAGCAGGACGTCCGCGCCGCCGTCAATGAGGGCCTCGATCTGCTCCCGATAGGCGACGCCCAATTGTGTGAAGGTGACCGACCGGAACCCGGCGTCGTTGACGTCGGGGGAGATCGAAGTGGTGACCGGCATCGGCCCGATCGCCCCGGCCACGAAACGGGGCACGCCAGTCGCGGCGGCGACTTCGTCCGCAGCCTCACGGGCGATTCGGGCGGCGGCGAGGTTCATGTCGCGGGCCAGTTCCCTGAGGAAGGGATCGGCAATGACCGCATCGAAGTAGGCGGGATCCTTCCGTCCTTCGGGGTGGCGGAAGAAAAAGTCGTGCTGTCCGATCGTCGTGGCGCCGAAGGTATTGGTCTCGATAAGGTCCGCGCCCGCCTCCAGATACTGCCGGTGGATCTCCCGAATCACCTGCGGTTGAGTGAGTTGGAGCAATTCGTTATCGCCCTTCAGATCCTTGCCCTTCCAGTCGGCGAACTGGGCTCCCCGGAACTGCGCCTCCCCCAGCTTGTAGCGTTGGATCACGGTGCCCATGGCCCCGTCCAGGATCAGGATGCGCTCGCGCATCAACGACGGGAGTACCCCGCCCCGCGTGTAGGCGCCTTCGGCTTGGATCGGACTCGACATGAGCGGAATCGTATCGTTCCAGAAAGCCTTCTCAAGTTTCAAATCAACATATCTGGATATGGTGATATCAAATGATTCACAACAAAGGGACAGGTCCTCTATCGCCCATCTCCCTTTCTTCGCGGCCTTGGCGTCCATTGCGCGAGGCACGGTAGAGATCCTTGGAGGAGATTTGCGGGAGGTGGAGGCAACCGGACAGAGTGCCAGGTCATCAGTTTGACCCCGAATTTCAGGAAGGGGGAGTCAAAGGGACAGGCTCTTTGTCGCGCGGCGGCGCTGAGAGCCTCACGCAGAGGCCGCGAAGGTCGCCAAGGGATGGATAAAGAGTGGCGGAGGCTTCCCCAACTCCTTCGCCTTCCTCCGCGGCCGTTGCGCCCTTTGCGTGAGACACAGACCCGCTCGCCAGCGGCGTCGAGGTTTCAAACGCTCTGCACATCAGCGGGTTTGACTGGTAGTGAGAAGTTACCCGGGCGTCATGGTTTCGTAACAATCCTGCGTTGTTCTATCGCCATGAACGAGATGGTGTTGGAACCCTCGGAGGCGGGGCGGAACTTGCCGGCGGATGTCGCGGAGACTCTCGGAGCAGTCCGGTTGACTCACCTGGCCCTCGAAGCGGTGCAGGAAGGCGACGAGCTCCCGGTGGACTTCCAGTCACGGATGGATCGCTCCCGGTATTCGTATCCCATGCTACTGACCCTCCTGAGCTATGCGTATGCGCGCGGTGTGTATGGATCCGACGAGATCGAAAGCCGTCTGCGGACGAATGCGGATTTTCAGTATCTCTGTGCCCGCGAATATCCGGAGGCGGAGACCTTGCGACAATTCCGGAGGCGGGAGTGGATCCGCCTGAACCGGACGCTGGCGCGGCTTCTGAGACTGGCGTCCGCTCACTGCGCGCCGCCAGGGTCCATTGATTTCGACTCGGAGGCGTCGCTGCGCATGGAGCGCGCGGCCGCGACGGACAGTCTGGCGCTTGACTGCTGAGAACCGGCCGGCATCACGCCAATCCTCCCGCCCAGGATGGGGGGCCTACCCTCGCGCTTCGGCCGCGCCGGGACTGGGCGAAGGGGCTTCGGCGAGGGCGACCGCAGCCCGGGTGCGGCGGGCGAAGTAGGCTGCGCTGGCAAGGAGGCATCCGAGCCCAAGGGCGCTCATGAACCAGGTGAAGCCGATGAAGAAGTTGAGCCGGGACACCGCACCCGCGGCCAGATCCTTGTACAACTGCACGCCCACCGAACCCGTGTAGCCGATGGCGTCCGCCAGGTAGATGGCGAAGACGGCGGTGCCGACGACGCGCGTGGAGGCGATCAGGCGGTCGAAAAGGACCGATCCGTACGGCACATAGGCCAGATAGGAGCCGAGGCCGGTCAGGGTCATCCACCAGAAGCCGTTGAGCAGTCCGGCCTGGAGCATGGCGGTGGAGAGTCCCAGCAGCGCCACGCCGCCGCTCATGATGGCGAAAGCGGTGAGCAGGCCCCGCCGGTTGTCCTTCACCAGGTTCAGCAGGGCCAGCACGCCCATGACGCCGAACATGACGAGGGTTTCGGCGCGCGAGATGACCGTCTTGTTGGTTTTGTACGGATAACCCAGACCGTCGAAGATCTCGACCTGGTAGTTGTCGCGAAAATCGCGGTAGGCGGTGAGGAAGAAGTAGGCGATGCAGAGGAAGGCGAGTCCGAAGGCGAACTGACGCACGAAAGCCAGGCGGTCCGCGCCCTGCATGGGCTCCCGCTCTACCCGCGCGGCAATGTCGGCGCGGTTTGGACGCGGCAGTTGGTTGAGCAGCCACACCGAGGCCAGGAACACCGGCAGAAAATGGAAACCAGCCACTGCGGGCATCCATCCTTCGCTGACCTTGCCCAGGGCCCGGCCCAGGACGGGGCCGAGCAGGGGGAGGGCCGTCCACCATCCCGCCACCGCTCCTTCCATGAGGGCGCGGCCGAAATCCTTCACCACGCCGCTGGCGACGATGTAGGAGAGACTCAATCCGGCCAGGAGCAGCTCGGAGGTGCGCCGGCCTTCCAGGTACCACACCACCAGGCCCCAGATCATGCCGAGCGGGAGTCCGTTGAGGAAGATGGCGATCACCTTGCCGCCGTCCGGAAGGAATCCGTACAGCACCAGCGCCGCCTGCGCCCAGAGGACGAGTCCGATCAGCAGCCGCGCGCGGCGTTCGGGCGTGACTTCGGAGCAGACCTTGATGCCGATGTATTTCGAGAGCGCGTAGCCGAGGATCTGGCTGATGACGATGGCCGTCTTGAGCGCCACATCGGTGCCCAGAAAGAACCGTCCCTCGAACGTGGCGGCGGCGAACGGCTTTCGAAAGGCGTACATCGCGAAGTACGTGGAGAACGCCGCCAAGATGGCGACGGACACGAACACCGGTGTGGGCGCCTGGGCCAGCCGGGCGGTGAGCCACGAGGCCGGGCGCTGGGGCGGGGGTCCCTCGGACATGCCGCCGCAAAGCAGACCCGTTCTCCCTGCGCCGCGGCAAGTCGCCAATGAAAGAGAAAGCGTGCGCTCCCCAAAGAATCTGCCGCAGCTGGCGGCTCAGTACCCGGGAACGCCCAGCTCGTGGGCGATGAAGGCGAGCCGGTCGCTGCCCTCCTCGATGATCTTGGTGGTCGGTTTGCCGGCGCCGTGGCCGGCCCGGGTTTCGATGCGGATCAGGACCGGATGCTCGCACGATTGCACCGCCTGCAGGCGGGCGGCGAACTTGAAGCTGTGCGCCGGCACCACCCGGTCATCGTGGTCGCCGGTCGTGACCAGCGTCGCCGGATAGCAGGTTCCCGGCTTGAGGTTGTGATAAGGCGAGTAGGCGTGGAGGGCCCGGAATTCGTCGGGATTGGCGCTGCTGCCGTAGTCACTGACCCAGGCCCATCCGATCGTGAACTGGTGAAAGCGGAGCATATCCATGACCCCCACCGCCGGGAGCGCGGCGCCAAACAGTTCGGGACGCTGCGTGATGGCCGCGCCGACCAGCAGGCCGCCGTTGGAGCCGCCGGAGATGGCCAATTGCCGGGAGGTGGTGTGGCGTCCGGCGATCAGCCATTCGGCGGCGCCGATGAAGTCGTCGAAGACATTCTGCTTCCTCAGCTTGGTGCCCGCCTGATGCCACTCCTCGCCGAATTCGCCGCCGCCGCGGAGGTTCGGAACGCAGTACCATCCGCCCAGTTCCATCCACAGCAGGTTGGCCGGCGAGAAGGTCGGGGTGATCGAAATGTTGAAGCCGCCATAGGCGTAGAGGAGGGTCGGATGCGGACGCCCCGGAGCCAGGTCGCGGCGTCCGGTGATGAACATCGGCACGCGGGTGCCATCCTTGCTGGTGTACCAGACCTGGCGGGTTTCGTAGTCCTCGGGACGGAAGCTGATCTGCGGCTGCTTCCACACGGTGGTGACGCCGGACGCGAAGTCGTACCGCTGAATGCGCGACGGGGTGTTGAAGCTGGTGTAGCTGAAGAAGGTCTCGGAGGCGTCCTGGCGTCCGGTGAATCCCCCCACGGTCCCGATGCCCGGCAGTTCCAGCGTCTTCTGGAACGAGCCGTCGGTGCCAAACAGCTTCACCTCGCTATAGGCGTTGCGCAGGTACACCGCCACAAAGCGGCCGCCGACGTAGCGCGCCGCGCTGAGCGTGGCGTCGGATTGCGGCACGAGTTCGCGCCATTCGCCGCGGGCCGGACGCGTGACATCCACCGCCAGGATCCGGCTGCGCGGGGCGTCGAGATCGGTGTGGAAGTAGAAGACCGAACCATCGTTGCCGATGAAGTTGTAGCTGGCGTCGAAGTCGTTCAGCAGCTCCACCACGGGAGCGCCGGGCGCCGCCAGGTCCTGATAGAAGACCCGGTTCCGGGTGTCGGTGCCTTCGGACACCGTGATGACCAGGTAACGCCCGTCCTCCGTGGTCTCGCCTGCAAAGCCCCATTTCGGGTGATCCTTCCGTTCGTACACGAGGAGGTCCTCGGACTGCGGGGTGCCGAGGCGGTGGAAGTAGAGCTTCTGGAATTCGTTGACCTTGCTGAGCTTGGCGGACTCGGGCGGGGCGTCGTAGCGCGAGTAGTAGAAGCCGCGGCCGTCCCGGGTCCAGGCGCACGCGGAGAACTTCACCCATTGCAGCACGTCGCCGGTGTCCTGTCCGGTGGCGACATCCCGCACGCGCCATTCCTCCCAGTCGGATCCGGCCACGGACAGCGCGCAGACCACCCGGGTGCCGTCGTCACTGGGCGCGTAGCTCTTGAGCGCGACGGTGCCGTCGGCCGCGAGTTGGTTGGGATCGAGCAGCACGGACGGCTCGGCATCGAGGGAAGTGGTGGTCAGCAGGGTGGCCTGGTTCTCGAGTCCGCGGTTGCGGGTGTAGAAGTACCGGGAGCCATAGCGCGAGGGCACGCCGTAGCGGTCGTATTGATAGAGTTCGGTCAGGCGGGTCCGCAGCGGCTCGCGACCGGGCAGCGATTCCAGGAAGGCGAAGGTGACGGCGTTCTCGTCCGCGACCCAGGCGGCAGTGCCGGGGGCGTTTTCGTCCTCCAGCCAGCGGTAGGGGTCCGGCACCTCGATGCCGTGGTAGGTGTCCACGACGTTAGTGGTGGCGGTGGCGGGGTAGGGGAGTCGGGCGGGGGTCACGATCGGTGGGGTGCGGCATCCGGCGGCGGCCAGAGTCAGTGCGGCCCCGATCAGGAGGAGGCCAAACGCGGAGGGGCGGCTCATGCGGGCACGAGTAGTCCGCGCAAACTGTCCGGAGGGCAAGGCTGCGGTTTCGGAAGGACGCCGAGCGCGCGGACAGTTCGGAGTCCCGCCTTCAGGCGGCCGCGGGTGGGCCGACGAAGACGCCGCAGGAGTCGCCCAGCGTAGATTGCAAATGACGCGCAACCGCCTGAAGGCGGGACTCCCTACCCACGCCCTGCGCTTGCCCTTGTCCGGGGCGCTTCCGTAGGCTGTCGTCCATGAAATCCCTGCTGGGTGCCCTTCTGGGCGCATGGTGCCTACTTTCCGCATCGGCTGCGGAAAAAGATCTGACAATTGCGGTGATTCCCAAGGGGACCACCCATGAATTCTGGAAATCCATCCACGCCGGCGCCGTGAAGGCCGAGCAGGAACTGGCGGGCCAGGGTCTGCGGGTGAAACTGTTCTGGAAGGGGCCGCTGCGCGAAGACGACCGCGACCAGCAGATTCAGGTGGTCGAAAACTTCACCGCCCGCCAGGTCAGCGGCATCGTGCTCGCGCCCCTCGATTCCCAGGCCCTGGTGGCGCCGGTCGCCAGCGCAGCCCAGGCGGGCGTGCCCACCGTGGTGATTGATTCCGATCTCAAGTCCGACCGCCAGGTGAGCTTCGTGGCCACCGACAACTTCAAGGGTGGCCAGATGGCGGGAGAATTTCTTGCCCGGGCGCTCCATGGCACGGGCAAGGTCATCCTGCTGCGCTACCAGGTCGGCAGCGCCAGCACGGAAGCCCGCGAAGCCGGGTTCCTGGACGCGCTCAAACAGCATCCGGGCCTGAAACTGGTCTCCTCCGACCAGCATGCCGGCGCCACCCGGGAGCTGGCCTATCAGGCGTCGCAGAACCTGCTCAACCGGTTCGGACGCGAGGTCAACGGCATCTTCTGTCCGAACGAGACTGCGACCATCGCCATGACCAAGGCCCTGCGGGACATCGGGCGCGCCGGCGGCCAGGTGACGCTGGTCGGGTTCGACTCCGGTTCCCAATCGGTGCTCGACCTCAAGAACGGGGATGTCCAGGCCCTGGTCGTGCAGGATCCACTCAAGATGGGGTACCTCGGGGTGATCACCCTGGTGCAGCATCTTCAGGGCAAGCCGGTGGAAAAACGCGTGGACACCGGGGTCTCGCTGGTGACCCGGGACAACATGTCCGAGCCCGCCATGGCCGCTCTGCTCGCGCCGCCGATCGCGAAGTATCTCAAGGAATGAAGCGGTCCTCTGGCGCCGCCGTCCGGCTGCTGCAGTCGGGCGGACCCTTCCTCGGACTCCTGCTGGTTTGCGGCCTCTTCGCGCTCACCGAGGAGCGCCAGTTCATTTTTACGGGAGGCAATTTCAAGAACATCCTGACTCAGACCGTCATCGTGGCGGTCGGGGCGCTCGGCATGACGCTGATCATCGTCGGCGGCGGGATTGACCTCAGCGTGGGGTCGGTGGTGGCGTTTACCGGCGTGCTGGGGGCGCGGCTGCTGGTGGCCGGATGGTCGCCCTGGACCACGACGCTGGCGTTGATGCTGGTGGGCAGCGCGATCGGGCTGGTGAACGGCGCGGTGATCGCCGGGTTTCGCATGATGCCCTTCATCGTGACCCTGGGCATGATGGGGATCGTCCGCGGCGGCGCGAAGTGGCTGGGGGGCAACCAGACCATCAACGCGCCGCCCGAGACGCCGGTCGGCCAACTTATGGCGCGGGTGAATCCCACCGAATTCTGGCCGCTGCCCCCCGGTGTCTGGATCGCGATCGCCCTGGCCGCTGCCATGGCCTTCCTGCTCCGGGAAACCGTCTTCGGGCGCCACGTCTTCGCCATTGGCGCGAACGAAACCGCCGCGCGGTACAGCGGGGTGCGTGTCGGGCGGGTGAAGGCCGCCACCTATGCGTTGTCCGGTCTGCTCATCGGCTTTGCCGGACTGCTGCAGATGTCGCGGCTCACCCAGGGCGATCCCACGGTCGCGGTGGGACTGGAACTCGACATCATCGCGGCGGTGGTCATCGGCGGGGCCAGCCTGAGCGGCGGCGCGGGCAGTGTGCTCGGTTCGATGATCGGCGCCCTGATCATGGCCCTGTTGCGCAACGGCACCAACCAGCTCGGCTGGCAGACCTACACCCAGGAGATCATCATCGGCGTGGTCATCGTGCTGGCCGTCGGACTCGACCAATGGCGCCAGTCCCGGCGCCAAGCCTGACCAGGTCTCGATCTGGGGCGGGGCTCCAGAGGATCATCCCGCCGGCTTCTGTTCGAGGAAGGAGCAGGCGGCCTGGATCTGGTCGGGGGTTCCCAGAAGGAGCACCTGGTCCCCCACGCGCAGTTCGGCATCGGGATCGGGGTTGATCTCCGTCTTGCCGTCCCGTTCCACTCCGACGATGGAGACGCCGGTTTTCGGGCGCAGTCCAAGGTCCCGGATGCGGACTGGCACCCGTTCCCAACGGTCCGAGACGGTCACCGTTTCCAGGTTGGCATCGGAAAGGAATGTGGCCGCCTTCGAATTGGCCGAATCGGCCTGCGGGAGGGCCGACTGGGAGAAGGTCGCGGCGAGGGCTGCCTGTCCCTTGGAATGCAACTGGATGGCCCAGCGCCAGAGTGCCCAGGTGAGTGCCGGCACGGCGAGTAGGGCAATCAGCAACAGATTGCCGGGAGGCAGGAGCGGAGAACTGAGGGCCAGCACCAAGAGGACGAGCCCCACGAGTCCCGCCAAGGGAATGGCCTGCGCCACGATACTGCGAATCACCTCGGTATGCTCGCCGGCCACAGCGCGCGGCACTTTGACCTCGGCCACCAGCAAACCGAGGGCTTGCAGCTTGCGAAAGATCGCGATGAAGAACGGCAGGGACAGCACGATGGCCACCAGCCACAAGCCGGGACGAAGGAAGGTCGCCTTCCTCAGGGCCTCCGGCACCGGCAGGTGGCTGGCTCCCTTGGTTCCCGTATAGGCGGCCACGATGAACACGGCGAAAATCAGCACGAGATTCAGAAGGATCTGCCGGCTCCACCGGCGGACCATCTGTCCGGCGAAACTGACCTTCCGGGTGCTGCCCAGCCGTCCGACCCAGGCCGTATAGGTCCCCAGGTAGTCCACCAACGCCTTCGGAGCCGTGCGGTCCATCCAGCCCACCATCGGGCTGGCACTGCGGATCAGGTAGGGCGTGCACAATGTGGTGATCGCCGAGACCGCAACGGCGATGGGATAGAGGAATCCGCTGGTGACCTTGAGGGACACCCCGAGGGAGGCGATGATGAAGGAGAATTCCCCGATTTGGGCCAGTCCCATCCCGACTCGCAGGGAGGTGTTGGGATCGTTGCCCGCGAGGAAGGTGCCAAACGAGCAGGTCACCACCTTGCCGACGACCACCGCCAGGGTGATCAGCACGATGGGCAGCGCATGCTCCCACAGCAGGGCCGGCTGGATCAGCAGTCCGATCGCCACGAAGAACACGGCGCTGAACATGTCCCGAACTGGCTCGATCAGGTGCTCGATCTTCCGGATCTCGCGCGACTCGGAGATCACCGCGCCAATCACGAAGGCTCCGAGGGCCAGGCTGTAGCCCAGCTTCACGGCCAGCAGGGAAAACCCGAAGCACAACCCCAAGACGGTGACCAGGAGCATCTCGTGGCTGCGGAAACGGGCCACGAATCCCAGAAGCCGGGGAACGGCGATCAATCCGACCACCAGGGTCGTGATGAGAAAGACGCTCAGAAGCCCCAGCGTGCGGCCGACGTCCACGAGGCTCAGCGTCCCGGTCATCGCGATGCCCGACAGGAGGGCGATCATCACGATGGCGAGGATGTCCTCGATGATCAGAATGCCGAAAATGATGCCCGCGAAGCGTTCGCGGGATAATCCCAGCTCCCCCAGCGCCTTGATGATGATGGTGGTGGAGGAGACCGAGAGCATCGCTCCGAGGAAGATGCTGTCCATGACGCTCCACCCGAACCAGCGGCCGAGCTGGTAACCCACGCCCACCATCACGATGATTTCAAACATGGCCGCGAGCAGCGCGGTCACGCCGACCTCGCGAAGCTTGCGGAGATTGAACTCCAACCCCAGGGAGAACATCAGGAAGACGATGCCCAGCTCGGCCAGCGTCTCGATGGTTTTCTGGTCGTGGATCAGGGGAAACGGCGGGGTATGCGGACCGATGATGAGTCCGGCCAGGATGTAGCCGAGGACCACCGGTTGCTTGAACCGGTGGAAGATCACGGTCACCAGCGCCGCGACCACCATCACCACTGCAAGATCTTGGAGAAACGCCTCGTGCATACCGCCATCCCGGGAATGTCCGGCAGGAACGATTCCCTCCACGGAGAGTGTCTGGATGTGTCAGGCCATGAAAAGACCGAACAGGAATCGGCCCGGGAAAATCTGCTACGCCCCCTTCCAAAGATGGCGAGGACATGCGCCGGAAGGAGCCGTCGCGGCAGGAAGCCACCCGTCCGGAGAGTTCCCCGAATTGCCGACACTTTGGGTAGGCCAATCGTCGCCGCGCAGCCTCGGAAGCCCCGACCGCCAGTGGAGTGCCGGGACTCCCGGCCTTGCGGAATGAAAAGAGACCTCGAGACCTCGAGACCTCGGGTTGGCGCATGCCGCTATTCCTCGATCACTCGCAGGAATCCGGACGATGCCTCGCCGACCGGCACGGTGACCTCGGTCACTGGAAAGCGCCCGGGAACCAGCGTCCCCTCCGCGGGTGCGGAAAGGCTGTGGGACTGGAGCAGTTGGTAGCTCCGCCGGCTCGATCCCGGCCAGCTCACCCGCAGAACCTGGTCGTTGAAGAAGGCCAGGTCCGGCGAGACGTCGGCCGGCTCGTGCAGCGGGTCCGTGCCGGCGAGCGCCTCGAGCAGATTGCTCGCGCCGTCTTCATCCGGATCGTCGGCGGGACCGTACATCGTGGTCGCCAGGCGGGTCAGTTCCCATCCGTCGTCCAACCCATCGCGGTCTCCGTCGTCCACCGGCACGCCGCGAACCACCAGCGCCGCCTCCAGAACCGATCCCCGGCCCTCGTCCGGGGCCTGATCGGTCACCTGCAGTTCCCAGACGCCGGCGGACGGCTCGAAGAAATGCTGGGTGCTCCAGTAGGTCCAGTCGGCCGGCCCTGGCCCGATGTCCGCATTATAGCGTTGAAGCACGCTGACGGTGCCCGAGGGCGACCGTAGCGTGATCCGGAGATCGCCCCGTCCGCTGTGGTCGGTGCGCAGCCGCACGCCCACCTGTTCGCATTGCAGACTGTCGGAAACCGTGAAGGAGCGGCGGATTCCGTTGAGGCGCAGTTGTGCGCGCTGATCCGGGTGCGCGGCCACGAGGTCTCGCAGGGCCAGGCCGTCGGATCGGCGCAGAAAGATGGCCGGGATCGGCGAATCGTCAGTGCCCGCCAGCACGCACAATTGCTCCCCGCCCGGGCAGGTGCCGGCGGGGACCTCGTTGGTGTCGGCATTGAAAACCACGGCAAAGGCCGCGCCAAAGGCGGCGGCCCGCACCAGCTTCTCCTGGAACGGCGCGCCGCCGCGCTCGATCAGGGCGCCGCGGCCGTCCAGCCGTCCGGACGGGTCGCTCAACGCCAGTCCCAGATCCACCAGGGGCAGGGCTTCGGTGGCGGTTTCCGGATGGATGCCGGTGCCGGGAAGTCCGGAGGCGGCGAACGATGCGGAGCCCGGCGATCCGGCTTCCAGGATGATTTGAAATCCCCCGTCGGGTATGGGACCCGCTTCCCGGTTGGTGATGATCGCTTCAGACACCGGAGGGCGATTGGACCATCGGAGCGCCCAGCGGACGGCCTCGGCGGCGTCCACCAGCCCGAAACCGAGGTCGTGGCTGACCCGCAATCCGGCGCCGTTGGTGCGAACGTCGGGATGCGCCGGATCCGGATGCCACGCGGACAGCAACAGCGCCTGCTGGACGTCGCGCGCACCAAGCTCGGGATTGGCCGACAGCATCAGGGTTGCCACGCCGCTGATCAGGGGGGCAGCCGCGGAGGTGCCGGTGAATCCGAGTCCGCTCCAACGATAGTCGGACATGTATTCGTATGGCGGAAAGAAGCTCACGAAGTTGGCGCCGTCGGTGCCCTGGAGGTCCGTGGTGAAGAGACCGCCTTCGTCGGCGTCACCGGCCGGGGCGGCGACCAGCACGCAGGCCCCCGGCTCCGAGAAACTGGAGAAATGTCCGTCCCGGCGGACGGCGCCCACGGTGATCACCCGGGGATCGTTGGCGAATCCGTCGTCCCCGGCCTGCGCGCCGCGGGCGCGCTCGTTGCCGGCGGCGCGCACCATCACCGTGCCCCGTCCGGAGCGCCCCAGGCGCCAGGCGTCGTCAATGCCGGACGCCTCCAGCAGCGTGGGGCCGCGCTGACCGGCCCCGGTGGGTCCCCAACTGTGATTCTGGACGGCGACGGTTTCGGCGGCATGTCGGAAGACGTCGCCCAGTCGCTCGTCGGTGATCGTCTGGCCGCGGGGCGTCCAAATGACCCAGCTTGCCACCCGGGCGTCCGGGGCCACGCCGGACAGGCCCAGCGCATTGCCGGCGGTGGCGGCGATCAGCCCCGCGGCCGAGGTGCCGTGCGCCCCGCGTCCTCCCGTGAGGACCGGGCGTCCATCCGGCTGGCCGGTGTCGAAGTTGAAATGGGGCGCTCCCTGCAGATTGGCCTTCAGGTCGGGATGCTCCAACTGGACTCCGGTATCCGCCACGCCGACGGTCACTCCGGCGCCGCGGCTCAACGCCCAGGCCGGGCGCAAGTTGAGGTCCACGCCCTGGCGGGCTCCGGTGTCCGGGTGCCGGTTTTCCAGATACCACTGGCCTTCGACGTTGGCGACCTGCGCTCTGAAGAATTCGTCGTCGGGCGCGGCGGCATAGGCGTCCTGCGCGGACCAGGGCGGATGAACGACCGGATGCGCCGCGCGCACCCCGGGGAGAGCGGCCCACGCGGAGGCGAGACGCCATGCGTCCGAAGCATGGGGCGCTTGGAGGATGTGGATCCCCGGCGCGGGGCTTCGCAGCCAGACCACGGAGGTGTTCGTGAGGAAGGCGTCGAGGGAGGCGTCCGGTTCCAGCGCCAGCGCGATCCGATCGGTGAACTCCCAGCGTTCCTCCGGCGCGGCTTCCGGATGGGCGCCGATCAGCGGCGCATCGGGGGTGGAGGGCAGCTCGGGAAGGAACCGGATGGGCGCGGGGAACCGGAACGTCGCGGGTTCCACGGCCAAAACGGCGCCCGCCAACGCCATCGCCACCCACCATCGCCATGCCATCATGGCGGAACCTAACGATTGCGTCGAGGAGCGCGAGTCCCGATCAACGGCGCCAATGCGGTCGGGGCGTGCCGAGCCTCACGCAAGGGGCGCAAAGGACGCCGAGGAAAGAGATCTTCCGAGTCTTCCTTCTGGCGCATGGGGAGCCATGAAGGGGGGGGACGGGAGGGAGCCAGCAATGGGCCACGTTGGCCTTCCTTTGCACGCTCTGCGGCCCTGGCGTGAGACAATTTTGAACGCGCCGAAACGCTCAATCCACCTTGGCGCCCACGGCGCTGCGTTCGCGCACCTTGGCCAGGAGCGCGTCGCGCTCCGCGGAGGATCCGTTGCCGCAGGATCCGTTGCCGGTGCCATTCGCCGGGGAATCGGCTTCATCGCGACGCTGGTAAGCGGATTTGGCGCCGGCCAGTTCGCGGTTGACCGCGGCCTTCGCTTCGGCGAGGTGGCCCTTGCCGATGGTCACGCCATTGTAGGCCAGGCGGGTGAGTTCGGGGGATCCGGGATACGGTTTGGGCCGCGACCCGAAATTGAACCGCATGTTCACCCAGGTGTCGCGGACGCTGGTGCTTAGCGCGCCGGAGGGCTCGAAGCCGCTGTGCATCATGCAGTTTTCGCACCGGGGGTTCAGCGTCACGCCGTGCTTCGTGCCATACTGTTCCCACGACACCTTGGAGAGCACTTCCTGGTAGCTGCCATAATGTCCCTCGGTCATCACGTAGCAGGGCGCCTTCCAACCCCGGACGTTGTAAGTGGGAATGGCCCACGCGGAGCAGGGAAGCTCGCGTTTGCCGGCCAGGAATTCGAGGTACACCGGCGTGCCGAACAGCGTGAACTGTTCGCCCCAACGCTGGATGTCCTTGAACTTCTCGCGGACCAGGTCGCGGGTGAGGAAAAAGTCCTTCGGATCGCGTCCGAGACGCTTGACCATGTCTTTCTTCGCAGCGTCGTAGTCGTAGCCGGGCGAGATGGTGTGTCCGTCCACGTGGAGCGAACTCAGGAACTGGAACATCTGCTCGAGTTCCGTCGGATTGGTCTCCTTGTACACCGTGGTGTTCGTCGCCACCTGGTAGCCCAGGATCTTGGCCATGCGGATGGCCAGCACGCATTCCTTGAACACGCCTTCGCGTTCGACGATGAGGTCGTGGGTGTACTCCAGGCCGTCCACATGCACATTCCAGTACATCCACTTGGTGGGCTTGATCGTGATCTTGGACCGGGCCGCCTCGTCCGCATTGCGGATCACCCCGGCCTCCTTTTCCGTGATCAGGCCTTCGGAAACCAGTTGCGCCACCTGGGGCTCCAGGCCCGGGCCGTAGTTTGCGGCGAGGAACTCCCGCATCTTCTTCCGCATGAAGATGCCGTTGGTGCAGATGTAGATGATCCGCCCCTGCTCCCGCAGGCCGGCGACCAGTTCCTCGATTTTGGGGTAGATCAGGGGTTCACCGCCGCAGACGGACACCATCGGGGCGTCGCACTCGGCCGCTGCAGCGAGGCATTGCTCGAGCGGCACGAGGTCCTTGAGGCTGGTGGAGTACTCCCGGATCCGGCCGCATCCGGTGCAGGTCAGGTTGCAGGTGTGGAGGGGCTCCAACTGGAGCACCATCGCAAACTTCGCGTTGCCCTTCAGCCGGTTACGGGTGATGTGCTTGGCGATCTTTAGCGTCAGCGCGAGAGGAAATCGCATGAGAAATTAGCGGGCAGGAGTCGGATTCGTTGGCACGAGATAGGGGGGGGCGGACTGGGAATGCAGGTCCAACCCCGGAATGAGGAAGGAGGCGGGCGAGACGCCGTAGCTCCCGCGGGCGCCGCCGCATCCGGAGACCAAGGCGAGCACGATCAAGGCAACTGCGGTCGTGACCCGCGTTGATACGCTCATGGGCCGGCAGAATAGTCAGGCCCCCCCTGGTCGCAATAACGGATTTACCCCGGCCGTCCGGCCCCCCCCGGGGAATCGTTGAGCCACGATGCCTCCCCCGATACCGTCGCCGTTCATGAAGCCATCGGGCATCGTTTATCTGGTCGGGGCCGGCCCCGGCGACGCGGGATTGATCACGCGCCGGGGAGCCGAGGTGCTGGGCCGCGCCTCGGTCGTGGTTTATGACGCGCTGGTCAACGAGGACCTGCTGGCGCTGGCCCCGGCATCTGCCGAACGAATCTACGCCGGGAAACGCTCCCGGGATCACGCCGTTCCGCAGGGAGATCTCAATCGCCTGCTGGTGGACCGCGCCCGGGCCGGCGCGGTGGTGGTCCGGTTGAAGGGGGGCGATCCGTATGTCTTCGGGCGCGGCGCCGAGGAGGCCGCGGAACTGGCCGCTGCCGGCATTCCCTTCGAGGTGGTCCCGGGAATCTCCTCGGTGGTGGCCGCCCCGGCCTATGCCGGAATCCCCCTCACCCACCGGGAGTTTTGCTCCAGCTTTCATGTGTTCACCGGACACGAGGATCCCGACAAACCGGCGTCGCGGTTGAACTGGGAGCAGATCGCCCGACTCGACGGCACCCGGGTCATCCTCATGGGCGTGGAACGTCTGGCCGAGATCTGCGGCGAACTGCTACGCCACGGCACGCCGGCCGGCACGCCGGTGGCGCTGGTGCGCTGGGGCACGACCGGACGCCAGGAAACCCTCGAAGGAACGCTGGCCGACATCGCCGATCGCGCCGCCGCGGCCCGGTTTGCCGCGCCCGCCGTCATCGTGATCGGCGGCGTGGTGTCGTTGCGGTCGCGCCTCGATTGGTTTGAGAAGCGTCCCCTCTTCGGTCAGCGGATCGTGGTGACCCGGACCCGGGAGCAAGCCAGCGAATTGCGCCAGCAACTGGAGGATCTGGGTGCCGAGGTGCTGGAGATTCCCACCATCCGCATCGAGCCGCCGGAAGCGATCGGGCCGCTGATTGAAGCCATCGCGGGGCTGGGGGAGTACAACTGGCTGGTCTTCACCAGTCCCAACGGCGTCACGGCCTTCTTCGACTATTTCTTCAAAGCCTACGACGACGTGCGATCGCTGGGGATGGCCCGGATCGCTGCCGTGGGGCCGGCCACTGCGGCCCGCTTGAAGGAATTGCATCTCGCCGTGGATGCCATGCCATCGGAATACCTGGCGTCTAAGGTCGCCTCGGCCATCGCCGAGAAGGAGAGCGTGGAAAACCTGCGAATCCTCTGCCTGCGCGCCGAGGTGGCCAATCCGGAGTTGGTCACCAAACTGGAAGATGCGGGCGGAATCGTGGACGACGTGGCCTGCTATCGCACGGTGCCCGAGACCGCGGATGTCAACGGGGCGGCGGCGCGATTCGAGGAGGCGGGTGCGGACTGGATCACCTTCACCAGCGCCTCGACCGTGGAGAACTTCCACGCGCGGTTCGATCTCCCGGCGGTCTGTGCCCGGCGTCCCGGCCTACGGCTGGCGTCCATCGGTCCCGAGACGACCAAGGCGCTCGCGGCGCTGGGCCTGCGTCCGGCGGTGGAGGCGCGTCCGCACAACTTGGCGGGACTTGTTCAGGGGCTTCGGACAGCTGTGCAGCGGACGCGGCGGACGGCATCAACGGCATCAGTCTCCGATCAGTCGCAGGCCCAGGCGGAGCCAAAAGGGCATGGTCAGGAATCCGAGTAAGCTGGTGGCGATCACTACGCGGACGGCGGTGAGGGGGTCCCCGGCGTAATGCCGGGCCAGCACGATGGGGAAGACCGCGGCAGGCATGGCGGCCTGGACCACGAGCACCTGCTTCAGTTCGCGCGAGGGAACCAGCCACGCCACGGCCAGAATGGCCAGGGGAAGAACCCCCAGCCGCAACAGGGCGGACCAGGCGACCAGGCGTCCGCCAAAGCGGCGCCGGAGGTCCCCGGCCGAGTCGGCCATGGTGGCGCCGATCAGCACGATGCCGAGGGGAAATGCGCAGGCGCCCAGCATGGAGGCGGTCTTCTTCAAGAAGCCGGGCAGATAGCGGTCGCCGCCCAGGGCGTTGATCGCGATGGCCACCACGATGGCGAGGATGGGCGGATTGATCAGCCGGCGCCATTCGCGGATGCCGCCGTGTCCGAGGGCGATGAGACAGACCGTCCAGAGCGCAATGTCCACCCCGAGGTTGTGGACGAAGAGCACGCCCGCGGTGTCTCCGGGGAACAGGCTCAGCACCAGGGGCAGGGGGACGTATCCGTAATTCTGGATGCCCACGGTGGCGGCAAAGGTGCGCTGCTCCCGGTCGGCGGCGAGTCCGGTCTTGCGGCGGCAAGCCCAGGCCAGAGCCACCCCGCCCGCGACCTCGGCGAATCCCAGCGCCGGCGCGAGCATCAGGTTTTCCGCGCGCCGAAGGGCTTGGTTGCCCAGGGCCACATCGAGGATCAGCGCGGGGGTCAGCACGTTCACCACCACCCGCATCAGGCTGGCGTCGGCCTCCGGCGTCAGCCATTCCGCCCGCCGGAGGACCACGCCGGTGGCGGCCAGGCAGAACACCGGCAGGACGGTGGAGAGAACGGTCAGGAGTTCATTCACGCGGCGGGGAGGAGCCGGAAGACGGCCGAATCCGTGCGGGTGCCATACCCCGGACCGGGCCACCGGGGCAAGCGGGACGCCAACAGTAGGAGGGAGCGTGTCCCCTGGGGCGGCTTCTTTGTTCATCCTCGGCAGGACGGGTTGCCGCCCGTCCGTAACTCCTCCTCGCCCCCCTTGCGCCTGGCATGAGACTCAACCGGAAGCCTGGGGGATGGGAGATTCTGGCCTCGGGGGCTTGCTGCGATCCCTCAGGAGGCTGCCGGAAGGATGCAGGGGAAAGATGGGGGCTTCAGGATCTGGACACGAATTTCACGGATTTCCACGGAGAGGACAGGGCACCCACTCTGTATTCCTCCGTGTCTCGTTTTCAGCCAGGGGACGAGGGACCATTGATCTGTCCCGTTGTTCTTTCTCCCAGCCTCTGCCGTGGCTTTTTCCAGGCCTACCCAGCACCTTTTGCCTCGAGTCGCTTACAATTCGTTGACCAATTGGAGCCAGCTTTCCTGGATGAAATGGTCGGAGTTGAAGCAAAGCACCACCGTGGCCTTCAGACTCGGCGAGTACCCCGCGTAACAACGGTAACCGGGAACGTGGCCGCTATGGACATAGAATTCGCCGCGCCCGGTCTCCTGACTCCAAACGGCAAGCCCGTACTTCTCCGCCCCGCCGACGGGATTCCAGGCGGTCATCTCCTGATAGGACCCGGGGGAGTGGAGGGACCCGTTCCAAAGGGCATGAGTCCAGCGGGCAATGTCTTCGACCGAAGCAAAGAGCGCGCCCGCCGTCCAAGCGCAGGAAAAGTAAGCGGTCTGCGGAATCGTCGAGAGGTCGGTCTCAGTTCCTGAAGGGTTGAAATAGCTATAGGGATGCATGACTTCACCCGTCGGGCGGTCCACATTCGCCAGGTAAATGCTGGACAAACCGAGCGGTTCAAGAAATCGCGCCCGGTATTCCTCCATCACGCTGCGCCTGGTGACTTTCTCAATGATCAGACCCAGAAGCAGGTAACCGGTATTGCTGTAGTGAAACGCGGTGCCCGGGGCGAAGTAAGGTTCTCCCACGTAGCCCAACAACTCTTCGAGAGTCAGCGGGTCGGCCGGACGCGTCAAAACGCGCTGCTCCCAGGGTTGGCTGGCGATGTAGTCGTAGATGCCGCTGGTGTGATCCAGAGTCTGGCGGAGGGTGATCGTATTGGGGACCTGCGGAACGTCGGGCAGCCACTTTTTCACGGGATCGTCCAGGGTGAGTTTTCCTTCCTCGGCCAGTTGCAGCAGGGTGGCGGCCACGAAGGACTTCGAGAGGCTGCCCATGCAAAAGCGCATTTGCGGTTCGGTCTGGGCGCGGGGGGTTCTGACGGCATACCCGCTGGTGCCCACCCAGAGGCCGTTGGTGGTGATGATGGCCGCGGCTGCCCCTGTCACCGCCGCCGTGGTGCGGATTCGATTGAGGGTGGTTTGCCATGGCCTCGCCGAGGGAGCGTCGGCGCTGATCCGCCAGCGATAGAACCGTTGGGAGGAGTCGGCGGATTCATCCAGCCAGCGCACTTCCCGCGCGTCGGAGGTGATTGTGACGACGCCTGCATTGGCGCGGTCCGTCACGTCCGTGCTGCTCAGGAGCTGAAAGGTGGTCCCGTTCGCATTGTCCCAGCGAAGGCGCGGCCGGCCCTCCCGGAAATCGAGCTGCAGCGAGCCCTGCGCGCGGCTGAGGAGGTTCAATGACAGTGCGGACAGGAGGAGGAAAGACAGAAACCTTCGGGGGAGGCACAACCCACGGTGAACCCCCCCGGGAGAAAGGGATGAGAGACTTGGATGAACAGAGTTCATGCACCCGAGGGACACCGCCTTTCTCGGAAAAGGATTCTCGGGAATTGCAAAATTCTCCATGGGCGGCACGGACAGCGGATCCCGTACTTGGGGGGACCGCTCTCCCGCGCACCCGGTTCGACCGCCCCGCAGCACCGCGAGCAGGCCGCGTAGTTCCTCCGCCACGTCACCGGCAGGGCTACAGAGGGCCAGATTATCTATCAATACTGATCGTTAACGATAGAGTGATTCAGGATGGCGGATGGATAGATGACCTGTCCCTTTGTTCGTACCTTCCTCTTGCACTGGCTGAATGCACTGGCTGAAGACAAAGAGATGGATGAACCTGGAGACGGCCCCTCTATTCCCGCGAAAATCCGAGCCATCCCTGTTCAGATTCCACCCGTGTCCGGAGCCATCGCCGGCGCAGGATAAGCGGTGACATATCTCCGAGGTCCCCACTCTTCGCTCCCTGTCTCCGAATGAACCGAGTGCCCGGTCATCTATTCGGCACTACCACACGATCCGACACATTGTTTGGATTGGAAATTCGTCCGGTCGTCAGTTTTTACAACTTCCTGTCAAAACGTCAGTTACAAAGATCGGAAATTGGGGCGCAAATAATCGTCCGACAGAAATTCTGTCGCTAAATCAGAATGCTGGCATCCCGTCCATGTCGCATGCTTCGATTACGTAGCGTCTCTCGCAGAGGAGCCGCTGACTCTCTTGAGTGAGGCGACACTGGCGCGACGAAGATTTTCGTTGATGACATCACTCCGAATCTCACCATCGGTGGACTCCGAACCGGAAACCATAACGTGCTCGACATGATGCTTGACTCACTCCCTGCCCCAGTACCTGAGATACCGGTCGAAGACGTGGATCGATCCGCTGCCTACTATAGAGATCGCTTCGGTTTCGATATACAATGGGGCGATGAAGGTAGCGGCGGAATAGGAGGCATATGGAAAGGCCATTGCCGACTCTTTCTGACGAACCGGAGGTTCCGTGCGGGTTATGGTAACACAGGGCCGGTGGTCATTTGGCTGAACCTCAACAGCAAGAAGGAAGTGGATGATTTGCACGCAAGGTGGCTGCGGAATGGGGCCCGCATCGTCTCTCCGCCTGAATCAAAACCGTGGAAACTTCATGAGTTCACTGCGGCAGATCTAGATGGCAATCTGATTCGCGTCTTCTACGACTTCCGTAGAGACATATAACGTATTGCGCGCACAAGCTTTGGCCGAGTCTTCGCTGTCCAAAAGGCCGGTGCCGTGAGTCGGGGTGGTGTGTCACGACCATGCCGAGCCGCGGACGTGGCGGCATCTCGACGCCTTTGGGAAGAGGACCGAGATCCTCTGCGCCCTGCCCGCGGGCCCGGTGCAGAGCTGCGACAAGGTGTGGACGGTGACGCCTCCGTGGGAGGGCTAGGAAAAGCATTTCACCCGGGACTTCGAGGCCTTCGCGCTGACCCTGATGCGTGAAATGCCGGTGAAGCGAGCCGGGGAGATCCTGGGCGAGACGAACACCTGGCTCTGGCGCATTGGAAGGGAGAGTTGAGCACGGCGTTCATGGAAGGGTTGAACAGCGTCTTCAGCGCTGTGAAGCGCAAGGCGCGCGGCGATCGAAGCATCGAGTACTTCATCACCATGCTCAACTTCGTCGCCGGAAAGCTCGGCTTACCTTCATATCCCAGCCACGGAAAGTAGCGAGGAACCCAATTTCTTCGCGAGAAATGAGGTGATTGAGTGCCGCCGGCTCCCGATCGGACGATTGAAAATCGGTCCGATAGGCGGTTTTCACAACTTCCTATCAAAACGCCATTTACAAAGACAGGGAGTTGCATTACGGATAGTGGCCGGCAGAGGTTCTGTCGCTGAATCAGAATGTTCAGGTAACTCCCACATCTCATGCTAAAAGTTACTCCGATCTCGACAGGAAAAGCTTGGCTGAAGACAGCGCAGAAACGCGGGGGCGAAGGACGCTCGCCTTTGCAGCGGAAGATGGACATTTTCCGCGACAAGAACTGGGCGACCTTGGATGTTTTTGCATGGATGATTGAGCATCCCGAAGGGCGGTTTATCGTGGACACGGGAGATTGCGCCGCCAACTCCACGCCGGGCTACCTGCCGTGGTGGAATCCATTTTTTACCAAGCAGGTCAGCATCCGGGTGGCCCCGCATGAGGAGATCGGCCCGCGGTTGTGTCAGTTGGGGCTCGATCCCTCCACCGATATTTCGACGGTCATTCTCACTCACTATCACCATGATCACACGGGCGGACTGCATCATTTCCCGCATACCCGGATCATTTCACCGCGCGAAGGCTGGAGGGAATCCTGCGGTCTGAAGGGAAAGATGATGGGATGCCTCCCCCAGCGCTGGCCCATCTGGTTTCGTCCCGAACTGATAGATTTCGACGGGCCGCCTGTCGGGCCATTCCCAGCTTCCCATCCAGTCACGCGGGACGGCCGGATTTTCATGGTTCGCGCTCCTGGGCATTACGTGGGCCACTCGGTCGTAGTCGCCAGAGATGAGGATCTAACCTATTTCTTCTCCGGTGATGCGGGATATACCCTGGAGGACATGGCGGCCGGATATACGGACGGGGTTACGAACAACCCGGCGCAGTCGCTGGAGACGATCCACAAGATTCTTGAATTTGCCAGAAGCGAGCCGACCCTTGTTTTGCCGGCGCACGATCCTGACGGGCCCCGCAGACTGAAGGAACGTGAGATTTTCAAGAAATCATAACCCAGCAAAGCCGAACCGAGATCGGAGGCCTCCATCCACCCCGGAGTTCCGGGTGATTTGAATCAGCCGGTCGGGACGGTGGCCAGGAGGGAGGCCATCAGCGCGGGGCTGAATACCTCAAATCTCCTGCGATTCGCCGAACCGAAGCATCGGGATCGGGGGCAGAGGCTCGATACGGAGGGCACGGCACGGGACGGGATGGGTCTCTGTGTGCCCGTACGAAATTCGTGTCTCGCCAACGTCCTGGAGACGACGGTGCTTGCATGGTGATGCGGCGCACGCAAGGTGTTTGGGGAATGGCGGGACCAAAGCGTGTGCTAGTTATCGGATGCGGCTATGTGGGCCTGGAATTGGGACGGCGACTCGCATCGCAGGGCCACACGGTCTTCGGACTTCGCCGCACTGTGGCGGGCACCGGGGAGATGACCGGCGCTGGAATCCAACCGCTGGCGGCCGACATCACCCGCCCGGAAACGCTGGCTCCACTGCCGGCGCCTTTTGACTGGGTGGTTCACTGCGTGTCGTCGTCCCGCCGGGGGGCGGAGACCTATCGAACCGTTTATCTGGAGGGCATGCGACAGGTGTTGAACTGGCTTGAATCGCGTCCGCCGGAAGCCTTCGCCTACACCAGCAGCACGAGTGTCTATGGACAGACTTCGGGCGACTGGGTGGACGAGAGTTCGCCCGCGGACCCGGGCACCGAAGCCGGAGAGGCGCTGGTGGCCACCGAAGCGCTCGTGCTGGACGCGGCACGGGCGAGGCGCCTGCCGGGATGCGTTCTCCGGGTGGCGGGAATCTACGGCCCCGGCCGCGGGCATCTGTTCCACCAGTTTCTGGCCGGCGAGGCGCGGATCCAGGGCGACGGCTCGCGCTGGATCAACATGATTCATCGGGACGACGTCGCCTCCGCCCTGGAGGCGGCGCTGGAACGCGGGACGCCGGGCGAAGTGTACAACGCGGCGGACGATGAACCGGTCTCCCAGCGGGACTTTCTCGCATGGCTGGCGATGCGGCTGGGCCGCGCGATGCCGCCGCAGGCTTCCGGGGACGACGCCGTTCGCCGCAAGCGCGGGCCGACCCACAAGCGCGTCCGGAACCGGAAACTGCGGGAGGCGACCCACTGGGTTCCGGCCTATTCCACGTATCGCGAAGGCTATGCCGGGGCCATCGCTCAGGTGCTGGCATCGGGCGCGCAGTCGGTCGCGACGCCATGAAGCGCCGCCACGCACAGCGCCGGCGGATGACCGTATGCGTCTGCGCCATGGTGCTCTGGCTTGTTTCCGGCACCGGGAACCCGGCGGGCGCGGAGGAGGGGCCGCCGCGGCGCGGAGGAATCCTGCGGCTGTGGACTGCCTCGGACTGGCGGTCCCTGGATCCGGCCGTCGCCTTCGACGCGGAATCCACCCCGCTTCAGAAGCTCCTGTTCCGCGGTCTTCTGAATTACGGAAAGGGTTCGGACCTGGTGCTCGACCAGGCGGCATCGTGGGAGGTGGCACCGGATGGACGGACCTATCGGTTTCGGCTGAAGCCGGGCATCCGCTTCGCTCACGGACGGGAAGTCGAGGCAGCCGACTATGTGGCGGCGATTGAACGGATCCTGGATCCGTCCACCGGCTCGCCGGGCCTGGCCTTCTTCCTCGACATCGTCGGGGCCCCGGAGTTTAGCGAAGGGCGGGCAGAGCGGGTCTCCGGGTTGCGCGCTCCCGATGGGCGAACGCTGGAGATCGAACTCCAGCGTCCCGTGTTCACATTCCGCTACGTCCTGGCGATGAACTTCGCGGACGCCGTCCCGCGCGAACTGTTCGTCCGCGGGGCGTCACCGCCGGCCGCAGGCCTGGTGGGCTCCGGACCCTATCGGATCGCGGAATGGCGTCGTGGACTGGGCTACCGGTTTGTTCGGAACCCGCACTATACGGGTCCCGATGGCTACGTGGACGGCGTGGAATTGATGGTCGGCGGCGAGGAGGCCTCGGCGGCCATGATGCTGGAGCGCGGGGAACTGGACCGGGTGAATGCCGATCCGCCGACCCGGCTGCGCTTCCAGCGGGATTCGCGGCTGCGCTCCTGGATGCATCGCGTGACACCGACCGACGTTGGCTACCTGTTTCTCAACACGGAGATGAAACCCTTCGACGATCTCCGAGTGCGCCAGGCCGTGAGCCATGCGGTGAACCGGGCTCGCATCGTGGGGCTGACGGCAGGACAGTGCATCGTGGCGGAGGGGATCGTGCCGGCCAACATGCCGTGGTCGAATCCGAGCCGTCCGCAGTATGCCTACGATCCCGACCGTGCCCGCGCCCTGCTTCGCGAAGCCGGGCTGGGGGATGGGTTTCGGACGGAGTTGTGGTACATCCAATCGCGCGCCGTGGATCAACGAGTCGCTGTGGGACTCCAGCAGGATCTGGCAGCCGTGGGCATTCAGCTGGAACTGAAAAATGTGAGCTACCCGGCCTTTGAAGCGAAGGTACGCCGGCGCGGCGAAGTGGCCTGCGGCCTCTGGGGCTGGCTGCAGGATTATCCAGACCCGAGCACCTTCCTCGACACCTTGCTCAACGGAGACCGCATCCAGCCTGGCGGGAGCAACAATCAGGCATTCTACAACAATCCGGAGTTCAACCGTCGCGTCAACGAGGCGGCTCTGCTGATGGACGCCGCCGTGCGGCTTCGCCTGTTTCGCGAGGCCGAGGACATCGCATTGCGGGATGCTCCCTGGGTGCCGCTGTATCACGAGCAGTACGCGATCCTCCGCAGTCCGCGTCTTCGCGGCGACGTCCCGCACCCGGTCTGGCTGTGGCGCTATGAAACCATGTGGCTGTCGGAATAGCGATCGGGAGCCCCGGCCGTTACCCTGGCGCCGCCCACCGGGCTCCCCAGAATGATCTTCGCCGGCTCCAGCCTGCTGTTCGCCGTGGTGATGCGCGAGCTCCGGGCGGCGGCGCGGCGGCGGGGCACTTATTGGCTGCGGACGGTGGTAATGGGGGCCGCGCTGCTGGCGCTTCTGGTGCGGATGGGCACCGGGCGCCTGGCGCAGATTCTGGCCTCGGGGACTCCGGGAACGCTTCCCGGCGGCGAGGTGTTTGCACTCCTGCACACGGTGCTGTGTCTGACGCTGCTGCTGACGGCGCCGGCGTTTGCCGCCGATTGCATCGCGCGGGAGCGTCGTGAAGGCACCCTGGGCCTGCTCGGGCTCACGCCGCTGCAGCCGGCCGAAATTGTGGTGGGCAAGGTGGCGGTCCAGGCCGTTCGCTTGGTCTCGCTGTGGTTGGCCTGTGTGCCGGCCCTTGGGATCCCGGTGCTCTTGGGCGGAGTCAGTTGGGTGGACCTCCAATACGCCTTGGGAATCGAGTTCATGATTTTGGTGGGGGGATTGGCTTCCGGCCTGGTCGCGACCAGCATCCACACCCGCTGGGTGTCGTCCGCCTCCTGGGCATTCGCGGGCACGCTGTTTGGCGGACAGTGCCTCACCTTGTTCGCCGCGGGACTCCTTCGCTGGGGCGCCTTCCGGCAGCCGCCCGGGATTCCCACGGAGCATCTGACGGAAGTGTCGCCGTGGATCGTCAGCCTGGTCATCTGGCCCGTGGCCACGGGCCTGCCGGGAACCGGATTTGCCGCGACCTTCGGATCGTTGCCGGGGTGGATTCGATCCACAGCCGATATCGGACTGGTCTGCGGGATGGGAATCGTCCTGGGGATCCTCTGGGTCGCGGTGCAGTTTGCGGGATTTCGTGTCCGGCGTTTGCTTCGGTCGGACGCCGCGTCCGCGCGGCCGGACCCGCTTCGGCCGGGGCGCCGCCGCGCTTCGGCTCCGGCTGAGGCACGCCGCCGGCGCTGGCTGGCAGCCAATCCGGCCCGCTGGCTTTGCGAGATGGGAAGCCGCCGGATGGGACGATGGATGTGGATGGGCGTGGTGGTGGCCGGCTGGTTGCTGATCACCTACCTGCGGCCCATCCGGAGCGATGTGGCGGCGGTGGCGCGGTTTTTCCCCCTCCTCCTCTCGGTGCCAATGGCCCTCCACGCCGCCGCGAGCTTTCGTCAGGAACTGGAGGAAGGCACATTGGAACTGCTGCTCGTGACCCCGCTGGAGCCCGGCAAACTGGTCCAAGCTCGCGTCCGGGCGCTCTGGGCGCTCTATCTGCCGGCGGTCATCGCCAATGGGATCTGCATCGCAATCCTGCCCATGGACGGCGGCGAGGACCGAGACCTCGCCGTCACTCACTGGGCCGGGTTCTTCTCGCTGCTGGCGTTGCCGGCGATTGGAATCCGCTATGCCGTGCGGCGGCTGCATCCGCTGGCCGGATTTCTTTGGAGTGTGCTCACCGTGGGGATTCTTCCGTTGCTGATGGGATCCGTGGCGATGGTGGCGGGGGCGACGAACATTCTGGGAGTGGATCTGGACTGGGCCGGGCTTTTGTGTTTTCTCATGGGGTTTGGCGGCACCCAGCTTTTTCTCTCGGCCACCTGGGGTTGGCTGGCCGCGCGGGATCTGGACACCCGCGCCTACATGTTCCGGCCGTTCCAGCGAAAGCCGTCGTGATCAGCACGGCCGCACGCCAAGGGCATGAACGTTTCAGAGAGAAGAATGCTGCGGTCACTGGGAACTTCTTCCTCCGCCCCCCCTTCCTCTGCGGACTTCGCGTCCCTGGCATGAGACTCACGCCAGGGACGCGAAGTCCGCAGAGAGCGGAGAAAGGGCACGAAAACGGTGTCAAAAGCCATTGGAGTTCAGACGGAGCCCTCGATTCGTTCCTTTGCGCCCTTGGCGGCCTTGGCGTGAAGCTTGGATGGGCTTAAGCGGATGCCGCTTCGGATGGAAACCTGCCATTGAAAGTGAAGGCGGAGGCCGGAGCGACCGTCACGATGGGACTCCGCGAGTTTCTGGCTTCCGGGCCTGGACTTCGGTACCATTTTTCATCATGGCCAACGACAGCGAACTCTCGCGCTCCCGCCGCCTGCGGGGGTCGGCTGCCGTCTGGCGCGTAACTGCTCCCTGACTTCCCGTGAACCGCCGCCATCGCCTCCTCCGTTTCTGCTGCGCAGCCACTGCCGCCGCTGCGATCTTCACCCCTGCCGTCCTTGGGCAGCAGCCGGACGAGCCGCCGCCGGCGGACGCCGTGGCCCACGCCGGCCTGGCGCCCGAGGCGGCGGCGAAGGCCGCCACGCTTCCTTCCGGATTCGCGCTGCACCTGGCTGCGTCCGAGCCCGAGGTCCGGCAGCCCATCGCATTCTGCGACGATGACCGCGGCCGCCTCTGGGTCGCCGAAGGCCTTACCTATCCGCGCCGGGTCGGCAGCCCGCCGGCCAACGCCACGCCCGCCGAGATTCAGAAGGATCTCTTTGCCGGACACGACCGCATCCTGGTGTTCGAGGACACCGACGGCGATCACCGGCTGGACCGCCGCACGGTGTTCCTCGAAGGGCTGAATCTGGTCTCGGGAATTGAGTATGGTTTCGGCGGCCTGTGGGTCGGTGCCGCGCCCTATTTGCTCTTCATTCCGGTGACCGATGGCGACGCCCCAAAGCCGGGGGGAGAGCCCCGGGTGCTGCTCGACGGCTGGAACTTCACGGCCGACACCCACGAGACGCTGAACACCTTCGTGTGGGGACCGGATGGCTGGCTTTACGGATGCCACGGAGTCTTTTGTCCCTCGAATGTGGGCCGGCCGGGAACCGCCCCGGCCGACCGGCAATGGGTGGACGCCGCCGTCTGGCGGTATCATCCGGTCCGCCAGGAGTTCGAGATCTTCACGGAGGGGGGGTCCAATCCCTGGGGCATTGACTTCGACGAGCATGGAAATCTATGGGCCGAGATGTGCGTCATCCCTCATCTTTTCCACATGGTCCAGGGCGCCCGAATCACGCGTCAGGGCGGGGAGCACTATTGCTTCAACCGCTCCGAAATCGCCCGCAACGCCCGTTATCGGGATTCGCGCAGCGGCAAGCCGGTGTTTCCCTTCGTGTATGAGGATATCACCACGGTCGCGGATCACGTCCACTACGCCGGACAACAGGGTCCGCATGCGGGCAATGGCCGCAGCGACGCCTCGGGCGGCGGGCACGCGCATGCCGGGCTGATGACGTATCTGGGGACGAGTTGGCCGGCGGAGTACCGCAATCGGCTCTACATCGGGAACATTCACGGCCAGCGGCTCAACACCGACCTCCCGGTGGCTTCCGGATCGGGCTATGTCGGCCGGCATGGACCGGATTTTCTCAATTTCAACGACATCTGGAGCCAGACGCTGAACCAGCGCATGGATCCCGACGGCTCGGTGTACATCATTGACTGGTACGACAAGAACCAGTGCCACCACAACCGGCCCGACGGACACGACCGTGCCAATGGCCGCATCTATAAGGTGGTGCATGGCGAAACCCGGCCGACGCGACAGAATCTTGCGGAACTTTCCGATGCCGACCTGGTCGCGCGGGTGCCGTCGAAGAACGAATGGATGAGCCGCCACGCGCGACGGCTGCTTCAGGAGCGCGCCGCCGCCGGAAAGCTGGCGACTGGCACGCGGGAGGCGCTGCAGGCCCAATTGGGCGCTGGTTCCGACACCCCGGCGCGTCTGCGAAGCCTCTGGGCGCTGCATCTCACCGGCGGCGTGAGCCCGGAGCGCGTGCCGGCGGGCGACGACTGGCTTCACGCTTGGTCGTTGCAACTGGCCGGCGAACAGCCGACTGCCGGAGGGGACGTCGCGGGCTGGCCCAATCTGGCCGCAGAGGCGCGCCAGGGATCTTCGCCCGTCATGCGCCGGTTTGTGGCGTCGGTGCTCCAGCGCCTTCCGGTGGAGAAGCGTTGGG
>Ga0268299_1001080_pt1 | contig 57791 bp, 62 predicted proteins | sample NOBtaG_FD_193484 | JGI IMG/M metagenome (GOLD analysis project Ga0268299, IMG submission 193484) | Activated sludge microbial communities from bioreactor in Nijmegen, Gelderland, Netherland - NOB reactor | ecosystem: Engineered > Bioreactor > Aerobic > Activated sludge | place: Netherlands...
GCGCCTGCTGGTTGATTTGGCGCAAAGAGGGGTCGCGACCACGCGCGTGAGCGAATTGGTGGCCATGGCCGTACGTCCGTCGGCCGTTGCCGAGATGGCGTCGCAGGCGACTCAAATCGTCGAGCTAAAGGCCGTGGAGAAGGCGTATCCGTTGTACGGCTTCCTGAACCTGGAACCGGCTCAGCCGTTGGACCGGTTGCTCCATCCGGACGGGGCGGCCTGCGGGACGCCGGCGTGTTTCGGTGCGGTCGTTCAGGAGACGTTGCTGCTCCGCATGGGACTCGCGGTGGGTGATCGGCTGAAGATCGGACAGGCCCTGTTCCTGATCACCGGCATCGTGCGTCTGGAACCCGATCGTATGGCGAATGCGTTCAGCCTCGGCCCCCGCGTCATCATTTCACGGCAAGGGTTGGAAGCGGCGGATTTGATCAAGCGGGGAAGCCGCGTGCGCGAGCGCCACTTGTTGAAGGTGCCTGAAGGCATCGAATTGGATCCGCTGCGTGCCGAGCTGCGAACGCGCCTGAAAGCCGAATCCGTACGGGTGACCGGCTATCGGGATGCCCAGCCTCAACTGAAGCAGTTCCTTGCGCAATTGTCGCGGTATCTGGGTCTCGTCGGTTTGACCGCGCTCTTCATCGGAGGCGTAGGGGTGGCGATGTCCATCCGAGCCTTCATTCGCGAGAAGCTCAAGACCATTGCGATTCTAAAGTCTCTTGGAGCCGAGTCTTCTTCCGTCGTGAGGATTTATCTTCTGCAGGCCCTCGGCTTGGGACTGCTCGGCAGCATCGCGGGGATGGCGGGTGGATACGTGCTGCAGGTCTTGCTGCCGCCGTTGTTGACCAATGCGATGGCAGCCGAGGTGCTTGAGCAGCTCGGCGTATCGACCGGGTTGTCCGTCGGGTCCATCGTCCCGTTGATCAAAGGAGGGCTGCTGGGCGTGCTGGCGACGGTTCTCTTCGCGGCGTGGCCGCTGTTGAGCATCAGGGAAATCAAGCCGGGAGTCATCCTGCGGCACGAGGTCGAGACGAAGCCGGACATGGAGCTATCTGTGCGAGCGACGGGCGTGGTGGGTTGGATCAAGAGAGAGCGGCTCAAAGTGTTCACAGCCGCGACCTTGGGAACCGGCTTGGGAGGTCTTGCGATCTGGCAGGCGGCGAGCTGGACTGTCGGTCTCCTATTCATCGGCGGCCTGGCGCTGGCCGTGGCGTTGTTGTTTCTGGCGTCCAAGGCCGCGCTCCACTGGCTGACGCGTTTGCCCAGGCCCCGTTCGGTCTGTCTACGCTATGCGGTAGGAAACGTCACGCGTCCGGGCGGCGACAGCGCCGGCATCCTGATCGCCATCGGTCTGAGCGTCACGATCATCGTCACCGTGTCGCTCATCGAGAAAGCGCTGATCCGTGAAGTCGGCGAAGCCAGACCCGACGATGCCCCGACCTTCTTTTTTATCGATATTCAGCCGGACCAGACGGAGGCATTCGTGCGGCTCGTGGCGGGCCGTACAGAAGGCTCGAAGCCGGAGCTGACGCCGCTGGTTCGGTCGCGGATTCATCGCGTCGGCGGCGAGACGGTCAGGGCTGATGAAGAGCAGGAACAGGATGAAGAGCGAGACGAATCCAAGGAGGAGCGGCGAAGGCAATGGTACGTCTCGCGTGAGTATGCGCTGACCTATCTGGAGCGGCTGCCAAAGGGCAATGAGATCGTTCGGGGACAATGGTGGACAGCGGGGCAGGATCTTGCCAAACCGTTGGTATCTGTCGAGGAAGAGGCCGCCAAAGCGATGGGACTGAACATTGGTTCGACGGTGGAATTCGATATTCAAGGCACCACCGTGGCTGCCGAAGTTTCCAGCATTCGGAAGGTAGACTGGGGGACCTTTTCGACGAATTTCTACATGATTCTGTCGCCGGGATCGCTAGAGGGAGCTCCTCTCACCTATGTCGGTACCATTCATGTGGGCGCGGGACAGGAAGTTCCACTGCAGCAAGCCGTCGTGGCGGCCTTCCCCAACGTGAGCGCCATTCATGTCGGGGATGTGCTGGACAATTTCGGACGTGTGCTGGACCGGCTGTCGCTGGCGATTCGAGCCGTGGCGCTGTTTTGCCTGGTTTCGGGAGCGCTGGTCATGGCGGCGGCGCTGGCGACGACCAGATACCGACGACTCTATGAAGCGGTCATTCTCAAGGCGCTGGGAGCGACGCGAGCGTTGCTGGCCGGCACATTTGCCGTTGAGTATCTTCTGCTTGGATTGGTCGGAGGAGCCGTTGCGGTCTGGCTATCGAGCGCGCTGTCGTGGCTGGTGCTGACCTATATTTTCGAACTGTCCTGGAGTCTGCATTCGGGTGTGCTGTTCCTGGGCGTCCTCCTCACTATGGTGCTGACCCTGGCCGTCGGGTTTCTCAGCACCTTTCGCATTCTGGGCGAACGACCGCTTTCCATCTTGCGGCACGAGTAAAGGTCTGCCTGGCCGGAGCAGCTCAGGCGGTCTTCGCCTGATGAAGCGTCAATGCGTTGCCTTCAGAATCCAGCACGACAGCCATGGCTCCCCCTGCGTCGGCGCCGGGGATCCTGCTTTCGGCCGTGGTCGTCAACGCAAATGTCCCGTTCTCGAGGTCATATTCGATCCAGGCGCTTCCGAACTCTCGGGACGGATGAAGTTCCAGTAAGCGTTCATAGAAATCACGGGCACGCGCGAGATCAGCGGCCGAATACATCGTGAATGCAATGGACTTGATCATGAAGAGCCTCCCCCGGCGGTGTGCGCCACCAGATACTCCTGAAGCCTCGAGGCATGCTGTTCGCGGAAACGCACGGTAATGCGAAGTTGCTCCAAATATTGCTCCAAAGTCTTTCCGCCCAGATCGATCTTTCGCGAAGAAAAGAAGGCGCTGACGTCGGCCTCGAGCGCGGGCGTGGCGAGCGCCGTGATGCCTCCGCACATACGACGGAGGCCCTGCTTGGGGAATTCACGGTCCATCCGATCCCAATGCGTCTTCACGAACTCCCACCCGAGCTCCTTGCCGTAGACATTTCCCATAACGGCGCTGACGATCGCGGGAGCGTCCTGGAGTCGGATCTGTCCGTTGAGCGTGCGCTCCAACGTCTTTCCCAGCAATTCAGACTGACGGAAGGCGGTTAGGGAGAAAAGGTAGCGGCGCTCTTCCTGGGGTGTCTTGGCAGTCCGAAAGCGTTCGGCGAACTCGTCATATCGCGCCGCATCGCCGGTGAAGGCGAGGATGGAGACCAGAGCCGGGAGGAGATTCGGGTCGACGGCTGTCGGGTCCTGTTTCGCCGTTTCGTACAATTCGGCGGCCCGCGTTTGCGCCGCGGGGTCGTTGCCGAGACGGCCCATTGCCGCGACCAGTTCGCCTCGCAATTGGCGGATGAGGTCATCTTCGCCCGGCTTCGTCGTCCATCCGACAGCTGAAAAGGCCGGCTGCACCCGTTGCCGTACGAACGCTTGAAGGGCAGGACGCTGATTCGGTTCAATCAGGCGATTGAGGAACGCGAACGAATCGATGAGGATGGCCCAGACATTCTTATCGCGGTCATCGGAGAATCCGGCCGTCAAGTCGAGATAGTCGGCCAGCGAAGTGAGGCCCGCAACCGTGGTGGCCCATGAGTCGTTAATCAGATTGAAGCGTTCGGTTGCGGCCAGCCGAGCAATGCCGGCCGCGAGGAGTTTGGCGCGCAGTACAGGACCGTATCGCACCCGATAGAAGCCGTGGCCGCCTTCGTTGACGAGCACGGATTTCGGCGCCGAGGCCAGCGTCACGTGCGCGTCTTGCCCGGTCAAGAGCATCCTCACGGTTTCGTTCTTGTCCTGCGACAGCACGCGAAGTTGAATCGGCACGTGCCAGCTTGACGGGGGAGTCGCCGAGGAACGGGAGTCTGTCGGCAGATAGGCAAACCGCTCCTGTTTGAGTGTCAGCGTCGTTTCCGCGGTGAGCTCGGCGGTGATCAGGGGATAGCCGGGTTGAAAAATCCAGCCGTTCATCATCGCCGGCACCGAAAAGTTCGCGGCATCGCCCAGCGCCACCCACAAGTCGTTGGTATCCGCGTTGCCGTACGCATGCCGCCTGAGATAGTCGCGGACGCCGTTGCGAAACAGGTCGGGACCGATATGTTGTTCGAGCATCCGGAGGACCGAGGCGCCCTTTTCATATGTCAAGACGTCGAACATGGCATCGGCATCCTTCGGTGCCCGGACGGGATATTCCACCGGTCTGGTGCTGAGCAAGCCGTCGACGGACAGGGCTGCGGCCCTGGAGATGCAGAAGGTTTCCCACCGCTTCCACTGGGGCTTCCACGTATCGACTGCCAACATTTCCATGAACGTGGCGAAGGCTTCGTTGAGCCAGAGGCCGTTCCACCAGGACATCGTCACAAGATCGCCAAACCACATGTGGGCGTTTTCGTGGGCGACCACGTCGGCCACGCGCTCCAGTTCTCCGTGAGTCCCATTGCGTTGATCGACGAGAAGCGCGGTCTCCCGAAATGTGATGGCGCCGAGGTTCTCCATGGCGCCTGCCGCAAAGTCCGGGATGGCGAGCAGGTCGAGTTTGTCTCCCGGATAGGGAATGCCGTAATACTCCTCGAAAAACTTGAGGGAGGCCGTGGCAACGTCCTGGCCGAATGAGGCGAGCTCCTGTTTGCCCGGCACGCACCATATCCGAATGGGAGTTTTCCCGACGAACGTCGGGGGGGTTGGCTCGATGTGTCCGACGACGAACGCGACGAGATATGTCGACATGACGATCGTGTCGGCGAATCGAACCACCTTCTTGCCCTCTTCGAGTGTTTCAGACTCGACTCGTCCGTTCGATACGGCCGCCATCGAGGGCTCGACGACGAGAGTGACGGAGAACGTCGCCTTGAAGTCCGGTTCGTCCCAGCAGGGAAACCCTCGCCTGGCATCTGTCGCTTCGAACTGGGTGGCGGCGAGAATCTTGACCTTGCCGGATGGGTCTGTGTAGGTGCTGCGGTAGAACCCTCGAAGCTTGTCGGTGAGTGTGCCTCGGAACGACAAGTGTAACCGCCATGACCCTGGGGTGATTCCTATGGGAAGCGTCAGCCGACAGCGCTCCAACGGTTCCTCCAACTCGATTGCGCCGTCCAACCGCTGCCCGTGCGGACCTTCCAACTGTGCCCGCTCGATAATGAGGTCGGCGGCATTCAAAAGGATTGAAGTCGTCGGCTCCAGGACCGACAGCGTGACGGTTTCATGTCCCTGAAACGCGGCCGCGGTCAAATCCGGTTCGAGCCGCAAGTCGTACCTGACCGGCACAATATGGCGCGGGAGTCGATAGGGGTCGGCGCCCGGCGTCTCTTGGTTCATGGCGTTCTCCTTTGGCGGTGCCGTCGCGGCCGATCCTTCGGCGTGCTCGGACAGCGGATGCAGACCTGACGTGAGCGCAGCGGTGAACAGTACGGAACCTGTCCTGGTAAGGATACGGAGCAAATCTCGTCGGCCGACGAGATCACGGCCTCGTGGCATGGTATGTTTCGACGCCCTGAGGGGTGCCGACGATCAACACATCGGTGCGATCGACGAACAGGCCGGTCTCCACGATGCCGGGGATACGGCGAAGAGCTCCTTCAAGTCCGCGCGGATCGTCGATTTGCTCGACGTGGGTGTCCATGATCATATTCCCGGATTCCGTTCGAAAGGGCGCTCCGCCTTGTTCCCGTACGATCACGCGGCTGCGGGTGAGGGTTTCGATTGCACGCGCCGTGTTGCGCCAACCGAATGGAACGATTTCAATGGGCAGCGGGAAGGTCCGTCCAAGGAACGGCACGCGTTTCGTGTAATCGATCAGCACGACGAACTGCTTCGCCGAAGCTGCGACGATCTTTTCCTTTAACAGAGCCCCTCCCCCTCCCTTGATCAGGTTAAACGAGGGATCGACCTGGTCTGCGCCGTCGACGGCGACGTCGATGGGCCAGTGGTCGTTCTCGTCGAGCAAGGGAATTCCCGATTGGCCGGCAAGCGCCGCCGTCTCGCGGGAAGTGGGAACGGCGCGCAGTTTCATGCCCGATGCCACTTTTGCACCCAACACGATAATGAATTCTTTGGCGGTGGATCCCGTGCCCAGGCCCACCACCATGCCGTCCCTGACATAGTCTAATGCTTTCAAGGCAGCGGCGCGTTTGAACGCGGTGAGATCGGGCCCGCTCATGATCGGGCCAATCGCGCCGCCGTGGCGGCTGCGCCGATCAGACCGGTCCGGTCGTTCAGCACGATGTATACCGGGATGGTGCTCATCAGACGCTTGTACCGCCCCTTGTTCGTAAAACCGCGCATGAACGTGCCGTCCGTGAGTTTTGGCAGGAGTTTGGGGGCGATGCCACCGCCCACATAGACGCCGTTGAGCGTCATGGCCTTCAACGCAAGATTTCCCGCTTCTGCGCCGAGTATCGATGCAAACATGTCCAGGGTCTGCTTGGCGATTTCTGCCTGTCCCTTCAAGCCGGCGGCGGCTATTTCCGCGGCGGGATCGCCGGCCGCGATCTTCTCGGCAAGCCAAGTCGGTTCGTTCTTCTTGGTATCACGCAGATACTCATAGATCGCATGGATACCCGGGCCGGACACGACGCGTTCGTAACTTACGTGCAGATAGTGACTTCGCACATGCCGCAGCAATTCGATTTCGTTGTCGTTGTTGGGTGCGAAATCGGCATGGCCTCCCTCCGAGGGCATGGGCCGGTAGCGAATTCCATCCCAGAAGAGAATAGATTCTCCAAGCCCAGTACCTGCGGCGATCAGAGCGATGGCCTGGGGATGGGTGGGCGGAACTCCGGCGTTGAGCACGTGGAGCTCATCCGGGCGAAGGAGCAAAATGCCATAGGCGGTCGCTTCCAGATCGTTCAACAGGCGGACGGCCGGAATATCGAAGCGTTTGGCCAGTACCTCTCCATCCAAGATCCAGGGCAGATTGGTCGTACGGCTGCGGTTCTCAATCACTGGCCCGGCAACTCCGAAGCAGGCGGCAGCGATGCGCGCCGGTTCCGGGGGCGCCGAGGGCGCCGGTTGCTCATCAGGGCCGGCCGGAGAAGCTTCGGTTTCGTGGTGCGCAGCTGACGGAGTGCGGGGGGCGAGGAATTCTTCGAGAATTTCTTCAAGAGAGGCGTACTCCTTGCTGGGGAAGGATTCGGTTCGGACGGGAACTGTACGGTCATTCTTCCACTCGAAGAGAGCCAGATGTGTCTTGGTTCCTCCGATATCCCCAGCAAGGATCATGACGGCCTTTCGTCAAATCAGCGGAATATGGCTTGTCAATTCGGATGCGGCGGCTTGGTCCAGCATCCAGACCAGACGCCCTTGGTCGGGACTGACCAAGGCTGCCGGTAGCGCGCGATCGGCGGCGGCCTGTGGTTCCAAAACCCGGCGAACAATCCGCGCCTTCGCCGAGCCGGTGACGAGAAACAGTACCACACTCGCTCGGTTGATCACACCTAGGGTAAGGGTAAGCCGCGAGGAAATACCCTTTGGTGAGCGACCGACTGCGACAAGCCGATGAGGCTCGTGCAGTGCGGCGGTGCCGGGAAACAGCGAGGCTGTATGACCGTCGTCTCCCAGACCTAACAGCACGAGGTCGAGCTGTGGAATCTCCGGCGCAGTGCAGCCGGTGAGAGTCCGGATTGAACGTTCGTAGTCATCAGCGGCGAAGTGAGCGTCCGGATTCTCGCCTTCCATTCGGTATACCTGCTCGGGATCGATCCCCAAGGGATCAAATAATGAAGCCCGAGCCATTCCGTAATTGCTGTCGTGATGATCGGGAGCCACGCACCGTTCATCGCCAAACAGAAAAACAGTGCGGTGCCAATCCATCTGTTGCGCTCCGGTGGGTTGGGCCAATGTCTGATAGAGACGCTGGGGCGTGGATCCGCCGGACAGCGCGAGGAGGAAGCGGCCGTGGAGTCGTATGGCCTGTCGGCCAAGGTCTCGCAGGAATGCCGCCGTGTCGTCCGTCCATCGGGCCTCTAGGCTGATGCGTATGTCGGGTGGCATCGTTGCGATACTCCCTGCGACGGTAACGGACCTGTGATGGCGGACGGCGCGAGGACGATGGCCCGCCGCGTGTCTTCGTATCTTATGGGGCGAAAAGCGGAAAGGCAACGTGCGGGTTGCGTCACTGTTGACTTCTACGGCGGATGATGGCGGGCATGTCGTTCGTCAAGGACCAGGCGAGGGATTGGGCCTCGCTTTCAGACAGAGTGAGTTCAACGGAGGGGGGTCGGTCTATGTCGATGCCGGAGGATAGGGCACGAACCTGCGTATCGAGCCATCGCCACCAGCGTTTCGCGCGAAGAAGCATCCAACGAACGGGCGCCTGTTCTGCGGGAGACAGGACCGTCAAAGCGAACGGAGGAGAAAACAGCAATTCATAAGAAGCGGGCATGTCGGCCAACGAAATCGGTTCCTGCTCTGTCCCAGGCAGGGCTACCTTGCGTCGGACGACGGCTGGACGCGCGGTGAGACGAAAGAGGCCCGTCATCTTGTCCTGAGATTCCGCGGACCACTCGATTATGGGAAGGCGATGGAGTTCCACGCCCCGTGCCTTGAGAACCACGGTCTTGGTCGCGAGATCGATCAGAAGATACGTCTGCGGACGGGCAGCCAATTTGATTTCCTCGGCCAGCACACGGGTCGCTTCGTGCAGCGCAGCAGCATCATTGGTGTTCACGTCGAGCGGGTTGTCGAACTCAGCCGCCCGCGCGTTCTGGGCCGTTGTGACCCACAAACAAAGCCACAGAAATAGGATGGCATTCCGGTGGACACACGCGATTCTGTGCGTCCACCGGAGGCGTGGGCTGAGGTGCAGGTGTCGCAGTCGCATCTGGACGGTGTGCGCGGCTGGTTTCTGGCAGAGGGTGGCTGAAAAGACCGGGAGGTGTTGCACTCGGCTAGAAGATCATGATGGGCGTACCGACGCGCGCAAGCTGGTAGACGCTCTTCAAATCGTCGTCGTTGAGGCGGATGCAGCCATGCGTCACATTTTTCCCAAGCAGCCTTGGGTAAAGGGTGCCGTGGATGAAGTAGCCTTTTCCGAACCCCAACGCATAGGCACCAAGCACGCCTGGTTCCATCCGTTCGGCTTGGCTCGTCGGAACGGTCAGGCCTTCTTCAACGAAGGCCCAGTCAGGTTTGACCCACACTGGATTGACCAGTTTGGATTGGACATAAAATTCGCCCCGCGGTGTATCGAAGATCCATTGCCCGGCGGCTTCGCCCGGCTTATCGAGTATCGTCCCGCTTCCGGTTGAGGCAAGAGCGTCCAGCATGATCCGGTCCCGGCGTTTGATGAACAAATGATTTCTTGCCGTGTCGACGACGATGTACGGCCGGTTTGGAGCCAACTGCGCGAGCTGTCTGGTTAAGGACTTGTAACGGACTTGCAGTGCCAGAAGGGTGGCCGGATCGCTGAGGGGCGGAGACTCGTCCGGCTGCCCTGTCTCGATCTGCGGGGCGCTTTGAGCAAGACTCAACAGGAGAAAAGCGATCACACTTGAGGCGAGGAGCAAGCGACCTTGCTTCATGGGATGCGGCTATATTGCGTCCGCGTGATTGCGGAGGTCGGCCAAGACCATGGCCACAGAGTTTTGCTCGTCTAGCGCGCCGACGATGGTCACAGGTGTGCCCTTTTCGACCCGATTGAAGAGCCAAGCCATCTGCGGGTTTTCAAGCATCACGCAGCCCAGAGACGGCGCCAGCTCATTTTGCGTGCCATGAATCTCAATTTGCCCACCGATGCCGCGCGAACTGGGAATCTGTCCGTTCTTGCGGTCCAGAAGAAATTGCCGTCGGTCTTCGGCATTGGGATAATCCAGCACCAACGCGCGGAAGAACTGGGTTTGTCCATGCCCCCGCTTGGTTGTCACGTGATACCGGCCCTCCGGAGTGGCGCCGTCGCCCTGGTAGCGTTTCTCGCGAATACCGTTGAAGCCCAACCGGACCGAGTATGACAGCACGTGCTGGCCGTTTCTATACAGGAGGAGACGACGATCGGCCTTGCTGATGACAATGGCGGAGGCGTGGCGTGATCGCGACCATTCCACGGTGTCTTTGACCATCTGCTGCCAGCGGGCGATGCGTTTGCGATTGGCATAGCGTCCCAGCTCGGTGCTCAACAGCGAGGCTTGTGTCAACAGTCTTTGAGCGGCCTCCTCTGAAGCCGCGAGTGAGTGGCCGTATTCTTCCTGCTGATAAAACGACCGGGCTTGCTTGAGCAGCAACTCCGTTTCCACGGGGTTCCGGCCGAGGACGAGCCGACTGTCGATCGTGCCGACTTGGCGTGCAAGCGCGCGCGAACGGTCTTCGGTGCGCATGAGTTGCTGTTCAGCCGTGCGCCGGAGGGATTCGCGCTGTTCGGTCAGTCTGATCACTGCCTGGACGCCCTCTTCGTGCAAGCCTCGAAGCGCAGATTCCAAATCGTTGGGTTCCCAAGGCCACCGAATCGTGTCCTCTTCCGTTTCAACGCGGGCCTTAAGGATCATCCATTGTCGGGCGAAGCGCGCATACTCATGCGGAGCGATCTCCGTGGCACGCAAACGGACCAGATCGCGGTCGACGGACGCGACCGCCTGTACGGCGTCCTCCGGCACGGTCTTCACGCAGCCGGCCAGGAGGCTCGACAGAGTCAGTACCGTCATTGCCCAGTAAAGCGGCCTGGTTGTCCGATAGTTTGTCACCATACCGAAGCTCTTATTTCTTCTTGGTCCGCACCGGTTTGGCCTTGCCGATCTTGGCAAGCGCGGTTTCGACTTCGCGAGACAAGGCCTGACTCTTTTCCAGAATGGCCTTGGCTTTGGTCTGGGCCGTGCGGTAGTCCGATTTGTCGATCAACATCTGGACGTCGTTGACGGAGGCCTTCAATGCTTCCGCATCGGTCTTGATCGATTCAAGGGCGGCGCGGTCTTTGCCGGCCGGCGCCGTAGCAATCAGATCGGCGGCATGCTTGACGGCGTCTTGGGCGGTACGATGGGCCTGGACGGCACCCATCTTGGCTTCCTCCATCTTCTTCAACGACTCAGTTTTGACGCGCTCGGCGTCGGTCTTGACCGTGGCGACCAGCTGGTCAACTTTGCCGTAATCTCGAAATAGCGCAAACTTGGCCTCCTGGTCCGCCACTTCCTTCCTGATAGCGGCCATGCCGCCCTCGAGCTTTGCATACTCGTCTGCGACATAGGTCGCCGCGCCGCTTTGTTGCGCGTCCTTGATTGCTTGTTCGGCCGAAGTGATTTGATCGGCGGGAGGTTGTGCACAGCCACCGAGGAGCAGCAGGGCATACAGTATGACGAAACGTGTCCATGGTTTGACCATGAGCTCTCCTCCTTCAGTTACCGACAGAGATCGGCGGACGGCACGGAATATTGAACATGAGCGGTACAAGTGAGCTCGGTGTATCATGCGGCAAACAAAGGGATTCGCAAAGGTAGTGCCACCGTATCGTCAAGCTACGTTGCCGGTGGTGCCTCTAAATACCTAGGATTGGCGGCTTCGGAGGCCGTTCCCAACAACCATTTTGGGGCAGTCTAGCTCAGTCGGGCCGAAAGGTCTACAAAATCGCCTCAATTTGAATGGCTTTTCAATGGCTTACTTCATGACATCCCGATGGGGTCGCTAGCGACAGTTGAATAAGGACTCATGGTGCTGGGATCGAGTCCTTGCCGCAGGTGGGATGTGGTTTGACAGCTGGAGGACCCCTACCTATAATGCACCGTTCTTTTCAGAGATGATCGGAGGTTCACAGTATGTCATTTACGTTTCAACAACCATCGAACTTAAAGAAAAAGCGCGAACACGGATTTCGCAAACGCATGTCGACGAAGAACGGTCGCAAGGTGCTGGCTCGCCGTCGCGCCAAGGGGCGGGCTAGATTAACCGTGTAGCCAAAGAATCCGACCAGGATACCGCCGAGCATCGCGAGCACCCGTTGTCCTCCGTTCGTTCCCTTCATCCGGGAAGTTTCCATCCAGCATGGTTCGGTGCGGTCACGCTCAGCCTTGTAGACCGGGACATCCTGGGCGGGCATAGCGCGGGGTGTGCCGGCATGACAGGAATCAGACATGGGAAGGATGAACGGTTCCTCCGTGCCAGTCGTGACATCAATCATGTCAAACAGCATGGGCGCCGTCTGTCGACGGCACTCTTCAACCTGTTGATTTGCAAGATAGATGGAACGAGCACCCGTGTCGGGATCGTTGTAGGGAAGCGGTTTGGGCTTGCTGTGAGACGGAATCGCGCCAAGCGGCTCTTCCGCGAACTGACGAGGCAGGTATCCGAGCATTTGACGGAAGGCTACGCGCTGGTGGTGTTTCCAAAGCGTGAAGCACTGGGTTTGCCGTTTGAAGGTCTGAGGGCGGCATGGTGTTCGACGCTCCGCCGACAAGGACTCTTTCGCCACGAGCGCGATGCGCCGCCGACAGTATGAAGGACGGGATGCGAGGAGTCTGTCTCTCTGTGCTCGCCGGCTATCGCTATTGGATATCCCCGTGGCTGGGGCCAGCCTGTCGTTTTGAGCCCACGTGCTCCGCTTATGCCTCTGAGGCTATTACCCGGTTCGGTGTGGGGCGCGGATCGGTGTTGGCGGTCTGGCGCCTCCTAAAATGCCATCCCTTTCACCCAGGGGGGCATGATCCGGTTAAGGATTAGTGCCGAGGTACGAAGGGCCTCGCTCATGGAAAAGCGCGTTGTCATATTTCTTGTCCTTTCCATTGCGGTGATTCTCAGTTACGACTGGCTGCTCAAAGAGTTTGGGTGGCTGCCGCAATCTCCCTCCGTTCAGGAGGAACCGGTGCGGGATGCGCTGCTGCAGCAATCCGACAAACCCGTCCCTCCGGTCTCCGTAGCTCCCATAGATTCTGAGACCGTATCGGTCGCGCCGAAATCAAATAATCCTCCCCCTGTCGCAGCGGACAATAAACTGACCATCGAAACGGACCTCCTGCGCGTTGTGTTGGGTGCGCGCGGAGGCGTGATATCCAGTTGGCAACTCAAGCGCTATCGCAGTGCGCCGACGGAGGAGAAATGGGTGGAGCTGGTTCATCAGAACCAGGGCGGGAAGTTCCGGGACCCGCTCTCGATCGTGCTGGCAGAAGCCTCTGCGGATAAGGCCGTACGTGAAGGCCTGTTCTCGCTCGACACCGATTTTGTGAAGCTGGATGCGGCCCACCCGGAAGGCCACGTGACGATGCGGTTTCATGACGCAGCAACCGGGCTGACGGTCCAGAAGCAATTGACCTTTCGTGTCGGTGACTATGAGGTCGATGTGGCCGTGACGGTGCAGGGCGTCTCCGAGGCGTACGAAGTAGTCCTGGGAACGAACTTCGGCATCGTAGAATGGGGTGACGGAATGATCGGGTCGATCGGCCCCGCCTCGTTGGTGGACGGAACGATCGAAAAGGAGACACCGGACGCGCAACTGGAGCGGAAGGGATCGGTGCAATGGGTTGCGCTACAGGACAAGTATTTCATCGGTGTCTTGATGCCGCAGCGGGGGACGACGGCCTCGCTAAAGAAGGAAGCCGACAAGGTGGTCTCCGCAGGCGTGAAGACTTCTGTGGTCGGCGACGGAGCCGTCAATCGGTTCAGACTGTATGCGGGCCCCAAAGAGTACGACACGCTGCGCTCAATGAATGTGGGGCTGGAGGACACGATCGATTTCGGCTGGTTTATTTTCGGAAGCTGGAGCGTCGTCAAAGCGGTTGCGAAGCCGATTTTTTATGTGCTCCGCTTCATCAATGAATACACTCACAATTATGGAATCACCATCATCCTGCTCACGATGGGCATCAAGCTGTTGTTCGTTCCCTTGCAGTACAAGAGCTACAAGTCGATGAAGCAGATGCAAGTGATTCAGCCGAAGGTCTTGGCGGTTCAGGAAAAATTCAAAGACGACCGCGACCGCTTGAACAAGGAGCTGATCAAGCTGTATCGCGATCACAAGGTGAATCCGGTAGGAGGGTGCCTGCCGATGGTCCTGCAGATGCCGGTCTTCGTCGCCTTGTTCAACATCCTCTATATGACGATCGATCTCCGGCAGGCGCCGTTCTTCGGGTGGATTACCGACTTGTCGGTTCAGGATCCGTTCTACGTTCTGCCGATCGTCATGGGCGCGACGATGGTGCTTCAGCAGAAAATTACGCCGACGACCATGGATCCGACTCAAGCCAAGATCATGCTCATGCTTCCGGCGTTCATGACGTTCTTGTTCATCAATTTTCCCGCCGGATTGGTGCTGTATTGGTTGACGAATAACGTCCTGACCATCACGCAGCAGATAGTGACCGATCGCCTGTTCTTCGCCAAGCCGCTGGTCGCGGAACCGGCGAAATAACCCCGTCAATACGGATCATGCGCGGATCGCTCGACGACACAATCTGCGCGGTCGCCACCCCTGTCGGCGAAGGGGGAGTCGGCATCGTGCGTCTGAGTGGATCGGATGCGTTGCAGATCGGCGAGATGGTGGTCCGGTTACGTTCGGGCCAACTGCTCGGTGCAGTGACCACCCACACGCTTCACCTCGCTGATGTGCTTGCCCCGGTTGCCTCGCAGGGAGGATGCGAAGGGGCTCCGCGTCCCGGTTCAGGGGAAATTTTGGATGAGGCGCTGGTCGTACATATGAAGGCTCCGCGATCGTTTACGGGCGAAGACGTGGTGGAGATTCAGTCCCACGGAGGGGGATTGATCTTGTCATTGGTCTGCCAGGCCTGTATCGAAGCGGGCGCCAGGCTTGCGGAGCCCGGCGAATTTACCAAGCGGGCCTTTCTGAACGGACGCTTGGATCTCTCCCAGGCGGAGGCCGTGCTGGATACGGTCCGTGCGAGATCAGCCGCTGGCTTACGCGTGGCACAGCGGCAATTGCGCGGTGAACTGGCCAGAGAAGTGGAATCGGTCCGCGCAACGCTGCTGGGGCTGCTTGCCCATGTCGAGGCCGGAATCGATTTTGTCGAGGAGGACATCAGTTTTGTCAGCGGTGAAGAACTCCGTCGGGCGATTGAGGGAGCGGGTGCCATGATCCGCCGGCTCACGGATTCGTTTCACAGGGGGAAGGTCTTGCGAGAGGGCGCTCGTGTCGTGATTCTCGGGCGGCCCAACGTGGGGAAGTCGAGCCTGCTGAACCAACTGCTGCGAGAAGATCGCGCGATTGTCACGCCGACTCCGGGGACGACCAGAGATGTCATTGAAGAATCCATCGATCTGGAGGGAGTCCGAATTCATTTGGTGGACACGGCCGGGCTGCGCGAAACGCAGGATCCGGTTGAGGTGGAAGGTATTCGGCGGACGAGAGCGGCGCAATCGGAGGCGGACCTATCGCTGATCGTGATGGACGGGAGTCAGCCTTTAACGCATGAGGATCGGGAACTGATTGCTGAAACCGAAGGGGTCCCGCGCGTGATGGTCGTGAATAAGGCCGACTTGCCCTGTGCCGTGCAATCCCACGGGGTCGCTGTCGGGGAAGCCGTTTGTTCGGTGTCGGCTGCGACCGGGGAAGGCCTGGACCGCTTGCGGAGTATGATCCGCGGGCGATTGATTTCCGGCGGCGGCGATGCGGAGGAGACAGTGATCGTCACGAACCTGCGTCATCGGTCCGCATTGCAGCGGGCCGCGGAGGCGGTGGATCATGCCTTGGGCGCCGTCGATCAGCGGGCGGCGGCCGAATTGATTGCCGCGGACCTACGCGCAACGGCAGAGGCATTAGGCGAAATTACCGGCGCGATCACGACCGACGAGATCCTTGAGCGGGTTTTCGCAGAATTCTGCATAGGGAAATAGCGGAGCCGGGAAAGATGGATCGGAGACAGTTCGAGGTCATCGTGGTGGGGGGCGGCCATGCCGGCTGTGAGGCCGCCTTGGCCGCAGCTCGCATGGGGGCGCGGACGCTCTTGCTCACGATGGATCCGCAGCGGATTGCGCAGATGTCGTGCAATCCGGCAATCGGCGGTATTGCGAAAGGTCATCTGGTCAAGGAAATCGATGCGCTGGGAGGCGAAATGGCGAGGAATACAGATCTCGCCGGCATCCAATTTCGCTTTATCAACACCAGCAAAGGACCGGCCGTGAGAGCGTTGCGGGCGCAGTGCGATAAAGGTTTGTATCGGGAGGCCATGCGGGCGGTGTTGGATCGCCAGTCCGGATTGACCATCGGTCAAGGAACTGTCGATCGCCTGCTGACGAACGCAGGAAGAGTGACCGGTATTGTGACGGAATCCGGCGAGCGTGTCGGCGCTCAAGCGGTCATCTTGACATCGGGTACATTCCTTAAGGGTCTTATCCATATCGGGCTGCAGCACTTTGCGGCGGGTCGCGCCGGTGAAGCGGCGGCGGAACATTTGTCGGACTGCATGCGTGATTTTGGTTTTGAAGTGGGACGGTTGAAAACCGGCACGCCGCCACGATTGGATAGGGATACTATCGACTTCTCAGTGATGATTCCTCAGCCTGGCGACCAGCCGCCTCCGCCGTTCTCGTACCGAACCGAAAGGATACGGACGCCTCAGCGCGATTGTCACTTGACTCACACGAATGATCGTACCCATGACATTATCCGAAAAAATCTGGACCGATCCCCACTCTATGCCGGCGTGATTGAATCGACAGGACCGCGGTATTGCCCCTCCATCGAAGACAAAGTGGTTCGATTCGCAGATAAGCAGCGGCATCAAGTTTTCATTGAACCTGAGGGCCTGGAGAGTCGGGAGTTCTACCCTAACGGGATCTCGACGAGTCTTCCCGTAGATGTACAGGCGGCGATTCTCAAGACTATCCCGGGATTGGAACAGGCCACCATACTGAAGCCTGGTTATGCGATCGAATACGATTATTTTCCTCCATGTCAGTTGCAGTCGACCCTGGAAACCAAGCTGGTCGACGGGCTCTATCATGCAGGACAAATCAACGGAACGTCCGGATACGAGGAAGCCGCAGCTCAAGGGTTAATGGCTGGGATCAACGCCGTCCTCAAGCTCAGAGGGCATTCTCCTCTCATACTGGACCGTTCACAGGCTTATATCGGCGTACTCATCGATGATTTGATTACCAAGGATGCGCGTGAACCCTATCGCATGTTCACATCCCGCGCGGAATATCGACTCCTGCTCCGCCACGGCAATGCTGATCTACGTCTGACCGAACAAGGTCGTCAAGTGGGATTGATCCAAGATGATCTCTTTGAGCGCTTTGTTCAAAAACGAGAAGCGATTGCCTATGAAATCGACCGGCTGGAGAAATTGCGTTTGAATCCAACAGAGGATGTCCGATTGCGTTTAACCGGAGCGGGTATTCCGGATCTATCCGGCACATGCACCGCGGCGCAACTGCTTCGCAGACAGGGGGTAGACTATCAAACGTTGCTCGCCTGTTTGGATATTGATCAGCAAGAAGATGCTGAAATTATTGAAGAGGTACAAATTCAGATCAAGTATGCCGGCTACATCGGGCGACAGCTCCAGCAGGTGGCTCGCCTTAGCAAGTTCGAGAATAAACCTATTCCACTGTCCTTCCCTTACCATCAAGTTTCCGGCTTCTCCAAAGAAGTACGTGAAAAGCTGCTCAAAGTTAGACCAGAGTCAATTGGACAGGCTTCCAGGATTTCTGGTGTAACTCCCGCAGCCATCTCGCTTCTTCTCGTCGCACTGGAAAAAAATAAGAGACAGGGCGGCTCAGCCGCTTCTGCTTCGGTCTAGAATTCAAGATTCAGTCTTGACCTCTTTGGTCGGTTCACGTAAGTGTTCCACGTGGAACACGAAGCGGATTTAGAGATACTTCTCCTTCGTTCCACCGGTGAACTCGGGCTTGATCTGACCGTGGAGCAGGTTACACGGTTCATGGGCTATCTCTCTCAACTTGTTCACTGGAATAAAACGATCAATCTTACAAGCATCACGACCCCCCGCGAAATCGTGGTCAAACACTTCGTCGACTCTCTCATTCCGCTTGCGGCGGTTCCATTTCCTCATCAGGCTCGACTAATTGATGTGGGAACAGGAGCAGGCTTTCCTGGAATTCCCTTGAAGATTGTTCGGTCTGATCTGCAGGCCACGTTGATTGAACCAAATAAGAAAAGATGCGCGTTTCTCTCTTCTCTCATCGGAACTCTGAGGCTTGCCGATGTTGAGGTATTTGCGGGAACGGTCAGGGAATATATTGAACGAGGCCACACTCATGCACACATGGTTCTGGTCAGGGCACTTCGTTTGGACGACATCTATTCGGAATTGCCCTCTCTGCTATTACCGGCTGGCAAGATCCTGCTCTATCGCACGGAACCACTAACTTTACCTGAAAGCTCTAAGCCACTAACCATCGAAGACCAACGGAGCTTTGACTTGCCAGAGAATGCTGGAGAGCGAGTGATTACCGTTCTTTCCATAAAGAGTTGAGTGGGGCTGTTCCACGTGGAACAGGCAACGATCTGGGGCAGAAAAGAGGTCTATGAGCAGAATAATTGCTGTGGCGAATCAAAAAGGTGGCGTGGGGAAGACCACGACATGCGTCAATCTTGCCGCGGGTGTTGCGTTGGAAGGAAGGCGGGTCTTACTCGTGGACATGGATCCACAAGGCAATGCAACGAGCGGCCTGGGTCTCGATCCGAGATCGCTACACAAGAATGTATACAACTGCTTGATAAGTAATGATAATATTGACGATATTGTGAAGAAGACTGAGATCGGAGACCTGTTGGTTCTTCCGTCTAACGCTGACTTGGCAGGGGCGGAAATCGAGCTGGTCAACATAGAAGAGCGTGAGCGTCGTCTTCGTCATATGCTCCAAGGGATACAAGACCGATTTGACTATATTTTTCTGGATTGCCCGCCGGCGCTCGGAATCCTGACCGTGAATGCTCTTTGCGCAGCCGGATCAGTGCTGATTCCGGTGCAATGCGAATACTATGCAATGGAAGGACTGACTCGACTCATCGACAGCATCGAACGAATCCGTCACTCATTGAATCCCGATCTGATGATCGAGGGCATCGTCTTGACAATGTACGATGTGAGGAATACGTTGGCGCGGCAAGTCGCGGATCAGGTTCGGTCGCACTTTGCCGACAAAGTCTATCAAACCACAATTCCCAGGAACGTCACGCTTGCGGAAGCTCCGAGTTATGGTCGCCCCGTCTTGTTGTACAACATGGCGTCGACCGGCGCCCAATCTTATCTCTCGCTAGCCAAGGAGTTTCTCGGTCATGGAGAAAAAAGCCCTGGGTAGAGGTTTGGAGGCCCTTCTTCCTTCCGGCAAACCGGTTCCTGTGCCTGATGCGGCTGACGTACAGCCTCTTCGCGTGGATGCGATCGTCCCCAACCGATATCAGCCAAGACAGACCTTCTCGCCGCAAGAACTCGATGAGTTGACGGCCTCGCTCAAGCAAAGCGGATTGCTGCAGCCGATCCTTGTCCGGCGCAAGGGAGACGGAATTTATGAGCTGATATCGGGAGAACGTCGGTGGCGCGCCGCCAAAGCCGCAGGACTGGAGACGGTACAGGCCGTCGTCCGGAACTGCAGCGACGAAGAGTCTATCGTCCTTGCCCTTGTGGAAAATCTTCAGCGCGAGGATCTCAATCCCTTGGAAATGGCTAAGGCCTATCAGCGCATGCTGGTGGAATTCGGTCTGACCCAGGAGGTGATCGCGCAACGTGTCGGCTGCGAGCGGTCTTCCATCGCCAATATCGTGCGGCTGCTCAACCTTCCCGCCGACGTGCAGCAGCTTGTCGAGGCCGACCGACTCTCGTTGGGTCATGCCAAAGTGATTCTCGGGCTGTCGAACCCGGGCGAGCAGCAGCGAATCGCTCAACTGATCGTGGCACGAGGCCTCTCTGTCCGGGAAACCGAAAAGCTTGTAGAATCCGCACTCGGTGAGAAGAAACGCAAGATCAAAGAAGTGAGGCGGTCGCCGTTGTCGGACGTCGAGCATCGTTTAGAAAAGCGATTGGGTACCAAGGTGACAATCGCCAACGGCAAGCGCGGCGGGAGAATCGTCATCCACTATTTTTCTCCTGCGGAACTCGACGGGATTCTGGAAAATATTCTTCAGTGACCGCACAGGGAACCAGCGTCAACGCGTCATGCGCTCGAGGGAAACGGCATATTAGTTGCCAAATCACGCTGCTGATGGCACTGTCTGTCCATAATCTCCGAGCGCTGGGGCACATTCCCATCACATCCGGTATTGACAGCAGGAGGAGCGCTCATGTGGGGACAAGATAAACAGGAAGGCAAACGCCAGACCGACGTCGATCAGGACATTGAAGAAGCCCGGGAGGAATCTCCGACCGTCAAGGAGGGATTGGAAGACATCAGTGCCTTCGTCGGGAAGGGCGTGGATTTCAAGGGCACCATCTCCTACAACGGCACAGTACGGATCGACGGCTCCTTGGAGGGAGAGATCAGGACGGACGGCACGTTGTTGATCGGAGAGGACGCGGTCATTCAGGCAAAAATCTCGGCGGGAATCATTGTCTGCAAAGGTAAAATTACGGGAGACGTCGTCGCCAGGGAGCGGGTCAAGCTGCGCGCGCCGGCTGTCGTCAACGGCAGCGTGAAGACGCCGATCCTCTCGATGGAAGACGGCGTGTTGTTCAACGGAGGCCTGGAGATGGGGCAGGGCACTCAAGGTGCCACGGTCCATACTCTGAGCGGAAGCAGCGCCTCCGGAGTCAAACGAGTGGGCGCCTAGTCGCGAATCCTCGATCGACTGGCGTTCGTTCCATTACCCTTTATAACCCTCGGGAGGCAGGTATGTGGGCAATGAAGGAACGCCAGAATTCGGTCGCGCAGGGATACGAGAACATCACGCTCTTCGCCAAGGACGTGCGCTTCAAAGGTGTCGTCAAATTCGACGGCACCGTGCGTGTTGACGGCTATGTCGAGGGTGAAATTCACACGACCGGCATGCTGATCGTCGGAGAAACCGCTGTCATCAAGGGCGTGGTATCGGCTGGGGTCCTGATGAACAGCGGGAAAATCAACGGAACGATCACGGCCGCGGAAAAGATCAGCGTCCATAAGCCCGGTATGCTGGTGGGCGACGTCCGCACTCCGTCGATCGCCATTGAAGAGGGGTCGCATTTTCACGGCATGTGCGATATGGGGCTGGAGCGGTGGCCGCAGGAATCCGCCGTCACCCTCGCGTCATAGCCGGAGAAATTTTCTTCCTATCCTCCTCTGGCCCTTTCCCTTCTGCCTTCGGTAGAATACGACCCGCCATGGCGCGCCCGACCGTCCTTCTTGGTATGAGCGGTGGAGTGGACAGCTCCGTCGCCGCGGCCTTGCTGGTCCGGCAAGGCTACGACGTCCGAGGTGTCACTCTGCAGGTCTGGGAGCCTGAAGATGAGCACGCCCCGGTGTCGAAAAAGTGGCAGGAGCGGGGATGCTGCAAGATCGGGATCGCAAAATTCGTTGCGAAGACACTGAGCATTCCGTACGAAGTCATCGACACGCGACAAGCCTTCAGACAGGGTGTCATCGATGATTTTCTCAGAGGCTACGGAGAAGGCACGACACCAAACCCCTGCGTACGGTGCAATGAGCGGGTCAAGCTGCGCGGCCTCGTCAAACTCGCAGAAGCCCGCGGTATCGAGTACGTCGCAACCGGACACTATGTCCGCATCGGACAACGACACGGAAGAACCGCGCTGTTTCGCTCCATCGATCTGAAGAAGGACCAGAGTTACTTTCTCTATCGTCTGAATGCCGATTGGCTGCCTCGCCTGATTTTTCCCGTCGGCGGAATGGTCAAGGCGGACGTATGGCGTGAGGCGGAAGCGTTGGGGCTGCCCGCCGACGAGCTAAAGGAGAGTCAAGAGATCTGTTTCGTGAGCCGCGGCGACTATCGGACGTTCATCGAGACAGAAATGCCTGAAGCGAAAATCCCTGGTGCCTTTGTCGACCAAGACGGCCGGCACCTCGGCACCCATGAAGGGGTGGCATTCTATACGCCTGGGCAGCGGCGGGGACTCGGCGTCTCAACCGGCCAACGATTGTACGTCCAGCAAGTGCGCGCCGCGACCAATACCGTCGTGCTGGGTCCGGAAGATTCGCTTCTGCAGCACAGCTGTCAGGTCTCCGATCTGAACCTCTTGGAGCCACGGCTGTTCACGCACCCGATTCGTGCCGAGGTCAAGATTCGTCACGCCACACCGGCCAGCCCTGCGACGATCGAGCCGGTTGACCAGACCACTGTGTGCGTCCGCTTCGATGCTCCGCTACGAGCCGTGAGTCCCGGCCAATCTGCCGTGTTCTATCAAGAGGACGCCGTTCTCGGCGGTGGAATCATCCGCGCCGACTAGTCGGTGATCCCATTGTCGGTCTGGTCCGGGCGTTCTCGTATTGACAGCTCACACCAGCCAGTGCTACCTTGGCGCGCCGATTTTCGTGCGCTCAGCACGAAAGCTTCCCGTTTGTCTAAAAGAGGAAAGAGCGGGCCCGCACAGTGATAAAGACGGCAGTTGCGCGACGTTACGCACAGGCACTCTTCGAGCTTCTCGATTCATCGTCCATCGAAGCCACAAGAGGTACCCTCGACGGTCTCGGGCAGGCGATGAAAGAATCCGCCTCCCTTCGACACGTGGTGGCTTCACCCGCATTCGGGGTCGATGAGAAGATCGCCGTATTGACGGAACTCGGCAGTCGTCTGGGCTGCCCTCCGGCGGCGAAGGCCTTCCTGGCCCAGCTCGTCAAGAAACACCGGGTCGCATTCCTGCCGGAAATTGCAGCAGCCTTTGCTCATCTGGTCGATCTCTCAAAAGGGAGACAACATGTGGTGGTTGCCTCGGCGGCCGCACTGCCGTCGTCGGAACAGGAGCGCATTAAAGCCCGCCTGCGCGACACGTTGAAACGTGAAGTCGACGTCGCCTTTCAGACCGACGCCGCCCTACTGGCCGGCCTCCAGATCCACATCGGGAGCCGCGTGGTCGACAGCACCGTCCGAGGGCGCTTGAACACCATGCGGGCAGTGTTGACGCGCGAATAGCAGCATAGAGGAGCAGCCATGCAGATTAAAGCGGACGAAATCAGCGCGATCATCAAAGAGAAGATCAAAGGCTTCGACAAGCAGGTCGATGTCAAGGAAGCCGGGTCCGTCATTCAAGTCGGAGACGGCATTGCCAAGGTCTACGGTCTCGATGGGGCCATGGCCGGAGAGATGCTGGAATTTCCGGGCGGCCTCTACGGCATCGCCCTCAATCTTGAAGAAGACAACGTCGGCGCAGTTTTAATGGGCGACGACGTCGGAATCAAGGAAGGCGATCCGGTCAAGCGCACCGGCCGCATTGCGGAAATTCCCGTCGGAGAAGCCTTGGTCGGCCGCGTCGTGAACGCCATCGGGCAGCCGATCGACGGCAAGGGGCCGATCAAGTCGCAGCATTCATCGCGTATCGAAGTGGTGGCCCCCGGCGTCAATACCCGGCAATCTGTGCGTGAGCCCTTACAGACGGGCATCAAGGCGATCGATGCCATGATTCCCATCGGACGCGGTCAGCGGGAGTTGATCATCGGGGATCGACAGACAGGAAAAACCGCCATCGCCGTCGACACGATCATTAATCAAAAGGGACTCGGAGTCTTTTGCATTTACGTGGCCATCGGCCAGAAGCGGTCCACCGTCGCGCGCGTGGTCAAGACCCTCGAAGAAAATCATGCCATGGAGTACAGCATGGTCGTATCGGCGACGGCCAGCGATGCGGCTCCGATGCAGTTCTTGGCTCCGTTTGCCGGTGCCGCGATCGGCGAGTATTTTCGCGACAACGGCAAACATGCGTTGATCGTCTATGACGACCTGTCGAAACATGCCGTCGCCTATCGGCAATTGTCCCTGTTGTTACGACGGCCTCCGGGCCGTGAGGCGTACCCTGGCGATGTGTTCTATCTCCATTCTCGGCTGCTTGAGCGTGCGGCCAAGCTGAGCGACAAGCTTGGCGGCGGCAGTCTCACGGCGCTGCCGATCATCGAGACACAGGCGGGAGACGTCTCGGCCTATATTCCGACCAACGTCATATCGATCACGGACGGCCAAATCTATCTCGGCAGCGACCTCTTCTACTCGGGCATCCGTCCGGCGATCAACGTCGGATTATCGGTGTCGCGCGTGGGCGGCTCGGCTCAAATCAAGACCATGAAACAGGTGGCCGGCACCCTGCGTCTCGACCTCGCGCAATATCGGGAGATGGCGGCTTTCGCGCAGTTCGGCAGCGAACTCGACAAGGCCACGCAGATGCAGCTCGCGCGAGGCGTGAGAATGGTCGAGCTGTTGAAGCAGGGGCAATACAAGCCGATGCCGGTAAGCGATCAAGTGCTGTCGATCTACGCCGGGGTGAACGGCTTTCTCGACGATGTCCCGGTGGATAAAGTTCAGCAGTTCGAGGCCGATTTTCTCCACTACGTGCAACAGCATCATGCCGAGCTGAAGAAGGAGATTGTGAGCATCGGCAAGATCGACGACAAGGTTGGCGGCCGACTCAAAGAGATCCTCACGACGTTCAAGCAGAAGATGGGATACGGCGGCGCATAGCCGTTCCGCGGTCCGATCCTGAAGGCTCGGGAATATGCCCAGTTTACAAAGTCTGCGCCGCAAGATTGCGGCCTTCAAGAATACGCAGAAGATCACCAAAGCTATGAAGATGGTCGCTGCGGCCAAGCTGAAACGGTCGCAAGACCGCATCCTGGCCGCGCGACCCTATGCGCACAAGATGCGCAGTGTCCTGGGGAATCTGAGCCGGCGAGTCAATCGTACGGCCCATCCATTGCTGAGAAAGCACGACGGCCGGAAAGTGGAGGTCCTCGTCGTTACCAGCGACCGAGGGCTCTGCGGAGGGTTTAACGGAAACATCATCAGAAAAAGCGCCGAATTCCTGCGGCAATGCGAGTCACGAGGGCTTCAGGTCAACCTGAGCATCGTGGGCCGGAAGGGCCGCGACTACTTCCGCCGCCGCAACTGGTCCATTCGACAAGAATGGACCGGAATCTTCGATAAACTCAGTTTTGAGCACGCGATCGACATCGGCGACGACTTGAGCGGGAATTTTGCGAACGGCACCTTCGACGAGTTGTACGTCGTCTATAATGAGTTCAAGTCCGCCATTCAGCAGCGAGTCATCGTCGAGAAGCTCTTTCCGATCGATCCCGCTGCCGAATTCGGCTCGCCCCAGGCCGAAGGCGCGATTAGCGGGAGCTATCTCTACGAACCGGACGAAGCAGACCTGTTGAGCGCCTTAGTCCCGAAGCACGTGCAAGTACAGGCCTATCGAATTCTGTTGGAGTCAGCGGCAGCCGAGCACGGCGCCCGTATGGCGGCCATGGACGGCGCGACAAGAAATGCCGGCCAGCTGATCAAGAAGGTGACGCTGTATTACAACAAGACCAGGCAGGCCGCGATTACCAAGGAATTGATGGACATTGTCGGAGGCGCGGAAGCGTTGAAATGAATCCGAGCGGGTCCTGTCGCCGACCAGCCCGTTCATCCTCGCACCCCGCCCGGTGTGGGGACCCCGCTGCGGGTGACCGGGCACCCAGGTCTGGCGCCACCCACTCGAATGGACTGGCTGGAGTGAATAAGGAAGGAGCGACATGAGCACAGGCAAAGTCATTCAAGTCATCGGGCCGGTTGTCGACGTGGAGTTCCCTCCGGGGCATCTCCCGAACATCTACAACGCACTCAAGGTCGTTCAAGAAGAAAACAAGGCGGCTGGAAAACCGGCAGTTCGGATCACGCTCGAGGTCGCTCAGCATCTGGGAGAAAACCGGGTGCGGGGCGTCGCCATGTCCACGACCGACGGTCTGACCCGTGGAATGGACGTGCAGGACACCGGCGCCGCCATTTCCGTTCCGGTCGGCCGTGAGACGCTCGGTCGGCTGATCAATGTACTCGGCGAACCTGTCGACGAGAAGGGGCCGCTCAAGGCCAAGAAAACCTATCCGATCCATCGCCCCGCGCCGAAGCTGGAGGACCAGGAGACGAAAACCGAAGTGCTGGAAACCGGCATCAAGGTCGTCGATCTGCTCGAACCCTACAGCAAGGGCGGAAAAGTGGGTTTGTTCGGAGGTGCCGGCGTCGGCAAGACCGTCATCATCATGGAGCTCATCAACAACATCGCGTTGCATCACGGTGGGTTCTCCGTTTTTGCCGGCGTGGGAGAACGGACTCGCGAAGGCAACGACCTCTGGCACGAGATGCAAGAGTCCAAAGTTATCGATCCGGACGATTTTACGAAGTCCAAGGCCGCCCTTGTCTATGGCCAGATGAACGAGCCTCCCGGCGCCCGTCTTCGTGTCGGACTGACCGGCCTCACCGTGGCGGAGTATTTCCGTGACGAAGAGAATCAGGACGTGCTGTTGTTCGTGGACAACATCTTCCGCTTCACCCAAGCGGGGTCCGAGGTCTCCGCGCTGTTGGGCCGCATGCCCTCCGCGGTCGGCTATCAGCCGAATTTGTCCACGGAAATGGGCGCGCTGCAGGAACGTATTACTTCGACCAAGCGGGGGTCGATCACGTCGGTGCAGGCGATCTATGTGCCAGCCGATGACTTGACGGATCCTGCGCCTGCGACGGCGTTCGCGCACTTGGACGCCACGACCGTGCTGTCCCGTCAGCTGGCCGAGCTGGGCATCTATCCGGCCGTCGATCCTCTCGATTCGACGTCACGGATTCTCGATCCGCAAGTGATCGGCGAGGAGCATTACAAGATCGCGCGCGGCGTGCAGTCCGTTCTGCAACGCTACAAAGACCTCCAAGATATTATCGCGATCCTCGGCATGGACGAGTTGTCTGAGGACGACAAAATGGTCGTCACCCGCGCCAGAAAGATCCAGCGGTTCCTGTCTCAACCGTTCCACGTGGCCGAAGCTTTTACCGGCGCGCCTGGAAAGTACGTGAAACTGAAGGATACCGTGCGCAGCTTCAAGGAAATTCTGGACGGAAAGTATGATCATTTGCCGGAACAGGCTTTTTACATGGTGGGACCGATCGAGGAAGCGGTCGCGAAGGCGGAAAAGATGGGCGTGAAAGTCTAAGGTGGAAAGGTAGAGATGGCTGGGAAGATCCTTCTGGAAGTCGTGACGCCGGAAAAGCTGCTCTTGAGCCAGCAGGTCGACGAAGTGATCGCCCCTGGTTCAGAAGGAGAATTTGGTGTATTGCCAGGGCATTGTCATTTCCTTTCGACTTTGAGAATCGGAGAGCTCCGCTATCGCATGGGCGACCGGATGTTTCACATGGCGGTCCTCTGGGGCTATGTCGAAGTGACGCCCGATCGTGTCACCATCATGGCTGAGATCGCGGAGAAAGCGGAGGACATCGACGTGGGTCGAGCTCAAGCCGCTGTCGAATCGGCCGAGCGGCGCCTGAAGGCCGGAGGGCTTGCCTCTGAGCTGAAAGAGGCGGAAATCAGCCTCGAAAAGGCTCGGCTCAGGAAGAAACTGGCCGAACGGCATCAGAGCCGGACCAGCCACGCTTGATCGTGACGGCTGCCTGGGACTAAGGTCCGGATCCTTGTCGGTTCGAGGTACGGTGTTCCCGTCAGCACCCGCTCTCCCTTCCTACTTCCCTACTTATTCAATGGGATTTCGATGAGCAAGCCCCCCATGACGTCGTTCATCTTGAAATCGTGTTTCGGGCTCTTGGGATGGGTATTGTGACACGCGATGCATGTTTCACTGACGGCATGGTCTGGATAAATGGCCTGAAAATAGACCTGATTGCCGACCGTCACCCTGGCCGTGGCCGTTCTGTCCGGGTGTTCCCGAACGGTCTCCAATCCTTTCCGTTCTATATCACCATACGGACCGTTATCCGGATTGATCGGCCATAAACTGATCAGCCGGTACCGGACTGTACTGCCCGTCTTTGCCGCGAGATCACTTGACTCTTTGAGGAACTGCGCCGGAAGCGGTAAGAGGTTCTTCTTGGCTCGCCAATCCTCGCTTGCCGCCGGCCCCTGCCCTTTCTGCAGGCGCTCCACGACATGAATGGTATAAAACGTCCGGTCTGCTTCAATGATGGCATGGATATAGTCGGCCACTGTTTCCGGAGGAATTGCCTCTTGGTCGGCGGCCATTGAGACGGCCGGCAACACATTGAGAAACAATAGGCTCCACACGAGGCACACTAGCGCGTTCATCATCAAACCTCCCTTTGGCGCTTCGAGATACCGACAGACGTCGATCTAGGATAGCCTTCTCGGCTCGAGGAGGCAACGGCCTGAATGGCGGATTGCATTTCCACGAAACAGTCTAGTAGCGTGACGGAGATATGATCACGGAATTTGTCATTACCTCAGGCGAACAACCGAAGCGGCTCGATATCTTCCTCGTCAACCGCGAGCGCGACATCTCCCGTTCGGTTCTCCAGCGTCTCATCAGCCTGGGTAGGATTCGTATCAACGGCGAACTGGCCAAGCCAAGCCAGAAAATCAAGCCCGGTGACAAGATTACGATGGACGTCCCGAAGCCGGAGCCCCTGGAAATCAAAGGAGAGGCTATTCCACTGGATATCCTATTTGAAGACGACCATCTGCTCGTTCTGAACAAGCCTTCCGGCATTGTCGCTCATCCGGCTCCCGGCAATTGGTCCGGAACCCTGGTTAATGCGCTTCTCCATCACTTTCAGACGTCAGGCGGCACCATTTCGTCCATCGGCGGGAAGGAACGGCCCGGACTCGTCCATCGTCTCGATAAAGAAACGTCCGGGGTCATGGTCGTGGCCAAGAACGATCAGGCACATAGACACCTCGCCCTGCAATTCAAACAGCATACGATTACGCGCGTCTACGAAGCCTTTGTATGGGGGGTTCCGAAAGTCGGTCGAGGTATGATTGATCTCTCCATTGGGCGAGATTCCAAAGAGCGGAAGAAATTCTCCGCTCGCACGGCTCGCCCACGCACCTCCGTGACGGAGTACGTGGTTCACCGGCGCTTCACCAAACTGGCGGCGCACGTCCTGCTTTATCCGCGAACCGGCCGCACCCATCAGCTGCGGGTGCATTTGGCGTCCTTGGGCCATCCGATTCTCGGCGACCCTACCTACGGAGGGCGGAAGGTTTGTCAGATCTCGGAACTGGACGTTCCCCGGGTGATGTTGCACGCCAGAACCCTGGGATTTCTTCACCCTTCGACGGGGGACTTTAGAGAATATACAGTCCTGCTGCCTGCAGACATGGAAAACGTTCGGCAATACCTGGATCACACGCTATTTCGTAAAGACCAGGAGAGGAATACCGCTTCACCGTCAAACACGAAGAGGGCGTTCTCATGACCGTCACAGACGTACTCGAAACTGTCGGAGGCCTGACGTCTCAACTGAAGATCTACGCTGCGAAATTGCCGTCGATCGTCTACCTGACCGTCGCTCCGACCGGCATCAAACCGAAGCCTGAAGCGATCGAAGAATATGAACAGATCGTGTCCCGCTTCCGCCAACAGAGCACCGGCACTCCTTATAAGGGGCTGAACGAGCCGCTGATCGAATCGCTGGAAGCGTTTGAAGTCGGCAAGTTACTCGGGTCGGTCCAACCTCTGTTGGCCGTGCTCGATCATCTGGAACGGATGCAGCGAGACAAGGAGGCCGAGGTAGGTCGAACCGACGAGAAACGGCTTCTCGATTACCGGTCGGCGCTTCACAAGATCTTACCGGGGAACAAACCGGAACTGGATGGAGCCGGACGGGGACTTTAATGGGGCAGGTATGAGTTTCTAATTTTGAGTTGTGAGTTGTGCGGAGTCCGTAACTGAAAATTTAGACTCACAACTCAGAACGATCTTTGAGATCAGTGTCCCATTTTCGGTCCCGTCGCATTGGCCCCCGCCGAGGTCAATGTGAATCGCACCAGGGAACCGCAGTGCGGGCACTTGGCGCGGATTGTATGTTCGTCGAGCAGTTCGTAATCGTCCTGCTTCAACCACATCAATTGGAAACATTTGGGACAGCTGCGGACTTGCGTTGCCATGCGTTTCCTCGTACACTAGCGCCGATTTCGATACCTACGCGTGGAGATACTTTAGTACAAGATGCCTTCCGCCCTCAAGACCGCCGTGGTTTTTTCCGACAAGAAGGATTTGCAGGCGGCACAACTCCTCGGACTTTTCCATCAAGCACCCTGGGCCAAGGAGCGGACGCTCGAGGATGCCAGGGAAATGCTCCGGCACACGGACCTCATCCTCAGCGCATGGGACGGGGAGCATCTGGTCGGCTTCGGGAGGGTGTTAACCGACTTCGTCTATCGGGCGACGATATGGGATGTGATCGTCGATCAGGCCTACCATAGGCAGGGGATCGGGACGGAGATCGTTCAACGCATTCTGCAACATCCCAGGCTGCGTCGGGTTGAGCTTTTCTGGCTGTGCACGCGGCGTCCCGCCTTCTATCAAAAGCTGGGATTCAGCGCCAAGGAACAGACTGGGATGGTTTGGAGCAGGTCGAAGCAGGCCAAACAAGAATGACGCAATACCCCCGCCCCTAAACGGCCACGTCCGCAACGCTTTCCAACTCAATAGTATAGGTGCCGACACAACATCCCGGTAACCGTACCCATCCCATCGCACTTCTGCAAGATGTCGGCCCTCATCCAGACGTGTCACACAGTCGAGTGGCGTCTCTTGGGTGAAAACAGAATGGACAGGAAAAAGAGCGTGGTGGACAGGAGGACGATGGCGGGACCGGAAGGCACGTCCCATAACGCCGAAACGAGCACGCCGCATACTGCCGTGGTCATGCCGATGAGGAGGGAGTACCACGTCAAGGTCGACAGGCTGTGGGTCAACTGATAAGCGGTCGATGCGGGAATCAAGATCATCGCAAACACCAGAATCGCGCCGACCGTTTTGAGGGATACGACGATGGTGAGCGCAATCAGGCTCAGCAGGAGGAAGAAAATGCGACGGGCCGGCACACCGGAGGCTTCGGCCATTTCCTGATCGAACGCGATAAAATAGAGCTCTTTGGAAAACAGCAGTATTGCGCCGATGATGAAGATGCTCAGCCACGTGATCGTGTGCAGCTCTTCTCTGGTCACCGACAGGACGTTTCCGAACAGGTAACCGTACACTTCCGCGTTATACGTCTTCATCAGTCCAATGAAGAGGATCGCCAACGCCATCGTGGCGGTATACAGAATGCCGATCGACACGTCCAGCTTCATGCGTCCGTGCTCCTCGACCCACCCGGTGATCCACACGGTCGTCAAGCCGAACAGCACGGCCAATGCCAACGGCGACCATCCCGTCAAATAGCCGAGCGCGACACCCGCGAATGCGGCATGGGCGGTTCCGGCTCCGACGAACGCCAGCCCCCGCAAGACGACGAACACGCCCACGACGGAGCAAAGGCCGCCCACCAAAGCCGCCGCCAATACCGAACGCTGCATGAAGTCGTAAGCGAAGAGTTCCAGCATGAACCGATCTCAGTGGTGGTGATGGTGGTAGTCCTCGACGAGGATGGTATCGTGCGCGGTGATGACCACGTCCTTTCCATAGACCTGGCGCAGGATGTCGGGCTTCAATACCTCAGCGGGCGCACCGGAAGCGAACAAGCGGGTTTTTAACAGCACCAAGCGATCGACGCGAGAACGGATCATGTTGATGTCATGCGTGATCAGGAGGACGGTGAGCCCGAGTTCTTCATGAAGTTTCTGCACGAGATCGATGACGCTGTGCTGGGTGGGAATATCGAGTCCGGTCGTCGGTTCGTCCAGCAACAAGACCTTCGGCTGCTGCGCGAGCGCCCGTGCAATGAAGACCCGTTGCTGCTGCCCGCCGGAAAGCTGTCCCAGCGCCGTATTTCGATGGGCGTCCATTCCTACATGGGCAAGGGCGTCGACCGCGATGTCTCGGTCCCGCCGTGACGGACGGGCAAACAAGCCGAGCGCACCGTATCGTCCCATCATAACGGTTTCGAGAACCGTAACCGGAAAGTTGCGGTCCACCACTCCCTTCTGAGGCAGGTAGCCGATTCTGGCTCGATGGTGACAACGCAGTTTGTCGCAGGCGCAGTCAAAAATTTGGAGATGTCCGGAAATCGGCGGCAGCAGCCCTAACACCGCACGGCAGAGAGTCGTTTTACCTGATCCGTTCGGGCCGATGACCCCGATGAACTCTCCTTCGTGGATATCCAGCGAAATATCCTCGAGCGCCACGACGCCGGGAAACTGGAATGTGGCATGGTCGAAGCGGATGATCGTCTGTGAACGGGGTGACACGCTCACGTCTCCCGGGCGGATTGCGACTGGAAGAACGTTTGGTCACGCGGCGTCGAGAGCATTGACCAATTGGAGCACATTGTAGCGCAACATGTCGAGATAGGTTTCGGTTCGAGGGAGTCCGCCCGGAAGCGTTGTCAGTACCACGACGCGGGCGCCGGTCTCCTTGGCCAGGAGGTCGGGAAATTTCTGGCTCAGCTGAATTTCGGACACGACAACTTTGACTTTCTGCCGCTTCATGACCTGAATCAGTTCCTGGATATGCCGCGCGCTCGGTTCTCCTCCCGATTGCACTTGAATGGTCGCCACGATCTCGAATCGGAATCGCCTGGCCAGGTAGGGCCAGGCCGGATGATGGGCCACGAACTTCCGGTCGGCCAAATCCTTGACCCTGCCGGCCAGTTCGCTCTGCAGTCCGTCGAGGCGGGTGATATAAGCCGCCTGATTGTGGCGATAATCGTCTGCATGGTCGGGGTCGGATTGTATCAGCGCTTCGGTGATGTGTCGGATCATCATGACCGCATTGGCCGGGTCCAGCCACACATGCGGATTTCCTCCAGCCGCTTTCTCGTGGTCCGCATGGTCGTCATCGGGAATGTGGGCATCGCCGATCAACCCGATGCCGGTCGAGGTGGTTACGACGCGCAGAGAAGGACTTCCGGCATTCTTTACGAGAGGCGATACCCATATTTCCAGTCCGATCCCCACTTGAAACAGGAGGCGGGCCTTGCGTACGGCGATCAGATCGCTTGGTTTCGGCGAATAGGTGTGCTCGTTCTCATACCCCTTCAACAACGAGGTGACTGAGACATAAGGGCCCCCGACCTGTTCCACGAAGTCCTTGAGCACGGGGATCGTGACCACGACGTTCAGGGGATCACGCGGCGCGCTTGCCAGCGCACCGGCGGGAACAATCGCGCAAAGAAGAAGCTGCAGCACGAACAGCGAGGCACACAGCCTCCATCGCAATAGATGCCGGGACATGGGGTGGCGACCGTAGCATCGGGATCATGCGATGTCAACGCGACGTTCAGGCCGCCGATGTCAGGCACCGGCGGCTTGACCGCGGACGAGAGTTCCATTAGCGTAGCGGCGCTCAACGACACCTTGGCCGGTGGAGGACGAGAGTTATGAAGGTGATTGGACTGATGTCAGGGACCTCGGGCGATGGCGTCGATGCGGCATTGGTTGAGATCACGGGGCGAACGCGATCGCCGCATGTGGAGACGCTTGCGGCGGAAACCCTCCCCTATCCGCCCACACTTCAGCAGCGGATTCTCACCGCGTCGGTATCTGGCACCGTCGGAGAAATCTGTCATCTTAATGCCCTGCTGGGCGAATGGTTTGCCGATGCGGCCTTGCAGATCATTCGTGCCGCCAAGCTTCGCCCATCCGACGTCGCACTCATCGGTTCGCACGGTCAAACCGTCCATCACCTTCCGCACGGCATTCAGGCGCCGGGCGTGGGAGCCATCCGCTCAACGCTCCAGATCGCCGAACCGGCGGTTATCGCCGAGCGGACAGGCATAACCACGATCGCGAATTTTCGGGCTCGGGACGTCGCCGCCGGCGGGCAAGGCGCTCCCCTCACTCCCGCGGTTCATGCCCTTCTTTTCAGGCATCCTCGCCGCGCAAGACTCGTGGTCAACCTCGGCGGCATCAGCAATGTGACCTATATTCCTTCGGGTAAAACCGAAGAAGGTGTCGTGGCATTCGATACGGGACCTGCCAACATGGTGCTCGACAGCCTTGTGGTCCGCCTGACGAACGGACGTCTTTCCATGGATCGTGACGGAAAGATGGCGCTGCGCGGGAAAACCGATAGCCGGCTGTTAAGCAAGCTGCTCGCTCATCCGTTCCTGTCTCAACGGCCTCCGAAATCGACCGGCAGAGAGCAATTCGGCGTGGCATTGGTTGAAGAACTGCTTGCCGGTCCGCAGAAACTGTCGTCGGAGGACCTCCTCGCGACGTGCAGTGCGTGGACGGCCAAAGCGGTCGGCACCGCCCGTCGCTGGATCAAGGGACCGATCGACGAAGTCGTGGTCGGGGGGGGCGGAGTTCGGAACCGCGCCATCATGGCTCAATTGTCCGCCGTGTTTGCTCCAACACCGGTGACCACCTTCGACGCATTGGGGTGGGACAGCAAAGCCTTTGAAGCGGTGGCATTCGCCGTTTTGGCCTATCGTACGGCCAAAGGGCACTGGGGAAATCTGCCGGCGGTGACGGGAGCCTCGCATCCGGTTATTCTCGGCGCGATCGTACCGGCTGGTCCTCGGTGGGCCCGACTTTTCAAGTCAAATTAGGTAAGCCGGCAGGATGGATCAGGTATTTCTCTGGAGCGGTCTGGCCATAGGTTCCTATGCCATGTGGAGATTCTCCGTCGGCAAGAAACCGGCTCAAATGCAGGCGGCTGCGATCCCGACCGGCATAATCTTAGAGCCGCAGCCTCCGCTCAGCGATGCCGACGTGCGGCGGTATAACTTGCTTCGACTGGCCGCGCAGGATCGATATATCGTGCTGGCTCGCGTTCCGCTGATGTCCATTGTGGGCGTACGAGCCGAAGGAGCGGGGCGACTGCAGATGTTGCGCCGCATGGCTCTTAGGAATTTGGACTTTGTGCTGATTCATCCAGGATCACGCCTTGTCGAACATGTCGTCCAAGTCGAAGGTGACCAACTGTCGGACCCAAGCGAAGCGGAGAAACGGCAGGATATTCGGAGAATCGTTGTGGCGGCGGGAATCAATCTGGTGACGCTGGAGGCGAATCTCTTCTATTCCGTCCAACAGCTGGGCGAGATGTTGGGCATCGGTGAATGAGGATTACTCCGGGTCGTCGTAACGAAAGCTGCCGCTATTCGGGCGCCGGAACAGCAATCGCCTCGGTTCGGGACTGGTCCACTTCGAGCGCCTTCCTTGCCGCCTCGGCTTCAGCGCTGTCGGGGTATTCATCGAGGACGCGTTCGTACATGATCCTCGCCTTCTCATAATCCTTGAGCTTGGTGTAGGTCTGGCCGATTTTCAGCGTCGATGCGGCCAGTTTGGGGCTGAGCGGGTAATAGGACACGACATTGTAGAATGAGGTCAAGGCGTCTTTGTACCGCCCCATTCTGTACTGACATTCTCCGACCCAATATTGCGCATTCGCGGCGAGAGCCGTTTGGCTGTGGAGTTCAAGAAACAGGCGGAAGCCGGCAAGAGCGGCCTCGTAATCGCGATGCTTGAATTCTTCCATCACCCGGTCATACAAATGACGCGACGTATCCTGAACCTGTCCGGGAGCGGCGGAGGTCAAGATTGGGTTGAGGCATAACTGGAAGAGAAGACCAAACACTGCAGCAATTCGGGGCTTGGATAGGATCATAACCGTCCTCCGAAGTGGGCACAGTGACTCTGGAGGTCAAGGCCATGTCGCAATCGTCGTGCCAGCCGTCAACGACCTAGACTGCAAGCACGCAGCATAAAACCCCGTCAATGCGTGGAGTCGAAACTTGGGGATTTCTGCCAGCTTCCCGAAGCCAACAGAATTGTACGAGTCTGTCTGGGCGGGCCCGCGGCTTGACAAATATGAACCGCCAGTTCCTCATCGACGACGTGTGCTGCAACCCCGTCATCACATTGAGGGCGACTTCCGTCGTACTCTCCGAACGATCATGCTGTGAGGAATGAATGACGACGGAGCAGAACGATCAGGGTAAGCAGGAGATTCCTCCCAATCCTCTGGGGGGAAGAACGTTGGTCGTCGACGGACAGGATACCAAGGCCTATCCGAGACCGAGCGCCGCTCTTGCGGAGGCCGAGGCTCAAGACCAAGTTTTCGTCCGTCCGGGAACGTACGAAGATAAGATCTTTGTGGCTTCCAGACCGATCGTCCTGGTTGGGGCCGGCCGAGACCTGGTTCACATCTTCTCCCGCCGTGGCGCCCCATTATATCTGCAGCAGGTCCCGAGCGGTAGGATTAGCGGGATGAGTTTTCGCTATGTTGGCAGCGATCAACATTCTGCGATGAATCTCCTTGATTCTACCTGCGCGGTGACGCACTGCCGTGCGTGGGACGGCATCCTTTCCGGTGCCGTCATCTATGGGCCTGAGTCGCGACCGACGTTTGTGGGCAACGAGTTCTGCAGCAATCGCGAGTCGGGCTTGTTTGTGTTTGCCGGCGCACAGCCTCGATTGGCTGAAAATGTCTGCCGCGGCAATCACCATTTCGGTATTGCGGTTCGAGACGACGGCAGCTATCCAGAGCTGGTCAGAAATCATTGTCGAGAAAACATGATGAGCGGCATCCTGCTGTTTCATCATGCCAGAGCCCTGTTGGTGGAGAACTGCTGTACGGACAATCTGCATTGGGGCTTCGTCATGACGCCAGACTGCAGCACGTCTCCGGATCACGAGGCGCTCGCAGCTTCCAATACGCTGACACCCAATCCGCGTGGTGCGATAGTGGTCACAGAAACGCCGCTTTCTGAGATCGGGCGCTAACCCACATTATTCATGAACGCTTCTACTCCAACTGCCGATACGCCGCTACGACAAGCTTGGCTCAGGTTTCCTACAGCCAAGCGGGCAGGCTCGCTGCTCGGTCGGTCGACATACTGTTTCAAGTATGCTTTCCTTCCTCGCGGCTCCGCATGCCCGTCTCGCCTGGCGTCTTGGCAGTTTCGTCACGAATCGTCATGAATAATGTGGGCTAAGGGGGGTTGGCACGGAGGAAGGATCAGGGACCAACATGGGCGGATTGCGTGCGGTAGCCCGAGGCCTCGTGAAAATGGTAGCCGCTGCCTCCTTGCTGCTTCGCCCGATACATCGCCTCATCCGCATGCTTGAGTAGTTCGTCTATTCCTTGATCATCATGCGGATAGACAGTGATTCCGATACTGACGCCGATCGACACACGATGCCCTTTCAATTCAAAGGCCGAGGATATGGATTCGGCAATCCGCTTGGCCACGACGACGATGCTGGCTTCAGACGGCACTCCTTCCAGGATGATCGTAAACTCATCTCCGCCCATGCGGGCCACCGTATCGACCTCCCGAACGCAGCTTTTTAGCCGTTCCGACACCGCTTTCAACAACTCGTCCCCGATGTCGTGGCCCAGGGTATCGTTGACGGCCTTGAAGCGGTCCAGATCCAGCAGCATGAGACCAATCGGTTGCTGAAGGCGTTTGCTACGGGCCATCGCTTGAATCAAACGGTCTCGAAACAGGCTCCGGTTGACGAGACCGGTGAGATGATCGTACTGGGCGAGGTAGGTCAAGCGTTCTTCCGTGCGCTTGCGTTCAATTGCATAGCGGACCGCTCTGGCAAGAAGCTCCGGGTGGCCTTGTCCTTTGACAAGGTAGTCCTGGGCCCCTTGTTGCACCGCCTGCAGCGCCAGCGCCTGGTCACTGACGCCGCTGAGTACGACGAGCGGGATCGCGGGATTCGTTGCGTGCACTTGCCGAACAGTCGGTAATCCAAAAGCGTCGGGAAGGGAAAGATCAAGAAGAATGGCGTCAAAGCGGGTCTGGCCGATGAGCGCCAATCCCTCGCCCAGGGTCTTGGCGCGAGTGATGCGGAACTCCTCGATGCTCCACTCAGCCAGGAGATCCTGAGTAAACTGGGCGTCGACGTCGTTGTCTTCTATGAGGAGAACGGCAATCATCGCTGGTTAGCTCATGTTGAAGGCGTCCAGGAGATGCGCGCAATTACCCGGGCTGATTATAGCCAGGGAAGGAAGGCTGAGGAACAAAAAGCAGGAATATTGCACTCTAGGCGATAGCCCGGCCATACCCAAGCCTTCGAACTCCCGTTCATTCAGCGACCATAAGAATAGCCGCGCCGATATGATTGAAGGGGAACGCGGGTACTGTCTTATGAGGAGGTTGTCAACAGCTCTGTGAGCGAATCAGAGATTTTTTTCTGGGACGGGCGTCTGCAGGAAGGCAGCTCGCGATTGGAGCGACTAGCCTTGAGGAGAAAGCGGAGGGACGTTCGGATACGAACCGGTCGGCGGCTGCTCGGGACCGACCGCTGCTTCACAGGCGTATCCCGGTTCGAAGGGCCAGAGGAGCGACCGGCCGAACGTCGACCCTCGAACATGGACATAGCGGAAGGTCACTCCGAGTCGGTCAGCCTCGTCCTGCATCGTGGAAAGGCATCCTTCATACGAAAAGGACCTTCTGCCGAGGAGGATCGGTTCTCCTGTTTGACTGTGGAAGACGGTAAACGGTTCCGCGCAGCCGGCGAGACCCAGCATGACGAGACAGAACATGTACGAGAGGAAACGTATCGACCGCATACGGTGATTGTAGCAGATAGGGAGAGAAAATTGGACTACCGGGCTACGGCCGACGAGCCGGATTTCTCAAAAGCGGGGTTTCGAATCAAACGACCGAGACGAACCTGGTCATTGCCAGGCATGCGAATGAACTCCACCCCGAAGTGCCGCCCCTGGCACCATCGGACCCGCGCCAGGCCCACCGACAGGGGAGGTGTCTGATTGGGAAGCAATACTTTGAGTTCGAGGTATGAGCCGGAACGGACGGCCTTCTTGCTGGTGATGGCGCATCCCGGAACGGAGAGATTCAACACGGTCCCTTCCCCGACGAACGCTTCGCCGGCAAACACCACGGGAAGATGGGTATCGACCCTGGTGCAATAGCGGAGCTTTACGATGGGATCATCCACATTTCCCTCACAGGTTATGGGAAACAATACTCAGAAGCCCCAAGATCTGTCTGTCCCACAAAAGGTGGGAGGGTCGTTGGCCGGGCCTTACTGTGCAATGTGAAGGACTTTGAGGATACTGAGGATACTATGGGGCTGGCGCACGATTACCAAGCAGAGGATCGGTGCGGAGAGGCAATCCCAGCAGGCGGTTTAGCGCTACGACCTAAACAGGCTTTTCTGCAATGTATTCCATATACTTCCAAAGCTCTTTCGCTTCAGCCTCCCCAAACACCAGCGGGGTATTGTTGGCCGATCCGGCAAAATAGACCTTCACGCTCATCTCATCCTGCCACGCTTGCACTTCGCAATAGGCGATGCTGTCCAGGTTCAAGGCTCGTTTGCCAATACGCACGTAATGCATGGGTGGTGCTCCTGGCTTCCCGACAGTCCCGACTATAGCATCAGAAAATCAGCTCACCTACGACATCGTGCTTTTTTCCCGCAGCCAGCTCATGAAAGGGCAATCACGTAACCCATTTTTCAAGCAAACAATTGAACCAGGCGGATATGGCATTCAGTGGCCGAGAGCCCAGGACAGGCGGCTTTCGACCGTCGATCTGCCGATTCTGTCCTGCGGTGTGATTATGGAAATTGAATGGAGAGGCCGCCTATGACGTGATGCGAATCGTAGGTTGCCCGGTAGCTATCCGTGGAGAAGCCGGTAACGGCGTTTTGATAGCTCAATTCCGACGTAAAGTGCGTGAAACGGTATTGCGTGAAGAGGCCGATGTTCTTCGTCAACAAGAATGTGATCCCCGCGTCCACCTTCGCTCCCACCGCGACATCCGTATCATGCTGATTCTGCGGCTGCACGTTCGTGGGCGTCCCCGCGTACGTGATGAACAAAGAAGGGCCTGCACTGACGTACGGCTGCAGCCGGCCGTGCGGGTATGCGTCATTCCGGAGAAGTGGAATCCTCAGACGTAAGACGTCAAAGCCAATACCAAACACAGGCAACGACCACTGCACCGGAGCCAGCGTGGTCGTACTCTGTCCCGCGCTTGTCACGGTGCTCGGTACCAATTGACCGGGTGCGTTGACCCGGAAAAAAAAGACATCGAGCCCGAATCCGAGCCAATCGAATCGATCGAGCCAATAGCCGGTACGGCCGCCGACGGTCCAAGTGTCGGCCACAGACAATCCTTGATTGGTGATGGTCGTCCCGCTGGTACTACTGACAGTCAAGTCCGTCTTGTTTGTGAAGACCGCCCCGCCATACACATCGGCATACATTTCAGCGGAGACCTCGAGCGGAACCAGGAACACCAGAAACAATGACCAAAGAATCAGTTGATGAACCCGCCTGCGATGCGTCATCAGATGCCTCCGTGGACCAAGGAATTACGCAAGAATTCTAGCGTGATCTTTTGAGTTGTCAACTTACGCGGAAGTCGTGAGGTGAAGTCGGGGTTCCTGCACACTCTGTCGAATGTCAGCCGTAAGACACTCGTCTGCCGTTGGACACTCAATGGCGTTCGGTGTCCAGACAGAAAAGCCAGCCTCTGCTAAATTTAGACAGTGTTTTAGTTGAGAGAGAGACATGGCGAAGATTCTGGTCATCGATGACGATTCCCGAGACCGAGAGCTGCTCGCCACTGTCTTGGAGGAAAGAGGCTATGAAGTAACTGTAGCCGATAATGGAGGAACCGGGTTGATGTTATGTCACCGACAAAATCCTACACATTATCTTCCTGCACATTCTCCGCTATCAGTTTTCGACTGAGCAGCATCTGTGTTCATAAACGAGTTGGCCGGCTGGCTTCTGAACATGTTTCAGCCAGGGATCTGGTCCCCCGTAGCAGCAGATCGGAACCCGTCTATGGATTCCCCTGCAAATCCGTCATTAATCGCCGGAACTCGGGATCGTTGCGGATGAGTCGGGACGCAGCGCGAAGCAATCGGTCAATCTGCCCGTCGGTTAAATGGAGCGTCGTTGGAATCCTCATCAGCGACTCTCGTTCATCAGGATCCTCGATCTCGCTGAGACTCGCATTAATGAAATAGATCTCGGCTTCGTCGGCGAAGGGGCTGTCGGGTGGTCTCGGCCGTTTGGCCAGCTCCTCCCGCACCAGCTTCACGCCTATTCGCATCAGCGACACCGAATCAGCCGAATAGCGATTGATCGGCACATCGACCAGCGAACTCATGGCTTTGAAGAGGCTCGGGATCTGATCTCCCCCGAAATCCATGACGTCCGGGCTGGCCTCTGCTCCCACCGCAAGGATCACGAACTTCTTCACGTTTTTCACGCCCCAGTACCGCATGAGGTGTTCGATGCCGCCTGCGACCGTGCTTCCTTCCAGAAGAGCGCGGAGTGCCATGTTGTCCGACAGGCCTCCGTCGAGCAAATGGATATACCCGCGCTTCGTCACGTCCAGATAGGACAGATATTCTTTCGCTCGCTGAGCGGAGGCGCCGCCTCGCTTCAGGGCGGCCTCGGCCGCCGCCGGGAGAACTTCGAATCCACAGCTCCCCGCATAGTTCTTGTATGAGATCGGACTCAACGCCAGCGTCAGCGCCGCAGAGGCCGCCGAGGCGCGGGCGATCGGCAGCGCGCTCACATCCGAGCATATCCAGTCAAACTGGCTCTGACTGAACTCGAAGCGGGAGAGCATGGCCATATCCGTTGCATGGATGTTGAGAAACGGCCGGTGCCGGCGTCGGAGCAAGTCCCCATAGGTCTTCCCCTCAAAGAGCGCTTCGTCCAGTAACTCCGCCATGATGTGGGTGCGTCCAAAATAAGGAGACCACAGGCGAAACCAATTGCTGGGAGACCGCAGGATCCGTGTTTTCAGCTCGGCTTCCCAGTCCTTCCGTAAAAACCGGGCCTCGAAGTCGTGGAAGATTAGATCACCGTTCAGGGCATAGCAGCCATGCCACTCTCCTGGTTGACCGGGAGCAAGGAACGTCTCTGCGGTGACCTGAATCTCCTCGGTGAGAGGGCGAGCCTACCGCACCAGGACATCGGTCGCAATATGAGGCTATCTGTCGCTTGCAGCTTCAGTGTCTTATCGATGAGTCAGAGACACCCGGCCTTCCGCTTCTCACCAACGCAGATTTTGGGCTGACGACCTATGACCAACAGTGAGGCACTTTAGAAATATTGTGTGATGCCGAACTGAACCAAGCTGTTCGGACTCGGCGCAAACAGATGGGCAAAATCGACCCGCAAGAGCGGTTGGACAAAAAGGTCGGCACGAGGCGCAGGCCAGCGCCCACATTGACCGCTCCTCGCCACGGACGAAGGTTCCCGTCCTCGGTGAAGGATTGAAACGTACCAAAGTCGGAGAAGAGGACCCCTTGTAACGCCCAGCGTGGTGCCACTGGGATGGCATGGCGCAATTCCAGGTTGGTATAGGCCTGGGCACGGTTCCGATAGAGATTGTCGGAGAGCCCCCGAACCCCCGCTATACTCCCGATTAACACACTGTGATTCGGATTTCCGGTATTATTGACCGCCTCCACGACGCTGTTGAGCATCAAGACCGTCGTGGTGGCCAGTGGGATGCCTTGCAGGTAGCGCAGTTTTCCTTCGTGGCGCTGCTGATTCGCCCCGAAGAAGTATCCAGGCCGAAGCTCCAGGGCAATCCGGTAGCCGTTCGGTACGAGATCGTGCCAGTGATACTTGTCCCAGGTCAGCTCCGGGATCACCCCCAAATAGTACCCGTTCGGCGGTTGCTGCGGAGCCGTATCGTTCTCAACGAGCTCACGATAGAACTCCATAACCACTTCATACCGGAAGGGTGAGCCATAGCGATACGGTCCTCTCACCTCGAATTCGGTCCCGATGCGGTTGCGGTTCCATGATCCCGACGAGTCGGCAAATCGAATGCCGTTCACGTTGTAGAATCCCTTAATCTCCTTGGCCCAACGAGTGGGTTCAAACGCGTGTTGCGAGAGCCACAGGTCGACATTCGGCCCTCGTTGACTGTAATTGAATTGTCCACCGAGTTGCGTGCCGGTGCCCCAAAGGTTGTACTCCACCAGACCGAGCGTTGCATTGAGATCCTTCAGCGAGGATCCGCTGGTGAAGTTCACGATGGGTGCGAGAGTGATCTTTTCTTGCACCGTTACCCTCAGCACCTCGCCATCGCGTCGCACCTGCACATGATCGAACAGGCTGAGATTGCGCACCCGTCGCTCAAACTCCTCGACTTCGGCTCGGGTAAATTCCGCCGGCGCAGGTCTGGGCAGTAACCGCTCAATGGTCTCAGGCTTCGTATGGATCAATCCCTCGATACGCACCGACGTGATCCTCGGGGTTTCGCCGTCTGCAATGCCATTGGCGGCGAAGGCAGAAGAGGCGAAGGGGTGTGTGACAGCCCACGCCATGCACACCGTGACAAGCATGCCGAAGAAGGCGGATAAACCATCGCGTGTAATGTAGGCGTGTTGCATCGCAGGCCTCCATGAGACGATGACGCACTCGTCGATCAATCAGGACGAGCGCAGGACGTGGAGACGCTGGATGGTCTAGATACGAAGGGGGACGGGGAAGGAAACGGGACTACTGCGGGCACGATGAGGTGGCGACGCTGCTTTCAGAGAACTGTCAATCGTGGGCACGACGTCGATAGTCTCGAGCGCGAGGGCGGTTGTCGCTGATGGCGCGATGGTGTCCGTGGCAGTTCCTACGTCCCGTTCCGACGGGATGAGAAGATGCTCAGCGGCATTATCAGGTTCTTGGGGAGTATTAGGGACGGCAACTGTCAGTTCCGGCTCCTCAAACACGAGGTCGACCACTCGATCGGCGGTGGTCCAAAGTGACCCCAGCAGGGCAAGCCAAGTGATGGTGACCAGGACAGATGACCGAGGCGATTGCCGAGGTGTTTGCATAGAGCGTAGTCTACCACACAGGAAGGTGGCTCAAAAATTAGCCTATGCTATGGGTTGGAGTCAGGCCCAGTAATTCACGTCGTCCAGCAGCTGCCAGCCAGCTTTGGTGATATGGATTAAGTCCTGCTCGCCCATCTCGATGTACTGCCAGTGTCGCAAGTCTTGGAGCACCGGAGCGACATGAGCGGTCATGTGTGGATCGAAATGGACAAACAGATGGGTGTAATTGGTTGGGCCATGCTCTTTCAGATACAGGAGCACCTCACGCTTCAGCCGTCGCTGCTGCTTTTCGTCCTGTTCGCTTCTCGGTGGCGACATGTGGCGGCGGATTGTACGAGTGTCTGAGCGTTCACGCAAGGGTGAGGATCAGAAACTACGTGTATTAACCGTGACTTACGAGAAGGAATCCTTATCGGACAGGAAGGAATCCTGATGGAGATGAGCGGTAACAGGGATGGAGACGCGATCTCTCTTCATCATACTCGCATGGGCAGCGAGCGTCAGGCGGCGGAGCCAATGCCTGCTTAGACGTGGCATTGCAAACCAAACTGTATCCAACTTGAGAGATGGTGAGACAACTGTGATGTAATCGACACGAACAGCAGCGCGGACAATCGCGCTACTTCTGGTTCGCTCTTTTAAGGATTGCTGGTGGAAGGAATTGAAATGGTTGGTTGCGGGGAAGAGATTCGAACGGTTTTTTCGGCCCCGGTGCGGATCGCATTGAAGTAAGTTCGGAAGTAGTCTATTTGGGATAAGCTTTGATATTCTTTGAATTCATGAATATCTCGACTCCAAGTTGTCTAGCAACTTTTTTCTTGAGCGCTTTGGAAGGGTAGTCATGATACAAGTCAATTTTGGTTTCGCGATACCCGCTTTCCTTTATGCGTAATTTGGGTCTCGTCTTACTAGCCATACGATCAAGGCGAGAAAGCTGGATCTATGGGAAAGTATCCCTTTTACCACTCTTTCCCTTATGAGAGAGTATGCGGACAAGAAATATGTCTGTGGCCATCTTCCTCCTCCTCATTCACCACGTTCGAAATAGACCTTCCCTGTGATCTCACGGTTAGGATCGTTACCGCTGAGGTTGGGATCATAGAATACCCATTCCTCGTCACGTTCCATAATACATTCCCAGATGAACAGACCAAACAACAAACCGGCGCGGTCCTCAATGTCTTTGTCATCGGTTTGTGGGCCCAGGATTTCTCTCGCAACATCGTACAAATGGGCAACTGGATAGGGCCAAGGTGAAAGCTTTGAACCGAGGAAGGAACTACTGAAGGTGCGGAGACCGGTCTGACCATCAGGAGCCATTTCATCAACAATGCGGTCCAGTTCAGCTCGGACTGCTGCAAGGCGTTCTGAACCAAGCTTCCGCTGGATTGCCTCAAAGTCTTGAGAATGCGGAACTCGGTTGACGATAGCTCCATTGAGTGATTTCAGCATTATCCCATCCTGCGCGGAGCTAACGTAAAATGTCGCACGCGAACTCAGAGGCGAATGATCTGCCCCTGAGTTCGCATAGGTCTTATTTCGTCTGGTAACTCAGATGCTGAAGCACTCTGGCGACGGCCTTGACGTCCACTCCCGGTAGCGAAAGCAGATGACCAAGATAAGAAAGCTCCTCACCCGTCGGTTCTTCCATCCATGTGGCATAACCGCGAGACTGAGGAAATACCTTATGGGTGGTTTCATCAACCCACCGGCTTCCGATACAGTGGTAGCGTTCCTCTTCATTGGCTGTGTTGATATTTCGCCGAAGCCAAGCAACCACATGGCCCTTATGAACTCGCAAGAGTTCCACCGGCTCATATCGCCGAGATTCAGCCATGTCGACAGGAGGATGCGAAATGGATGACATAAGTCACTTCCGTGGAAAAAAGGTTGGTAAATGCGTCGATGCAGCCATAGGCTGACGACTCTCTGCTAAGGCTACAAGAGTGGATGAAACCAGTCAAGTGCCACAAACAGCGGGTTTTAGAGGTATTGAGTATTACCCCGGTACTACTAGACATCTATCGCTCTGATCGGTACAATTCTCACCATGGCACCTGCAACGACCATAGAACTATCGAGAGCTAAAATTGTCGAACTTCTCGACCGAGAAGCGAAGCGACGGTTGGGTGTGTCTGGAGAAGAGCTTATCCGGCGCTATAATTCTGGCAAATTGACGGATTGTGGGCTGGTTTCTGATCTGCTCGCGCTCGCTAGTCTCCTTAAAAAGGACGACCCTCTGTTTGTCGCTGCCTGACCGTCCTTCCCTTCTCACGCATGTCCGTGATCTGACCGAACGATACAAGGCTGGAAAGGATCCAGACTCCTTCGATGCCTTCAGGGACCTTGTCCAGCTTCTTTTTTCCACAACAATCATGCAAGCGGGTCAAGCGTTTCGCCTCCTACGAGGTGAAGGGGATGGGACTCGTGTCCTTGGTGGCTGGGTACCCTTAGAACCCATAGGACTCAATGATGGTCGATATCTTTCGGTTTCGATGACGCTCTTTCTTGAGAAGACGGATAAGGGGCCGAGAGTCAAAGTTGCTGGATCGAAATACCAGTATCAACTCGATAGACAAGGAGATGCGTGGATCTTTAGATATGACTATGCGCGGGAATCTCCAAATCAATATCCTTCGAACCACCTCCACATACGCGGGACGCTGACCGAGAAGTGCCTGGCCGAAAAACAATTGCTCGAACACATCCACTTCAGTACGGATCGGGTCTCATTCGAATCCGTCATTCGGCTGCTCATAGAACAATTCAACATTCGTCCGAATAACCCGCCAGAAATCTGGAGAGCGGTGTTAGCTGAGAGCGAGCGTCTCTTTAAGGAAATCGCTCACAAGTCGCTTTCCGGGCCCACGCACTGAACTAGAGGCCCATTGCAGTGGCAGAGGCAAGTTCTGACGGCGTTTTCCCCTTCAGAGATTATTGCGATGAATTGAAGTGCAGACGTGGGGCAGGCCTCTGAGTCATGGATCGGGCAAGCTATCGAAAAATTCCTTGATTGGAAGCTGTTTCTCGAAAAAACTGTTGAGTGCACGATAAAGGGCGTAAGCCCAGTCTTCGCTGCCATCAGCGGCAAGAAACTCAAGAAGTTTGGGAGAGAACAGATCCTCCTGGTAGTGGAAATTGGCATTACGGAATCGTCTAAACGCTTCAACGTAATGCGACTGCGTCAGCAAACCATCAACTTCGGAGTCGTGGCAGCCTAGTTTCTGATAGCCTTCGACTACCACATACATGAGCGCGTAGAAAACCTGAAGTCTAAAAATGGCAGACCAAGACTGAGCAACTGCTAGCATGTCGTCCGACAAGCGCCGACTCCTTTCGCCAACCGGTACCGAGACGGATAGGAACTGCTTCACGGAATCTGCGGCCAAGAAGTGGCGATGGAGCGCAAGGATGGGAAGTTTATCTTGTGGTATCACGTTCCAATTCTTCAATCCGTCTTCATCTGAGAAAGGCAGCCAACGTCTTGAATTGGACCAACATTTTCTTCATCCTCTCCGAGCTGACGCATACGGCCATCTTCCTTCCAGCTACCTTCGGAGGCCTCAGATCCTCAGGCAGCTCGGCCGCCTCGGGCAATTTGGAGCCGTGCATAAGAACAGGCACGACCGCAATGCCGCGCTCGATCGCCGTGACAATTTCGAAACGCAGCACATCGTCTTTGTTCTCCAACCGGCGCCTACCAGAGGTGTCTTTCGAGTCGACCCAACGTTTGCCGATCAGCGCAAGTACAACCTTACTGGTCGCAAGCTGGGTCTGGATCGCGTGGCGAAAATCTAGCCCGGGACCGATACTTCCACATCCATAAAGACACTTTCCTTGCCAAGGCGCTTTTCCAGTTCATCGAGCAATCGTCCAGCGTGCCCTTCCGTATCGTCGCGTCGATAGCTGATGAAAACAATGGCCACGTTTCTAATCCCTTATGCTATGGCAAATCGTGAAGGGCACAGAAGCCTCTGCAGGGAGGCGTATTTTAGGAAAGTTGCGAATAAGGACGCAAGGCCGAGTGAAGGAAATAGGTGCATTTCAGTGCTTGCGAACGCACCGGCAGTCGAATGTATGGCCCGTCTGGAATAGTTTCCATCCCAGAGTATCCTGAGGTACGGTTTCAGCAGGACTCCTAGTGAGGATTTGCGATGAGCGACCTCACCATAGTCGTGGTGTGTAAGGGTATTTTGGCACCAAGTTGGCACCATACGCAGAAGGTGAGGGGGTCGAGAGTTTTAACTTCAATGGTTTTTAGCCGAACAATTCACACCGCGAACTGTCCCCCCTAGGCTTTCATAGGTGGTAACGTAGACCAGCTCCTTGGTTGAGCGTTCAAAAAGCTCGTCGTTTGACAGTAATAGCGTCTCGGTCGTGAGTGGGTCATAGATCAAGAAACCCACGATATGGTCAACTGTAGACTTTTTGGTCCCGCTCGGCCATGCCGCACCTATGACAGCAACAACATGGCCGCCCCCACGCCGCGTCGAGAGTCCAATAAGAGGTATGCGGTCATGGCCTATTTCAAAGGCAATCTTTCTAGAATATGTCGAACTCTCAAGAATAGGCCCTGCCAGCCCCCCATCCACTTCATTAAGAACGTAAACAGCAGACCCATTTCGGAGACGCTCTTCCGTAATGCCCAGATATTGGTTCCACCAAAACATATCGAGAGTGCGATCGGTGGCTGCGTCAGCCTTAGGATAAACACGGTTCGCAATGCGGCTTTGCTCAGTGTCAACTCCTTGGTGCGCGAGTGCCAACTCCAAGGAGGCGGCCCAGCAAAGGTCTGGGGCACTTTGTTGTACCCTCCGCAGGTTTTTGAAGTACAACACGACGACATCCTGCCCGTTCAGCCTTGCCCGTTCTTTTCCGTATTCCGGTTTGATCTCGCGTGCAGAGCAGCAGCCGGTCAGCGAGGCCGCAATGAAGCCGATCCATGCAATTCGGAGAGCCTTACACAATAGCTTAAAGGTGAAAACCCCCTGCAGATTATCGTTTTCTAGTTCGGAGAGCTTCATTCTTGCTTCTCCCTTACTTACCTGGTCAGAAGCAGATTCATGACAATTCTTTCGCCGGAAGGTCTCTTGTCTGAAAGCAATTGGTGCTTGGGGAGCACAATTGTTTCGGCTTTACTTACACGACGATTCGCTTCAGTAAGTCTTGTAATCAGACTAACCGCCAGCGCGTGTATCGCCTGTTACCACCGGATCATCCTCCACTTGTGCTCCCATGCGGATGCTCAGGAACATGAATGCTGCTACGAGGGAAGCAAAGGTTGCCACGTAGAACAGAAGAAGAATGCCTGTGGTCGCAGCCAGACGGATCCCTTGCTCGTCCAATATTTCTTGAAGGGCTCGGCGGTATCGGCTCGCCACCTCTTGCCGGGAGGTTTGGTCTATCGCCTTTGCTAATTCGCCACCGGGCCAGATTGGAAAGTAGAATACCTGTGCATTATGTGGAGGCGCTTCGTTCACCACGCGCACCGTGCAGAGATTAAGAAAGGTAGAATACAACAATAGGAATGCAAGGAACGTTGCGGCACACCAACCTGAAATGCGCGACAACCGGTTCCGGTTCATCCGCATGATATCGCTTCGGTAGAGAAGGATCCCAAGGAGCATCAGGCTGCTGATTGCGATCTGTGTGCCTCCGAAAACGGGGCCGTGATCTGGCGGCGTTCCAATCCCTGTCTGAATACTTGTATACCCAGGTACCGCTGAGACTAGCGCTCCGAGCGAAAGCAGAATTGCTTGGACCTGTTTCACCGTCCTCCCGAAGGAATCCTCAAGAATAGTTTGTCCCCTTCATCCGGAGTGACTTCAGTCCACGCGAACCGTTCGTTAAACCGCACTATGAGCACCTGCTCGATGTAGCTCACACGCGCATTGAAGGGAGTAACCTGCGTTCCTCCCACTCGGTACTGCTCGAACTTTTTTGGATCCTTAAACATGTCCGTACGACCGCCATTGTCCCAAGTCATGCGAGGAATCATATACACTTCCGCTCCCGTAGGATCGGAAGTGAAATTCACTTTTACAGGTCTACCTCCATAAGATACACATCCATTCATAGTCGCGATCAGGATCAACAGAACAACTGTCCTCCAAATGACTATCCATGTCCCTCTTGGCGAAGATGAAAGACGTAGCCACTTGCCAGAGACTTTTTCTACCTGGAAATCATTATTCATAGTGATTGTCTTCCGAGCGCGGTATCTTTGCACCTCGCAAATGAGACGGACGGATCAGGGATGACCTGTGCTTAGTTTTCTCTTCAATGATTGTCAATACCACGATGCAAGCGATTGTTCATTCGTTGCGACACAGGATAGTCTCATTCGCGGCCTCGTATGGTCGCGCAGATAGCCACAGCCTGGTAATAAAGTGCAGCGTCATTGCTATAGATCCAAGCGCGCACGTACCATCCGTTTCCATCGGCCTTGGGTACGCTTTGAAACACTCTCACTTGATCGGCGCCGTGGATCGGGTTGCCCTCACCATGCACGATACTGAATCCACCGCTTACTACTTTCTTGCCTTCAGGGCATTTGGCTTCAGAAATCACCATAGTTGCCGCCTTTTTAGAAACTGGCCGTGACGTATCACGAACTATTTCAAAATCTCGGATGTCTTCACCTCTCGCATGCCATACGCTGTTCAATGGAATACCTGCGATGCTAAGAGTGACGTAAAAGACGAGTGCCGTCCTTTTCATAACGACCCTCCCGGGGTTGGATTCTGATCCAGAGCTGGTGTCCGTCAAAATCCACAGCTACCCTAGAGGGGAAATCAGCAAGATTTGGACCGACACAAGGTTCATTGTCATCAGCAAGAAAACCCTTGGTTTCTATTGTGAAGTGAGCCAATGAGATTGAATCCATTTTGCCTCTCAGTGGATCGAATCGGATACTTCTAGGAGCGCACAGTGGGCGGGTGGAGAATCGACTGAGAACCGGAACGAGATTGGATACCCCCTAATTTAAGAGTCCTGCCGAAACCTACCCAGGACATTCAGCAACAACAATCATCAGGAAAAGAAGAAATTCGTAATAATCTCTCTGATGTGATCTTGAATGGCCCGCTTTAGACTCTTGGAGGACCCCATGGATGAAAAAACGCTTACTGCCGTCTCCACGACTCTAGCTCTATTTCAAATTCAGTTGAACGCCCTGCTTCTCTTGTTCGAGCGACAGCCGCCTGATGCACAGGTAAAAGAAGAATTCCAACGGCTCGTTAGCGAAGGCGTACAGTTTGCTGGAATGGAGACGATGCAGAGCTTTAGGAATAGGATTCGAGAGGTTATCATTCAGCAGGAGATTGAAGGGATGGGTTTTGACGAGAACGGCTCATGATGTATCTTCTCCCGTTCCTCTTCCCAGCGGCGCTCGACCCAAACCGAAACCGATCAGGCACCAGTGTCCGTACTCCGGCGGTGTTCACATGGACTGTCGAACGTAGGCTATGGCAGTCACCGGCCGCTCTTCGGCAGCCGACCCCGTTAAGTTTCCGATTGTGTCATGCACAACACCCCTAGCTTTGGAATGCCATTGACGGGCTGCATTGAGGGTGGCAGCATGTAAACCATTTCTTCAGTGCATTTATGAGGACGCTTTGCAAAAGCAAACGATCGGAACTGTTCGCTTCATTGCATGAGTAATCGGAAGACGATCGCCCTTCTAGTATTGGCCATTGCAGTAGGTGTCATTTCCTTCCTCATCTCGGACCAAATCCAGAAATATTCTATAAGCGAGATAAAGGAATCAGAGAGCGTACGGTTTGCCGTGCTTGAAACTGGCCCGGCGATTCAGTCTGCAAGAAGATTCAGCGAAGATACAATCCGGTCATATCGCCTCGCTCTCGAAAGAGCAGTCAATCCTTCCTTTAAGAATGAGTTCCCGTTATGGAAGGCTCACTCCGTCACCTCCAAAGTCGTTTTTTCTACAGTGGCGGATGCACTAATTTACCTAGCACCCGGCGAGAATAACTTCATGTATATAGATCTGGTCACTGTTCCAACCCAAGTAGCCTTCATGCACGGTCTGGTCAATCTGGATCACCCGCATTTGTGGGTTGATTCAACAGCATTTGCGGCTGATCTGCCGAGTAAAACCGTTGAATGGTACAAAGCCCTTTCGCCCGGGATCGAAAATGTCGGGACCTATACGCGCCTATTAGGAGATGGAACGTACCGTTTTACAAATACGATTAAATTGGTGAAGTTCAGAGACCAGTCGATTTTTGGAATTTATGGCCCAACGATTAAAGTCGAAAACGACTCTGAAGAGTACGTCAGAATATTTGGACGCCCTGCTTATTTTGAGTTCAAACTCAAGGGCCCTCTATTTCTTACCGGAGAGAAGGACTTTTCCTGGGTAAAGGGTGAGGCAGCATTGTTAGGAACCAAGCTGGCCGAGACCGACGTAGGGAACCTGTTCACTAATTCTGAATTCTTCAGGCAATCATTGGCCGAGCCGGTATTGAAGCCGAAGGCAGAAGACATCCAGAAGAAGATAAAGCGAGCAAGCGAGGATCCTGCTTTTCAGTATCCGTTATGGGAGCTCAGCAGAGACAAGGAAAAGCTGCGGGAAGAAGCAGTGCCACTGAAGATCAATCCGGCATTTGTAGATGAATTGCTGATGCGAGAACCTGCGCTCACCGCCGGATACGTACTATGGTGGTTTGAAACTGCCTTAGGATTCATGTGGCAATGGACTCTAATCGGCGTCCTCCTTTCCTCAGCACTTTTATTTATCCATTATTGTAGTTCGGAAATTCCGGCATCGGTTAGGGCCTTTGTCGGAGAAAAAGGAGCCATCATTGTTACAGGAGTAAATTCTGGATGGATACTATTAACAAAACCACCTTTGGTCACTTGGTTGTACATGTTAATACCCGCTGCATTATGGCTATTTGATTTGTATCTGTGCTTTCTTCTTGGTCGCGAAGATACAGAAACTCAGGGCAGAGGTAACTCTCAGGGGTCCTGAGCATCTTTCCAGCCACTTTGAATATGTGACAGAAGGGTGCGCGGCGATGATCATAGGAAAAGAGGTTTCGTTGTGGTGGCGTCACAATTGGTTCAATGCCATTTTGTTACTTCTTTTTGGAGTGTGTTCGTATCTGATGCTTAGATCGAGCAGCGACGTTAACCACATCCTCTTCGACAGTAGCGTCGGGATCAACGTCAGCTTGCTGATCTACCTCCTGGTTGTCTGGGTGCCTGAGAGGAAGAAACGAATCCGATTGCGCCGCAATCTCCGACTGCAATACGACTCCTTCAAGGAGGAATGCATCATCATTTTCTTCTCAGCGCTGGGGGCCGGTATTACTCAAGACGAGATTGACCGTCTTAAGGACCGCGATGAGTTCGCGCGGTTTTTTAAGGAACGCCACGTGCTGGACCAATCTCGCTGGGATGGAGTTGCCAACGGGCTTACTGCTGAGCATGTCAAGCTCATCGCGATGGAGTTTGAAATTCTCAGAGATGAACTTCATCTCACTTTTAATGCTATTGATATTGACCATCCAGAAGCCTTCAGGTTGCTGAAAGATCTTTCAGCGGTCCTTTATCGAACCAAGCATGTGTCGCCTGGTTATGATGACGAAAAAAGTCTTTTGAGGTTTCTGTGGACCGTCTTCTCAGGATGGAGTCTCAGCGGGGGCTATACCAAAACGGATGCGATAGCGCAGGCGATCGATTCTATCTAAGCGACCAAGGGAGGACGTAGAAAAGCGGCCCGCTCGACTTCAGCTATCCACAAGCTCGCCGTGGATGGTTTTCTTGAACCGATTCTCCAGCGTCTGGCTGTCGTTTACCACCTCACGTTCCGGGCTTAGGCCTCCCCTTGATGATATCGTCATATTCCTTTAACGCCTCCAGGATCTTCGATTTATTTGGACCGCCCCAGCTCCGCTGTACTGCTTCAATAATCTTACGCGCCTGTTCGACATGCGCCTGAGCATTCTTCTGGTTTTCCGGGTCTATTGCGTCGAGTCGATAATCGGCACGATTCCGCGATACTTGTAGCGACCCTAAGCTACTACTAGCGACTTTAAGATCACCATCGCGACTGTTTTCAAGATAGTCCACTGCTTTGCTATGCGCCTCGCCAGTTTTTGGCAAGCGGAATCCACAGGAGTTTAGCTTGTCAATAACTACGTGGTGGGCAGCATAGTATGCTCGACTAGTAGCGGATCTAACCTTCGCGGCTTCAGAGGGATATTCGTTTGCAAGATACTTGGCTAATTGGAGGAACTTTTGAGCGTCCACGATCAGATAATGTCGTAGATTAGGCGGATCTTGTCCCGAGATGGCCAGGGAATCGCATCAACTGTTTGAGCAGTGTACTTGTCATACATGTCGAGCACATCAGACACATCACCATTGACCCGTGCCGTGAGAACAATCCATTCTTCGTCAGATTCTCGATCACTTTCGACAGTGACGTGAAGCCCGTGAAGCTGCTTGAAAGAATCTCGCGCTATCCGAACTGCGGTTTGGAGATGACCGAAAATGTGGTGATGGTAACTAAAGTCTATGACCTCATCCGAAATAAGTACTGTGACCTGAGATGGATAAGTTCCGCCGATCAAACGGCCCATCCAATTTCCCAAAATGCACGTATCTATGCCTTGTCCGGATCGAGCGACAGCTAGGTTGGAAAGGTCGTATCCTTCTGATGCTCTCCAATGAACCAGTACGCCATCCCACGATACCATTTGCGTTGAAGGTGAAACGAAGCATTTAGCTTGGTCTCTTGATGCTTCCCTATTTGTAAGATAGTTGGGAAGGTTATAGGGGGCGTGTTCCAAACTACTGCTAGTTGTCTTTAGTCCCTCTTCTGAGCTGTGCCATTGAGACGCAAGTGAGGAGGCCACAAGACAATTGCGGTATGAAACAATTTTAGGACGTGGAAGCTGGTGTTCGGGAGTCAATCCGAATATGGAGCTTCCGTGCGAAATGCTTGCGATGCTAGTTATCACCGGAACAACATCATCGACAGTATAATCGGTCATACTTTCCTGCCCCACCGCTGAATCTGAACCGATTTGTCAGTAATATCTGAGAAGCCTCTCACAATCCATTCTCGCCCCATCGTGAACCAGCGTCTAATATTTTCTGGTTCGGTAGAAGCCGGAATACCTCTCGCTGTTAATTCTAGGAGGAGGATCGAAGCCTTATCTTTCCTCCGCTGTCCAGGTCGAAGTGAGATATGCAGACGCCCCTGTTGCTCCGGTAGCAAGAAGGACGTGTTCCATGTAACCGTGTCTGGTCTCGGAAGAAATTCGTAGTCCGATTTCGATCGAAGATTACTGAAAATCGCTTCTGACTCTTCAACTGTTGATCTGCCTGTTTCGACCGGAATATGGTTGATATAAGTAAGCTCGAACTGTGTAAGTTGAGGAGTTGAAATTCCGTGGGATTCTAGAAAATTTGAGAATCTGTCCCATGCTTTGAAAAATCGCTCAGAAACCAAGCCGAATCTGGGATAGAGATCTTCTTCTTTCATCCTTTTCCAATTATGCAGGAAACGATCGTTTTGAACCTGCATGACCCAATTCTCATATCGATCCAAAAAAAATAACCTAGGCACCGGAGGCCCATCAAGAACCTCAATGGTGGGTCTATCAGCTTGGATGGTCTGGTCGTATCGCTCAATAACAGGAGCAAGCACAGGCATTTCCTTGAACCCGGGATAATCCGTTTTTATTTCTTGCCAAAGTGCGCCGATTAAAGGGGTCCGCCATTCAATCAGAGGAGCAAACTGCAGGCCATAGACGACTTCAATTACGGGTGGGCGAAGGAAATCCGGAAGAGGTTTCGAGGTACTTTCAGCCATCGAGGTTAAGCTAGGCGTCTCCTTAGTATACGATTATTCTGTCCGGCACAAGTAAAGTTTGAAGGGTTGCTCATAACAGCGGTAGGGAAACTTGTTAGATGCCCGTTAGATGAACGCGGAGAAGATTGAAGGATAATCAGATAACTGATTGAAATGGTTGGTTGCGGGGGAAGGATTTGAACCTTCGACCTTTGGGTTATGAGCCCAACGAGCTACCAGGCTGCTCCACCCCGCGGGCGGAATCTAACAAAGCGTTGAACGGCAAGTCAAGCAAGACACCGGTCGCGGTTGCATTCGCAGAAGGTGAATGCTAAAGGCATGACATGCGAATCGTGTTCATGGGCACGCCGGATTTTGCCGTTCCTTCTCTGGAAGCGCTCCTGAATTCCGACGATGAAGTCGTTGGCGTCGTCACGCAACCCGATCGACCAAAGGGGCGTGGGCAGACGCTGACAGTCTCTCCCGTGAAAGAGTTTGCCCTACGGCGTCAGATTCCCATTTTGCAGCCGACCAAGATGAAAGATCCTGATTTTTTGGCGGCCTTACGGGGATGGGATTCCGACGTTGTTGTCGTAGCGGCCTTCGGCAGGATTCTTCCTCCGTCGGTTCTTTCTCTCCCGCAGAGTGGCTGCGTGAACGTGCACGGCTCTCTGCTGCCGCGTTATCGAGGCGCTGCGCCCATCCAATGGGCGATCATCAACGGGGAACCCGAAACCGGCATCACGACCATGCTGATGGACGAGGGCATGGACACCGGAGCGATTCTGCTGCAGGAACGTATGGCCATCGAGCCGCAGGACACGGCCGGGAGCCTGTCTGCCCGCATGGCCGCAGTGGGGGGACGGCTGCTCATCGAGACGCTAAAACGCTTGAAAGCCGGGACGGTCATGCCAAGGCGGCAGGACGACAGCCAGGCGACGCTCGCTCCGATCTTGAAAAAGGAAGATGGGCTTGTTGATTGGAATTCACCCGCCCGCGCCCTTGCCAATAGGATTCGCGGGTTGACCCCTTGGCCTGGGGCCTATACGTTTTTGCATGGTGACCGCTGGGTCCTCTGGAAGGCCACTCCATTGAGCGAGCCGGCCTCTGCAGCGCCGGGCACCATCACCAACGTGTCGAAGCAAGCGCTTCACATTGCGACCGGCGATGGGCTTCTGATGGTCACCGAACTTCAAGTCGCCAACAGCCGCCGGATGGCCGTATCGCAATACCTCGCCGGTCATGCCATCGAGTCTGGTCTGCGTTTGGAATCTCCGCCCCCGGTGTAGTCCGGTTCAGAAACATGGCCACCGATTCCCGCCTCTCTCCCCTTGGACGCAAACCTTCCGCGAGATCGATCGCGTTGGCTGTGCTGGTGAAATCGGCACGGTCCGATGACCCCATTGACGAGCTTTTGGAGCGGGCCTGTACGCCGATCAGTCATGACGCGAGAGAACGAGCCTTGACCGTCGAGCTCGTCTATGGCGTGCTCAGGCATCAAGGGACGATCGATTGGAGGTTGGACCCGGTGGTCGACACGCCGATGCGGAAGCTGCCTCGACTGATCCAAATGCTTCTGAGGATGACCGTCTATCAGCTCATGTATCTCGATCGTATCCCGCACTCGGCTGCCGTCAACGAGTCGGTCCGGCTGGCCAAAGACAATGTTTCTGTCCTGGGACGGGATTGGAGCGGCTTCGTCAATGCCGTACTGCGCACCGTGCTTCGAAATCCAGTTGCGCCTTGGCCGCCAATGACGGACGATCCAGCTCGGTCGCTCTCCGTGCGCTATTCAGTTCCCGAATGGCTGAGCCGTCGGTGGATTCAGCGGCTTGGGCCTGATGCGGCCGGGATTGCCTGTGCCCACTCCGTCACCATTCCACCTGTGACGATCAGGGTCAATCGACTCAAAGCAACGCGGGATGAGTTTCTTGAGCGTCTCCGACAAAGCGGAGTCTCGGCTTTGCCGACCAGCGTCAGTCCCGTCGGTATCACCATTGAGCCGCGCGGGCCAGTCACCTCTCTCCCTGGCTTTTCGGAGGGCTGTTTCTATGTCGAGGATGAGGCGGCCCAGCTCATCCCTCCCCTCCTTGGTGCGAACTCCGGCGAATCGATCCTCGATGCCTGTGCCGCGCCGGGTGGGAAGGCGACGCATTTGGCCGAATTGATCGCCGACCGAGGAGCCATTTTCGCCCTCGATAAGAAAGGCACGAGGCTGGATCTCGTTGCGGCCAATTGCGCG
>Ga0268299_1001081_pt1 | contig 57768 bp, 55 predicted proteins | sample NOBtaG_FD_193484 | JGI IMG/M metagenome (GOLD analysis project Ga0268299, IMG submission 193484) | Activated sludge microbial communities from bioreactor in Nijmegen, Gelderland, Netherland - NOB reactor | ecosystem: Engineered > Bioreactor > Aerobic > Activated sludge | place: Netherlands...
GGTATGTGATCGCGCAAGGGACACCACAACAGATCATGGCCGATCCGAATTCGCTCACGGGCCAATACCTGCGTGGAATCCAGACCGTCTCGGTACCGCAGCGGCAGCGGAAACCGAGAGGAACGCTTTCGGTGATTGGGGCCGAGAAGCACAATCTGAAAAATGTAACTGCACGGATCCCTCTGGGACTTTTCACCTGTGTCACAGGAGTGTCTGGGTCAGGCAAGAGCACGCTTGTGCTGGAAGTGCTGTTCCATTCCCTCTCGCAACTCCTCTACCACAAAAAACCAAAGATCGATGGGTGCAAGGACCTGCGAGGTGTCGATGCACTCGACAAAGTGATTGATATCGATCAATCACCGATCGGCCGCACACCGCGGTCGAACCCGGCCACCTATACGGGTTTGTTCGGCTATATACGAGATCTCTACTCGAACCTTCCAGAGTCACGGGTCCGTGGCTATAAGCCGGGACGGTATAGTTTCAATGTGAAGGGTGGACGCTGTGAGGCCTGTCAGGGAGACGGGCTCATCAAGATAGAAATGCACTTCCTGCCGGATGTCTATGTGACTTGCGAGGTCTGCAAGGGGCAACGGTACAACCGCGAGACGTTGGAGATTCATCACAAGGGGAAGAGCATAGCCGATGTCCTCAATATGACGGTGGACGATGCGTTGGAGTTCTTCGAGCACATCCCCTTGATCAAAACGAAGCTGCAGACCCTTCATGATGTCGGTCTGCACTATGTGAAACTCGGCCAGTCCGCAACGACACTCTCTGGCGGAGAGGCTCAGCGAGTAAAGCTCTCACGCGAGCTCTCCAAACGGGCGACTGGACGGACGATGTATATCCTCGATGAGCCGACCACCGGCCTCCATTTTGCTGATGTGCAGCGATTGCTCGATGTATTGGACCGGCTTGTCGAAGCCGGTAACACGGTGCTGGTGATCGAACATAATCTGGACATGATCAAAAACGCCGATTGGATTATCGATCTTGGACCAGAAGGCGGAGACCGCGGCGGTGAAATCGTGGCCGAAGGACCGCCAAAAGAGATCGCCAAGTCGAAGCGGTCGTACACGGGGCAGGTGTTGAAAGAGGCAGGGGTGTGAGCGGGGTTGGAAGGGACGGAGCTTTCGGCATCGCCAGAATGCGATGAGTCATGACGGCAGCTGAATCACTACTCTTGGCCTCGTGCGACTGTAAGGCGCGATAAGAATCGCATGCCGTCGCCCGAGGTACTTCATATCAGTCACACCTTGCCGCTTCTGCTATGGCGACTTCCGGAAGTTCCATCCCTTCCACCCCGATGAGGGAAGAAGTGGTAATTGGCAGCTGATGGCGCTCATGGCCATCAGCTGCCAGGAGATCGTAGATGGTACGCATTTTCCAACCCACCTTCCTCGGTTGTCCTGTCTGTAACGAAGATCCAAAACTTCATTCAGCATGTGCAATATCGGCGCACGAGAAGCTGGCTGAAGACCGTTACAAAGGGCATGGGTGTGGGCATGAGTTTCGGCTTTTTGAGGCACTCTGCAAAGGGTGCCTTGGCTTGTTTGGTATCTTAAACACTTTTTCTCACTGGTACTGGTATTCAGAAGAGGTGATCGTTGTAGGGCGGTTGTTTAAGGTTCCAGTGCCGATCCCAGCCGATATAACTCTGTTCGCAGCCTCTCTCACGCAATATACCCCGTCCAATGGGCCTCAAGTTTTCTACCTTCCTAGGGTTCTGGACATGAGTGGGCCTGAGTTACTTCTTTCGACAGTCGGAATTCTTGGGACTACACCTGAACAGCTAGGTTCAGAGATGCGCTTGATTGTTGGTGTGTATGGTTCGCGTATGTCTGAGACGCGTGGATGGGTTCGGTTACTTTATGAGAGTTTGACTGACTATTCGGAAAAGCGTCATAGCATTGCGATTTTTAAGCTTGCTACGAGTCTTGAGATAGCCTGCGAGAAAACGATCGAAGTGTACCTTGGCAGAAAGGGAGTTGCTCCATCACTCATACAGCGCTTGTTGCAGAGCGGTAGGAGTTGGGATGCTCGTTTGAGACGTCTCCTGGATATCGCACCTATCTATCTTGAGCCAGTAGAGTTAGAAGCTCTCGAGAGGTCCGCTAAGGATTCCGTAAAGACAATTCGAGATTACCGCAATGCATTTGCTCATGATGATCCAACTACTGCTGACTATCGTGCTGCCGAAGAGGCATTCAAGACGTCTTTCCCACTGTTATGGGGTATCGATCGGATACTGACAGCTTCCCATTGAGCGAAAACATTAGTGCCTTGACGACTATCTCCATAGGTCCTGCCGGCAATCGAGCATTTGCTTTCCTGCCATTTGAATCCAAGGGACAATATCCCAACTTTTTCAAAAGAAGGAGGAGTGTGCCTCATGCAGACGATTGTGTTGCTGACGATCTCGAATATCTTCATGACGTTCGCCTGGTAAGGGCATCTGAAGCGGGTGGTTTTGCTGCCCCCATACAACACTTCTCGGTAAAGGCTAATCGGAGCGGTATGAAATCTGCCACATCTGTTGGTCATTATCATGATAATTGACACCGGTGGTGTCTAATATCATAATGTGTGCACATGGACATTCCTCGCATTCTCGACCTGCCAAAGCTCATGGCAACCAAGTCCTATTTCCTGTTTGGCCCCCGGCAAACGGGGAAAACATTCATGATTCGCCGACAGTTCCCCAAAGCGAAATACTACAATCTGCACGAGACCGACACCTTTCTGAAGTTCAATCAAGCTCCCCATCGACTGCGTCAGGAACTGACCGGCAAGGACAGGCTGGTCATCATGGACGAAATCCAGAAGTTACCGTTGCTCCTGGATGAGATCCAGGTAATGATCGATGATCAGCAGGTGCGCTTTCTGCTGACAGGGTCCAGTGCGCGATCTCTGAAGCGCAAGGGGCTCAACTTACTGGGGGGACGTGCGAGGACCAAGCGGTTACACCCACTGTGCCACCGAGAACTCGGCCGAGCGTTCAATCTTGTCAAAGCGCTGGATTGCGGTTTGCTCCCATCGCTCTACTTTTCTGACTCGCCCTCTGAGGATCTCCAAGCCTATGTGGGCACCTATCTGAAGGAAGAGGTCGCAGCCGAGGCGGTTGTCCGGAACCTACCCGCATTTAGCCGGTTCTTGACCGTTGCGGCATTGTGCAATGGGCAGATGCTCAACTATTCGAAAATCGCGAGTGACGCGCAAGTACCCAAAACCACTGTGCAGGAATATTTCCACATTTTGCGCGACACGCTAATCGGCGACGATTTGCCGGCATGGCGGCGGACGGAGAAACGAAAGCCTCTCACCACAGCAAAGTTCTATTTTTTCGACATTGGCATCGTGCGGCACTTACAGCGACGACGACATCTCCAAGAAGGGTCACCGGAATTCGGAGAAGCCTTCGAGGCCTACCTGCACCATGAACTGAAAACCTATTGTGATTATGAGGGAGTCATGGAGTTGGCGTATTGGCGTTCAACTTCGGATTTTGAAGTGGATTTTATCCTCAACGATCGCACGGCCGTTGAGGTCAAGGCAAAAAGGCATGTATCGGATCGTGACTTGCGTGGACTCCGGGCGCTGCAAGAGGAGCGGCTCCTGAAGCACTATATCGTGGTGAGTCAGGAAGCCTCTCCCCGCCGTGTCGACGGAATTGATATCCTCCCCTGGAGGGACTTCCTGGATCGTTTATGGGATGGGGCCTACTCCTGAAGGAGGTCCAACCTGTTTCAGTGGTCGCAACCTTCGCATAGGAGTGATCTTCCATGCAGACCATTCTCTTGCTGACCATCTCGAATATCTTTATGACCTTTGCCTGGTATGGGCATCTCAAATACAAGGACTCGCCCCTGTGGATGGCGATTGTGATCAGTTGGGGGATCGCGTTTTTTGAGTATTGTCTTCAAGTGCCGGCCAATCGCATCGGCCACTATGAGTTCACGGCGGCTCAGTTGAAGACGATCCAGGAAGTCATCACGCTTGTCGTATTTTGTGTCTTCTCGGTGCTCTATCTACGGGAACCGCTGAAGTGGAATTATCTGGTTGGCTTCGGCATGATGGTCGGTGCGGTGTTTGTCATTTTCAAAGAATGGTGAGGGTGGATTCAAGACACAATAGGTCTACGTAAGGTACAGTCGCCAGTCGGAAGCCAAGCCCAATCACAATCCTTTTCTCAGTCGCATCCCCCACGTCCGCTTGCAGCGCATCTGCGAGCTCACTAAAATACGGTCCACTTTTATCGTGACTGTCGAGCGAAGGGAGACAGTGGTATGCCGAAGGCAAAGAGAACAGAGGTTGGAGCCAAGACTGAAAAAGAAACCAAGAAATCCATACCGCCTGCAGTGACAACCACACCGACGTCAGAAGACTTCGAAAAGCTCGGTGTCTTTTATATGGGACGGCCGTACGATCTCGCCACGAAGCAGGCCAAACCGGGATGGCTCCTGTACGACTCTAAAGATCTCGTGACTCATGCGGTTTGCGTCGGCATGACCGGCAGCGGAAAGACTGGCCTTTGCCTCGCGCTCCTCGAAGAGGCGGCGATTGATGGTATTCCTGCGATCATTATCGATCCCAAAGGTGATCTCGGTAATTTGATGCTGACGTTCCCAAGCCTGAAAGGCGAAGACTTTCAACCATGGATCAACGAGGATGATGCGCGCAAGAAGGGGTTGGCTCCCGCCGATTATGCCCAGGCGCAAGCTGAGTTGTGGGCCAAAGGTCTCGCCAGTTGGCAACAGGATGGCGCCAGGATTCAGCGTTTACGAGACGCGGCGGATGTGGTGATGTATACACCCGGCAGTAACGCTGGATTCCCGGTCTCCATCCTAAAATCCTTCTCCGCACCCTCTGCCGACGTGCTTGACGATGCGGAACTGTTGCGCGAGCGGATCAGCACCACCGTGACTAGTTTGCTTGGCTTGCTTGGCATTGAGGCTGATCCCATCCAGAGTCGTGAACACATCCTCCTGTCCACGATCCTCGACCAGACCTGGAGGAAGGGACAGGATCTTGATCTCGCGGCCTTGATCCAATCCATTCAAGCGCCTCCGGTGTCGAAGATCGGCGTGATGGATGTCGACTCTTTTTTCCCGTCGAAAGATCGGTTTGCCCTTGCGATGAAGCTGAATAATCTGCTTGCCGCACCGGGCTTCCAGGCATGGCTTGAAGGCGAGGCGCTTGATATTCAATCGATGATGTATACCCCAGCCGGCAAGCCTCGCTTGGCTATTTTCTCCATCGCCCATCTGAACGATGCCGAGCGGATGTTCTTCGTCACGCTGCTGCTGAGTCAAATGGTTGGGTGGATGAGAGCGCAATCGGGCACAACCAGCCTGCGCGCACTCCTCTATATGGATGAGATCTTCGGGTATTTCCCGCCGGTATCAAATCCTCCTTCCAAGCTGCCATTGATGACGTTGCTCAAGCAGGCGCGGGCATTCGGGCTCGGCGTGGTCCTGGCCACGCAGAATCCCGTCGATCTCGACTACAAGGGGCTGGCTAACACCGGAACCTGGTTCATCGGACGATTGCAGACGGAACGGGATAAGGCACGTGTCTTGGAAGGATTGGAAGGGGCTTCCAGCAGCGCAGGGAAGAAGTTTGATCGAGGCCGTATGGAGCAAACGTTGGCGGGGCTTGGGAATCGGATCTTCCTGATGAACAATGTGCATGAGGACGAACCGGTCGTGTTTGAGACACGCTGGTGCCTCTCGTATCTGCGCGGTCCGCTCACGAGGACGCAGATTAAAGCGTTGATGGATCCAATCAGAAGTGAAAAGTTAAAGGTGAAAAGTGAGACATCAGGGGCCGCACACTCAGCACGCAGCACTCAGCCGGCTTCGCCGGCTCAGCGAGGCGAGTCCTCAGCCCTGGCATCACGTCCAATGCTGCCGCCGGATGTGCCGCAGCATTTTGTGCCGTTGCGTGGAAGCAAGCCAGATGGGAGTGAATTAGTCTATGCCCCGATGCTACTTGGCTCTTCCCAGATTCGCTTTTCAGATTCGAAAAATGGGGTCGATACCACGCAGGATATGACTGTCTTGGTACCTCTGGCCGATGGTCCTATAACGGTCGATTGGGATAAAGCGACGAGAACAGATGTGGCGATGGCCGATCTCGAACAGTCGCCAGAAGATGGTGGCGCACAGTTTCTTGCGCTTCCGGCCAGTGCCGGGAAGGCCAAGAGTTACACGGATTGGAACAAGGACTTCGGCGGGTGGCTTTTCCGGACACAGAAGGTCGAGTTGTTCAAAAGCCCCAGTACGAAAGACGTCTCAAAGCCTGGCGAGTCCGAACGGGATTTCCGTGTGCGGCTGCAGCAGTCCGGGCGTGAATCCCGCGACAAGGGGGCTGACGCGTTACGTCAAAAATACGCCCCAAAGATTGCAACCATACAAGATCGTATCAGATGGGCTGAATTGCAGAAAGAAAAGCAACAGGCCGAGTCCCGTTCCAGTCAAATGCAGGCCGCTATCTCTGTCGGGGCCTCGATCCTTGGTGCCTTTATGGGACGGAAAACCATCAGTGCAACCAACATTGGACGGGCGACGACAGCCATTCGCAGTGCCGGCCGGGTGATAAAAGAGTCAAAAGATGTCGGCGCAGCCGAGGAAAACGTGGCGGCACTCCAGCAGCAGCTGGCTGATCTTGAAACACAATTCAAGTCAGAAAGCGAGGCTCTAGCTGCCGCTACCGACCCACTGAATGAAAAGCTTGAGGCCATTTCTATTAAGCCCACGAAGGCCAATATTGCCGTGAAGCTCGTAGCGCTGGCCTGGACCCCACATTGGCGAGATACAAACGGGAGTCTCGATCCGGCTTGGGTCTAGCGCGTACCGTTTCTGCCCAGTTGGCTAACAGGTGGTCTCTCACCAAGAGCCTAGCCAAACCTGGCCATCTATTCCCCAACATGGTTATGAGAAGCAGATCGTCCTTCGGCCACCTTGTCGTATCTTGAGACAACCGATGAAGGATTAATTCGCTGGTAGTATTCGGACAGAGCGTACTGAGACTCCCCAATCGAGTTGTTCCGTAGCTTGCCCATCGTATTCAGGCCAACGGTCGTCGCTCTCACCTATCTGCGCAGGAAGCCACGGCTCAATGTTTCTTGTCTTTCTGCATAATCTTGTCTGTCCAGGCCAGCAAGATTGCGGAAGCGAGGAAGGTCATGTGGATAAAGATCTTCCATTTCAAGTGTTCTGGGTTTTCATTGGCCACATCCACAAATCCCTTCAGCAAATGAATACTGGAGATGCCGATCAAGGATGCCGCCAGTTTGATCTTGATGGTCCCAGGATCAACGTGCGTCAGCCAATCAGGACGATCGGGATGATGCTCTAGATCCAGTTTGCTCACAAACGTCGCATACCCGCCGATCACCACCATGGTCAGCAGATTGGCAACCATGGTGACATCAATCAAGCCTAAGACGCCCAACATAAAGACCGTTTCGTCCATCTTGTGGATATGAATCACCATTTCCCACAGTTCGACGAGAAACTTGTAGGCGTAGAGGAGTTCCGCCACGATCAGTCCGGCATAGAGGGGTGCCTGAATCCATCGACTGGCAAAGACAACCGATTCGAAGACGGCCTCGACCTGATTGCTGGCGGAGTGAGTGGGCTTATGCGAACGGTGGGTTTCCCGGGTATCGGGTAAACCAGAGTCGGACATTACAACACTCCTTTCAGAAGAAAAGACGACCTATTCAGTCGGGTCAATCGATAATCGTCCGTATCCTAGTCAGGGGATCAGGGCCTGTCAATTCGTGAGAGCAGTGAGGAGGTTAAATTCCTGGAGCGTTGTTGGTTGGCTTTGATAGCTGGGGAGTGGGGGACGTACAGGTGATCTGCGGTAACTGCTTAATCAAACTCTCGGCTCGTGTGCAGGCCAGTTTGATCTGTTCAGCGCAATATTGTGACGGATCTTCCGCGGACAGTCGTGCGAGGAGAATGTCGGCAAATCCATTGATGGATGTCAGGCAGTTGTTCAAGTCGTGTGCAACTTTCGCGAGGAGGAATGATAGGGTCTGGTGAGCGTCAGCCGAAGGCACTGGTTCGGTAACTGTCTGGGGGCAAGCGACTCTGATCAAGGCGCTGGTGATAGACAAACGGAGTGTCTCGGCCGAGGGTGGAATAACGGGTAACACTTCATGGGCTCCAGCACGGATGGCGTCAGACAGCCTTGTGGTATCGGTCGTTCGGTGGAAGCCGATGATTGCACTGGAGGCGGCTGTCTCTCGTACCCGCTCCACCGCATCGCGTCCGGTATTGTCCGACAAAGAGAGGTCTATGAGAATCACCGGGACGTGATGGGCCTGTAAGTAGGTGAGCCCCTCCTCAAGGGAGAACACGACATCCAGTGTCACCGACGAATGATAGGCAAGGACTATCAACTCTCGGAATGACTGGGCGAGGTCAGGATCGGACTCGATCAAAAGAGCCGCACTTGACGATGATAGCTCTGTGGACATGTTCAGTATGGTAATGGTCTACCCTGCAGTGATACTGGACGGCGTATCATATGAAGCCCGTGTTTGAGACGAGAGTGACTCTGTTCTTATCGGAATACGGTACAGAGTTCTTTACCTGGGAAAGGTTTGGCAAGCAGCTGCCATCAGAATGTATTTAGGCGCGGCCCAGCGGTAGACGGGGCTCAGACCCCTTGAAGCTTCCGGCGTAGAAGGCAGCGATCTGCGATCGGCGACCTATACTAAGTTTGGAATAGATATTGGCGAGGTAGTTCTTGACCGTTTTTTCGCTGAGGCGCAAAAAATGTGCGATTTCTTTGTTGGTGAGGCCCTTAGCAACGAGAGGAAGGAGACGCTGCTCTTGAGGCGAGAGGAGGGGACGGTTGGATTGTCCGGGCTCGGTAGGGACGTGCTTCAGTCGGTTCAACGTGTGTTGGGGCAAGCGAGCATCCATCAGCGTCTTGCCGGCTGCAACGGTTCGAATGGCGCGCACGAGTGTCTGAGAAGCGATGTCTTTGAGGAGATACCCATGAGCGCCGGCGAGAACTGCTTCGAGCACCGTATGGTCGTCGGCAAAACTGGTGAGGAACAGCACTCGGGTGGTCGGACATCGTGCAAGGATCTCACGGGCTGCATCCACACCGCTTCCGTCCGGTAAGCGGATGTCAAGTAAGACGCGGTCCGGTTTCAGGCGAACACAAAGCTTTTTGGCCTCTGCCATTCGCTTCCCCTGCCCAATGACTTTTAGTCCGGGCGTCAGGTTAAGGACGGCACAGAGACCGATTCGCACGACTTCGTGGTCATCGATGATCACGAGTCGAATCGTTGATGACTTACTCATACAACGCATCCATTTTTAATGGCACATGGACCGTGCTCGTGGTCCCATGTCTTGGCTCGCTGTCGAGGTGAAGGAGGCAGTCACTTGCCGTGCACGAGCGGCCATATTAGCAAGTCCTCGGCCGGTGCGGCGTTTGCGTGAAGGAGAAAAGCCGACGCCATTGTCTCCGATGGGTAACCGGATCGAGTTATGAGCGACGCTCAGATGCAGCCACCGACGGGAGGCACGAGCATGGCGCACGCTGTTACTCAGGGCTTCTCGCGTAATGTTCAACAGTTGCTCTCCGATCTGAGGGGTGATAAAGGACAGCACGGGGCTCTTGATATCCAGCTCAGTTGCGACACCCTCGGTGTCGGTCGTGGAGGCAATAAGCTCTTGCAGTGACTGTCCGAAGTCCATCTGAACGGACGTCCGGTCTGTGAGTAAGGTAATAAACCGTCGAACATCGACCATGAGACCGTTCAGCTGGCGGATGGCCTGGGATATGTACGCTTTTGATCGGCGTGGTGATCGCTCCATTGCAAGCTTGCTGGCTTCAAGCTGCATCCCGACTGCGTACAGAGCTTGAAGGAGATTATCATGCAGGTCTCGACTGAGTTGCTTTCGTTCTTCCAGTGCCAGTTTACGCTCGGTAATATCCTGTACCGCAGCAAGAAGCAGTGGGCCTTGCCGGTCAGGCAGGTCGATCCTGGTGGTTTTGACCAGAACCCAAATAATTTCACCTGATTTGCGGATATACCGTTTCTCATAGGTGTAGCCGGCTCTGATTCCACGGTAGAATTCTTCAGTCAGTCGAATATTGGCGGAGAGATCCTCCGGGTGGGTATACAACGCGTACGTGCTGCCGATGATTTCGTGAACTTCGTATCAGGTCAGTTGGCAAAAGGCGAGATTCGCAGTGATTGCGCGCCAGTTTTCATTGAGAATGCAGAGTCCAACGGGGGCTTCAGCGACGAAGCGCTGGAGCCTCAGCTCGCTCTCCCGTAACGCCTGCTCGGCACGTTTGTGTTCCGTCGAGAATACCGTTCAAACACTCGCCCATCCTTGAACGTGACCACATCAAAACGTTCCTGCTCCGGCTGAGCATACAGCTCACGGACTTTCCGCAGGAATGTTTCGGGTTCCTGAAGCTGGTCCATCACAAAGGTGAGTAGTGCGTCGTCGACTCCACTGTCCGCGAGCGACTGGGAGATGTTCCAGAGGTGCAGGAACCGTTGATTCGCACTGGTGACCTTCCCTTGTCGGTCGATGACCAGCAAACCGTCGGCAACTGAATTGATGGCGGCTTGCAAGAGTGAGTACGATCGTTTCCGATCAGAGATGTCACGAACAAAGGCGAAGTTGTACTCCTTCCCCTCTATGGCAATAAAACTAGCGACAACTTCTACGGGGTAGGTCTCGCCGGATTTGGTGCGATGACGCGATTCAAAGCGAAGGCGCCCTGCTCGACTCAATTCCGCCCAATGTTCAGGCCACCGTTCCGCTCGGTACTCGGTATCAATGTCGTTCACGGACATACGAAGTAACTCTTCACGTGAGTACCCAAGTCGTACGCAAGCGGCGTCATTGACATAGAGAAAACGAGCCGACTGATCGACCCAAAATACAAAGTCTGCGGAGCGATCAACGGCCGGTTGAGTCAGCCGGAGGGTTTGTTCGGCTTGCTTCAGGTCGGTCACGTCGCGGGCGACTCCGACCAATCCGATCACGCATCCGTTCTGGGCTCGGTGCGGTGTCTTGATCACATGAAAAATGCGAGGTGTGGCGTTAATGGGCACAATTCCTCGAATTCCCGTTGGACGGCGCCGGAGAAAACATCACGATCTCCGGCCATACAGCGATCAGCAACTTCAGGCGGAAACAGTTCGGCATCGGTCTTTCCGATGATGTCGTCGGGGGGCTTGTTGAGCGTCTGCGCAAAGGCCGAATTGACGAATCGATAGTGGCCGTCTCGATCCTTCATGAAAATGACGTCGGGGGCCGTTTCAATGACGGATCGCAGCAGTGCCTCTTGGTCTTGGAGAACTTGTTCTGCTCGTTTGCGATCATCAATGTTCTGGATAACGGCGATCAAATAGTCCTGATCGGACGAGCCACTCTGGACAAGTGAGACGGTTAAATCGCCCCACACCCATGTGCCGTTGCTTCTGCGGTACCGTTTCTGCATCGAGAAGGAATGGCGCTTCCCCGTGATCAGTTCGTCGAGATAGACAAGATTCGCTTCCAGGTCATCGGGATGCGTGAGATCTTGAAATGTTCGCTGGAGTATGGCTTCCGATGAGTAGCCCCGCAGTTCGCAGAGGTGTGGATTGACTCGAAGAAATCGTCCGTCGAGGTTCAGTTGGGCTATGCCGACTCCCGCATGTTCATAGAGCGCTCTCCATCGAGCCTCGCTTTCTCGAACCTGGGCCTCGATGAGACGGCTCTCGGTGATATCGCGTACGAGACAGCCCACTGTCGCCTGGGACGTGTGACTCCCTGGAATCAGGGTCAGGCCCTCGAAAAATAGCGTAGGGTTTGATGCAATCGAACAGCGTAATTAATGATCGCAGGTTTGCCGGTCATAATGACTTGCCGGATCGTTTCGACATAGTGGGACCCCGCATCTTCTCCGAATAGGTCGGTGAGACGTCGGCCGATGAGCTCCTGTGTTGGCATCAAAAGCTTATCGTTGTTGTGGGTCCAGACATTGAGGTATCGCCCGTCTTGGTCAAACTCAAAGGCGAGGTCGTCCAGCGCTTCCAAAAACGAACGAAGACGCGCTTCGGCCCTCAGGGTCGCCTCCTCGGCCCGTTTGATCTCAGACTGATCGACATAGAGACCGACAGCCAGAGACAGCTGTTCGAACTCGTCATAGATGAACACGGGTCAGAGGAGAAGGTCCACCAGCTTTCCATCTTTGCGCCGGCGCTGAAGCTCAATCGGGCCGATTAATTCCCCACGCGTGCCTGCTTGCCAGAGGGCATTTGCCTCGACTTCATCCTCAGGCTGGGTATATGGAAGTTCACGCCCGAGCACTTCTTCTTTCGATCATCCGAACAGATGAGTCGCGGCTTGGTTCCAACTGACCACCCGCGCTTCTCGATCAAGACTGACAATCGGCAATGCGGATTCTTCAACGATGGTCTGCAGCAGGCGGGACGTTTCCTGGAGCTGCTTTTCCGTCCGGTTGCGTTCTGTCACATCCTCACAGACTACAAGGATGAGGATCTGATTTGTGTGATCGTGGATCGCCTGCGCGCGCTCTTTGACCCAGATCCCGACTCCGTCTTTCCGGAGTTTTGAATGTCCCACTGAAACACGGTATAGGGACTGGCGGCGCACGCGACCAACTGTCCCAGCACCGTCTGGTGGTCTTTCGGGTAAAAGAGCTGCAAGATGGACCGGCCGATGAGATCTTCTTTCTGGTATCCGAGTTGATCCGCTCAAAAATGATTGGCGGATAAAATGGTGCCATCAGAGGAGAGCGTGAAGTACATGAAGGGGTTGTGCTCGTAGAGGGATTGGTAGCGTTGCTCACTTGCCTTGAGGGCCGACTCGGCCTGTTGTCTTCGCGCAATTTCAGTCTTCAGCTCATGGACAGCCTGTTCCAATCCGGCTGTTCGTTCTCGGACACGTGTTTCCAGGGTGTCTCGGATCGCCTGCTGACTGAGCTCGAAGTCTTTACGGGCAGTGATATCTTCAACCGTGCCCATCATGCCCGAGACCGGTTCGCTCTCACTGCCCGTGGCACGACCACGGCAGGCCACCCATCGAGTGGCTCCGGAAGGAGTGATGATGCGATGTTCGACTCTGCAGGGAGAATGGTCGTGAACGGCCTTCGTAATGGCTGCACTGAGACAATGGCGATCATCAGGATGAATGAGAGCAAAGAATCCTTCGTATGAACCATCGAATGTGCCGGGAAGAAGGCCGAAGATCCGTTCAGTTTCCTGCGACCATATCACCCGATTTGTCCTGCCGTCCCACTCCCACGTCCCCACTTGGGCAGCTCCGAGTGCGGTGGTTTGCGCTGAAGGACAGCCTTGCTTCGCATGAACGAGTGCCCGTTGGAGTTCAAGGATCTGGTGGCGCAGTTGGGCAACCTCGCTGATCGTTGAACTGTCGGTCCCAGGCAGTAAACTCATGAATAGAAATCTCTGGGTAGTCCAGCCGCAGTCCTGGTGTCAGTACTGTTGCAATCAAAGGTCACAGAAAGCGGACGATAGTATAGGATCCGGTGATCCGACAAAACTAGAGGGGGATGGAGGCAGAGGTACCCGCAATGAGAGGTGAACGAGAGAACGCCGGTGGTCGCAGGAGCGTCAGAGTTTCGGGCTTTGGCTCACACTAGGCATATGCGATTCCTTCATGAACCAGGCCACGGCTTCGGTACGCCGTTTCACATGGAGTTTGTCGAAAATATTCGCCAGGTAGTTCTTGATGGTCTTGTCGCTCAAGCGCAGTTGGACGGCAATTTCCTTGTTGGTCTTGCCTTCCGCCAAAAGCGGCAGGATTAAGCGTTCCTGTGGAGAGAGCCGCGAGGTTCCTTGTGAAGCGACTCCCAAGTGCGAGCTGGTCCGAATCCAATGGAGTGCCTGTTGTGTCACTCGGGGATCAAGATAACCCTGGCCCGAGGCGACGGTGCGAATGGCCCGAATCAGGTCGTCCATTCGAACGTCTTTGAGGACATACCCATGGGCGCCGTTTTGGACGGCAGCCATGACGGTCGTATCTTCAGCGTAACTGGTGAGAATCAGAATTCGCAGTTTGGGTGACACGGTCAGCAAGCGGCGGATGGCCTCAGTGACCGTCGCGTCAGGAAGTTTCACATCGAGCAAGACCATTTGAGGTGCCAGCCGCTCGACGAGTCCCACGCCGCTGGCGACGGTTGCTGCTTCGCCCACGATCGCCAGATCTGTTTCGAGATGAAGCAGGGCGCGCAGCCCTCGGCGGACCATTTCATGATCGTCGATGAGTACGATGCTGGTTTGTGGTTGTTTCATATAGATGTCAGTAAGGGTTCCAATGAGAATTCTGCCGTGATCTGCGTACCTTTTCCGATCTTAGACTGAACATGTAAGGTCCCGCCGAGTTTCTTGGCACGTGTCTCCATGTTGGTCAGTCCGTACCCACGTGACGGTCCAGGAACCGGCGCAAAGCCAATCCCGTCGTCTTGGATACTGACTCGGACTCTTGTGTCCTTCATACGAATTGAGACCACGGCCTGGGTTGCGTGGGCATGGCGAGCACAGTTGCTGAGCGCTTCACGAACGATATTGAGAATTTCTCGCTCTTCTTCGTGAGTGAGCACCTCGATGGCGTGGCGCTGAAGATCTAATTTCACATCCAGGTGCCCTGTTTGCTCATAGGTTATGCATACCGTGGAGAGCTCCGATGACAAGTTAAACTCTTGAACGCTCCCCGACTCTAACTCTCGAATCATCCCACGGACTTCATGAATCAGTTGATTGATCTGGTGGATCATCGGGTCGTCAGCCTTTTTCCGTTCCACTGTCTGGGCCCCCCGGGCCCGCCGAGCCGCTTCCATGTTCAAGCCGATGGCATATAGCGATTGCAACACGGAGTCATGCAGATCTCGACCGATACGGCTCCGATCTTCCAGGAGTTTACTCAACCGGCTTTCTGTCGCTTTGAACGCGGTCGTTAATTCGTCTCCGCAAGGTTTCAGCTCATAGAGATCGAGAGATTCCCTTGATGGTCGGACCGGCCTGGCCGTCGACAATGTAGAGGTTGATGGAAAGCCACCGTTCAACAATCGAAAACTGGTTTTGCCTTGTGCCACGTTACCCTCCTCCCTTTGCATCACTCGTCAACAACGGAACTGTTCAAAACCACATAGTCGGTATCTATAAGCTAAAAAGACAAATAGCACACCTGGCGGATACGCCAGGTGATGGCCCATCACCTAAGATGTAAACCCTCAACTTCTTCCGTCACGCCACCGCTCCTCTGTCAGCGTCATAACCATCTTCGCTAGAACCCAACCATACAGTGTCAGTATGTACATGATTGTGACCCGGAGAGCACCTGGCGAGTCCGCCAGGTGCTGTATTGCTACTGAGATGGAACCATCCGGCCACTTTGATGAGCCAACCGGTCCTAAATGACCCTATGTCCACCAACTGAATTGGGTCTATATCGAGCCCTAACCTGACAAGGAGGCTGCACATGCAAGTCACAGCAATCGGAGAGGAAAGCGAAGTCGCGTTCTACGAAGGAGAGTTTCTCGTCAAGACGCTCGAAACAAAGGAGGAGATGACCCAGGCCTATCATTTGCGACATCGGGTATTTGCTGAACGGCTGAAGTGGGTGCCTGAACGAGCCGACAAGCTTGAAGCGGATATCTATGATGCGTGGAGTACCTCAATCGGGGTGTTTGGGGATGAAAAGAAATTGTTGGGGTTAGTTCGTATGACCCATGCGCCTGTCCCCTTCATGCTGGAAAGCGAATTCAGCGCCTGCCTTGTGGGAAGCCACCATGTTCGGAAGGAGACTGATACGGCGGAGATTACGCGACTGACCGTTGATCCAGCGATTGCCGATCGTGGCCTTTCGGCAAGGTTGATGAAAACAATCTTCAAGGGCATGTACCAATGGTGTCTGCTTCACGACGTCCGCTACACCTATATGGTGGTCGAGCACAGACTTTTGCGGGTGGTTCAGCGCATGGGGTGGCCGTGCCATGCCATAGGGGAGCCGGTCGCGCTGCCACCGGCCGAGGTGTTCTCTATTGGTGGCTTGCTCGATCTGGACGAATTTCGCTTGCAAGCCTCAGCGTGTCGTCCCAGCATGCTCACTTGGCTTACAGCAACGACGCCAGCCCTCAGCCAGGCGAAACTTGAATCGTCACCGGAGGGCGAAGAGAATGATATGGTGGGGTATGTTGAATTGGCAAAGGATCGACAACTTGTACGTGCCGCATAACCGTAGCGGAACGTCGATAGCAGGTGGCCGAGAACGATATCTGCTATAGGGGGAAGCGAGGGTATGTCTACACGGCAGAGGGCAAGCCGTGAAGTGCCGGAAGGCCGTGTTCGATGGCAGTTGCAACGGCCTGAGAACGGGAAGTCACCTCTAGTTTGGAAAAGATGCTCTCGATGTGGAATCGTATGGTTCGTTCACTGACTCCGAGAATCTTGCCGATTTCCCAATTGGTCTTTCCGTTCTTCATCCAATTGAGGATCGTGACTTCTCGAGAGGAGAGCCCTTTAACGCATCGATCTGTTGCCGGCACCGATTTCGGCGCGGTTCTAAGCAAAGCCATATGTATGTAATATCCAATGTATTCGACGAGCGGAACCAATCGCTTGGCATCAAGCGACTGCTCGCTGGCGAACGAACAGAAGGTCGCAACTCCGCAGGCCTGATCGACCGAACCTGTAGTGATACCGTCGCACAGGCCGAATTGGCGGGCAGTGGCGATAAACTCCTGTTCCTTCTCGGAGGGCATGTTCTGATAGATCTCTTGCCAATGCTGAGTGCCAGCTGATGCCAAGGCTGATTTGAATACCGGGTCGACGTCCGCAAACCCATTCTTCCAATACATATATAGCCATTCATCCGGATAGCTGGCATTGACGACATTGCCGAATCCCGCAAACGTCTGATTCGGTCCAAGGCGGACGAGACCCCCTAAGGCTTTCGTGAAAGAGAAATAGTTTTGGAATCGAACAAGCACATCCCGCACGTGATCAGGAGTCTCTGCTTGCATCGCGTAATGGAGAATCTCCAGAAGGTTCTGGCATTCAGATTTGGAGAGTGTGTCGAATGTCGCGTGTGGGAAAGGTTGTCTCGCGAGTACATGAGCCATCGGTGAGCCTCCCTCCTGACATACAAACGGGGCAGAGCCTACCATACAATCCCACCATAAATCCCAAGAAAGCGTACTAGGGTCGTCATAAATACATACTAGGGCCAATCATCTCTATGCTTGAGACATATGGCGCCATTACGCTTATGTTTCGAGTGAAAAGCGCTGAGGAGGATCGTAGCTTTTTCCCAGAGGGATAAACGCTTTAGTGGAGGGCTCATATTGTGACCCATGCGCGATATTTCGGCGGAGGTATCTTCATGATCATCCTCTTGGCTTGCCTCCTGGAGCCACCGGACACTCAAGCTCAGGCCCTGCGTTTTCAGCCTCAAGGGGCGCGCGCTGCAGGGCAGGGCAATGCATTCGCGGCGGAAGCCGATGATGCATCAGCCATCCACTACAATCCTGCCGGGTTGACCCAAGCGGTGGGAATCCAAAGCATCTTTGGGATTAATGCGGTCGGGGGCTCCGTCAAGTTCAAGAGCCCAACTGGTCTCGATAGCCGCGGTGATTTCAATGGGAGCGTGAACTGGCCCCCTCCCAGCAACTTTTATTTCAGTGCCAATCTTGCACCTATTGGATTGCCCATTCTATCGCCGGTGACGGTCGGGATTGGGTTAACTTCGCCATTCGGCTTGAATACCCGTTACCCGGTTGATGGCCCATTCAATACGGCAGTGACCTCGGCCGCCCTCCCGTTGATCGATATCAAGCCCACAATTGCCTACAAGCTAACTAACGATCTGTCGATCGGTGTGAGCGCGGATATCTACACATTTGCGAGCTTTCTTGGCGAAGGACATGTGGAGCAAAAACAGGTGAGCGCCGGAGGTTTGGGAATTCCAGCTGGAGCGTCTATCGAACTAAATGGGAAAGGGACCGGGGCGGGCGTGACCGCTAGTTTGCTTTATACTCCATTGCGAAATGAGGTTGGCAAACCGGTTATCTCGATCGGTCTGGTATATCGCAGTCAAGCAGTATTGCCGTTACATGGGTCGTTGTTGGTGAACGGAGCGAAGGTGGCCGATGCTTCCACAGATCTAGTGCTGCCGCAAATGGTTACCGGAGCTGTCGCTATCTGGCCTGTGCGCAATGCGGAGCGAGAGTGGAAAGTCGAACTCGACGTCGAGTATGTGGGGTGGAGTTCCAACAGAAATCTTGATGTGCGATTGTCCAATGGAGCCACCATCCCCCAGCCTCAACAGTGGAAGAATGTACCGGTGATCGCAGTCGGAACCGAGTATAAGTGGCTGAATCCACGTTGGCTGCCGAATTGGGACATTGCAGTCAGGTCTGGTTATACGTACACGGAGGATCCAGTCCCCAATCGGACCTTCAACCCTGCGACCATTTCCTTGTCGGCACACACCTTGTCCCTTGGTGCGGGATTTCTTTGTAAAGGCGCCGGGCGATTTCTGGGTGTGATCCCTTGCAGTGGGGAGTCGGCCTTGTGGCCGAAAGGAATCGGGCTCGATCTTGCCTATCAGGAATGGTTCTATGAGTCACGTACGGTCGTCGGTAACCTGAATCCTGCCGTGAATGGAACGTATCATGCCTTCGTCCATTTGGGAACGTTCAGTCTTCGATACCTCTATTAGCAGGTTGTTGAGAAGGGAGGCCAGCGGTGTTCCCCGCCTTGCCGAATCGGCTTCGCGAGGCAGGTCGCGTCGTTCAGAGACTCAACGTAGGAAAGGCGAAGTACCTATCCGCTCGCATGTGATCGAAGCGAGCGGCTCAAGCGAAGCTTCGTATGTGCCTTCTCGCCTCTTCGCTCGCTGCGGCCGTGGTCGGTGGACAGCGCGCCTTGAACTTCGGCGAGCGCAGCCGAGCTGCGCGCTGGGGTGGGCGGGTGAAAAACGACGGCCTTTCTGCGCAGCCTGCGGCGCATCCAGATCTGGGCGACTACCCAGCGACCTTGTGGGGAGGCGGTGCAGGGTGGCACTGCTATTCCGGTTTGAGTATCTTGCGGAGATTCAGAACCATTCCCGGACTGAGTCCAGCCTCCTGAAGGGTTTCATCGCTGGCAGCAGCAAGCTTGTCGAGATTTCCGAATTGACTCAACAGTCGATTGCGCCGAATCTCGCCGATGCCGATCACCTGATCGAGTTTTGAACCGACCAGCGCTTTGCCGCGCAGCTTTCGATGGAACGTGATTGCGAAGCGATGGGCTTCATCGCGGATGCGTTGGAGCAGGTGGGTGGAGGGAGATTGCGGATTGAGCGCGATGGGATTTTTCCTCCCCGCCAGAAACACACGCTCTTCCTTGTCGCCACGGGCCTTGGCCAATCCGAGGATCGGTACGCCCTGTTGCCCAACTGTTTTGAGTCCCTCGAGCGCCGCCGCGAGTTGACCCAATCCGCCGTCGATGAGAATCAGATCGGGTTGGGCCAGGTTCTCCATCGTTCGACCAGACTCACCATTGGCTTCGCCATAGCGACGTGTGACCACTTCCTTCATGCTGGCAAAGTCGTTGGCGCCCACGACGGTTTGGATCTTGAACCGCCGATAGTCGGCATTCTTCATCTGCCCGTCTTCCCAGACGACCATCGATGCGACCGATTGGTTCCCCATCGTATTGGAGATGTCGAATCCTTCAATGCGACGTGGGGGCTGATCCAGTCGTAACATCCGCTTCAGTTCCTCACCGGCTTGCCGGTCAAGTTCTTCGTCACGTAAATGATTAGCCACTGCCGAAGCCGCATTCTCCTCGGCCAAGAGGACGAGTTGATGTTTGGTGCCTCGCTCTGGCGAGCAGACACGAACTGATTCGCCTCGCTTCTCGGATAGCCATTGCTGAATCAGTACCGCGTCTTCGAGGTCGGTTGGGATGAGAAGTTCTCTCGGGGGTTGCCCATCCTTGTTATAGAATTGTTCAATGGCTGAGCGGACGAGCTCCTCGTCCGACGCATCAGCCGACTGAGGCCAGAAGAAATCCTTCCGACCGATCAACAGGCCGCCGCGCACGAACAGAATTTGGAGATCGACGGCTGCGCCTTGCCTGGAGAGGCCGATCACATCTTGATCAGCGGCTGAGGTTTGCGTGATCCGTTGCTTCTCCAGCATCCGTTCGATCTTAAAGAGGCGATCCCGTAACCGTGCGGCTTCCTCGAATTCCTCCCGGTCCGCTGCGGCCTCCATGCGTGCCCGAAGATCGTCCAGCAACTCGTGGTCTCGGCCTTCCAAAAACTGACGGACTTGTTTGACGATCTGATGATACTCGGTTTTCGACTGATTCCCAGTGCAAGGCGCCATGCATCGTTTGATTTCAAACTCGATACAGGCGCGATCGGCGGTGCCATCGATGTCGATCGTACAGGTGGCGAGCGGAAAGACGTGCTTGATGACTTTCAACGTCTCTCGCAGGGCGTTCGCTGGGGTATAGGGGCCATAGTAAAGCGCTCCGTCTTTTTGCACGCGGCGCACGATCGACAGTCGAGGAAAGTCATCTTTGATCGGCAGCCGCACATAGGGGTACTGCTTGTCGTCCCGCAACACGACGTTGAAGCGGGGTTTGTGGCGCTTGACCAGGTTGCTTTCGAGAATCAGCGCTTCGAGCTCTGATCGAGTCACCATCGTTTCCAGATCGGCCACCTGACTGACGAGTAAACTGGTCTTGGGGCTATGGTCGGCACTCTTCTGGAAATACGATCGGACCCGGTCGGCGAGTACTGCGGCTTTCCCGATGTAAATGATGTCTCGTTGTTCGTTCTTGAACAGGTACACGCCGGGATTTTCCGGCAGATGGGCGAGTTTGGATTGGAGGGCGGTAGTGGGATGCATGGTCAATGGTATATGGTCGATGGAGAATGGTCGATCAGTCAAGAGGAGTCTGAGGGACGCTCGGCCTGGGCTTTTCCACGCTCACGGATCTTGCGTTCAATGCTTACAATGAGACTTGCCAGTTGCGTAAGAGCGCTGTCGCACCCTTTGGAGAGTGCCAATCCTTTCTCATCAGACATTTGCTTGATAGCCATTGCGTAGCGCACATGCGTCATCGTTTCTTGTCCCTCACGACGGCACCGATACAAAGCCTGAAGGTGTTCCGTGCTGTATTGGGAGTAAAACCCTTCGTCATATTCGCACAGACCGACTCAGATGAACGCAACATCTGACTGCGAAGCCATTTGAAGTCAGGTGCAAAGGCACGCGAGTTCTTCTCAATGCTCAAGGCTAATGCCATGCAGGCTTGAAAAACAGGCATCTCCTCGACCCGTTCTATTTTCCTCTTTTCCATTTTTTGCGATCAGCCATTACCCAATATCCGTGAGCCATTCGGACGTCACCCGTTAACCATCAACCATTTTCCATGGATCTCTTCATCGCAGCGAACGGACAAATGATGGACTCAACGTGCCGCGGGCCACTTCGGCAACGGGGCCCTTCATCGTCAGGCTGAAGTCCGAAGCCACCTGGATATTCAGCGTGCCTCCCGGCATCTGTACCGTCACGGGGCTCTTCACCAGTCCGAGGCGTACCGCGGCACTTGCTGCTGCGCAGGATGATGAACCGGAGGCCTGTGTCTCTCCGGCTCCGCGTTCCCAAATCAGAATGAAGATTTCTTTTGGCCCGGTTGGAACGGCCAGTTGCACGTTCGTTCGTTTGGGAAACAGCTTGTGGTTTTCGAGCGCCGGCCCGAGTGCCAAGAGCTCTTCGCGTGACCAGGATCCTCCCGCCGGCTTGAAGACGACGCAATGGGGGTTTCCGACGCTCACGCCGGTAAAAGTCAGTGGAGTTCCAGCTGCTTCAATCGGTTGTTGAATCAATTCGGGCACGTCCAATGAGCAGGGGAGTGCATCAGGCTTGAAGGTGGCGGTTCCCATCTCAACGGTTGCAGCTGCCGCATCGCCATGCCGGTCTACGTGCAACGCAATTGTCACTTTCCCACCTTTCGTATCCACCGTGAAGTGTTTCTTCTTGGTCCTCCCGGTCGCATGGAGGTAGCGGGCGAAAATACGAAGCCCGTTTCCTGATTTCTCGGCTTCGCTGCCGTCCGGATTAAAAATGCGCAGCCCAAAGTCTGCCTTTTTTGAGGGAACCAGGGCTAGGATCCCGTCGCTGCCCAGCCCCCAATTGCGGTCACAGACCGCTTTGATGTTCTTGGGCGCGAGCTTGAAGGTCAGTTCCTTGGGGTCCATCACAATATAATCGTTGCCCAGCCCGTGTCCGCGGAAAAACCCGTTTTTCATTCTTCTCCTCCGTATCTCGTTGTTCGTGGAATGTGAAGCATATCAGCAACGGTTTCCGGTTTCATGTTTCAAGTTTGAGGATTCTGCACAACGTGAAACGGTGAAGGTGAAACCTGGAACCCAGGATCGAGGGAACGAGCGACGCTTCACGGATATCAAACGATCTTCACGCCTGCCGGCCGTTCGATCAATTCAATCTCGTAACCGTCCGGCGCATCGATGAAGATAAACCGGCTCCCGGAAGAAGTCTTCGTTGGGCCATCGGTAATCTTGACCCCCATGGCATTGAGCGAGGCGATTGTCTCGTCGAGATTGTCGACTTGGAAGGCCAGATGGACCAGATCTTCCTGCACCTTCACTGGCCCGCTAGGAGGAAAACTGGTTAGTTCGATCAGTTCGTCGCTGTTGGGCACTTTTAAGAAAGCAAGGTGTGATCCACGAGGAGATGTTTTCCGTTCGATGACCTCAAGACCCAGCACGGTTGTATAAAACTGGATGGTTTCATCCAGGTCGCTGACCCGCATGCGGGTATGGAGCAGCTTTGTGACCTTCATGAGAAGAGCTTATAGCAGATAGCATATCACCAATGGTAGGGACTGGAATCACAGAATGTATCTTCCTGTGCCATTTGCCATAAGCCATCAGCTCTTTCTAGCGGGTCCCGCCGTCTTGCGGAGGAGTATCTCGGCGTGCCCAGGAATCAAAAAATTCGCCATGGGGCCGATTTCCAGGTAGCCCTGTTTCTTGTAGAACGCCCGAGCTGGTTCATTGAAATCCGACACGCAGGCAAACAGGTTCTTCGTTCTCTGGAACACGAGACGCTCAATGTGCGTCAAGAGTTGACCGCCGACTCCCTTCTGCCGAGCCCAGACGGCCACACCTAAGAGTTCGAGGTAGTCACCCAAGAGAAACTTCTGCTTCACGATCGCAACGCCTGCGACTTGTCCGTCACGTTCAGCGATATAGCAATCTCGGCCTTGAGGCAGAGGACAGAAAATACGGCTCCAATCATCCGCCCCGTAACCAAGCGTGTTCCATGGTTCAGAATCACTCAATAGCTGGATAACCGTCTTCCGATCATCCGGCACCATGGTTCTGATGGCCGACGTCGTCATGGGGTCTGGGATGTACAATCCAATAGTTCGTTCACGGTCATCGGGCGAAGTTTCTTGGCCGGGAGAGTCTCACGCGTGAGGCGCTCGATCACCTGTCGAGCCTGCTTGCCCTTTCCATTGGCATGAAACACGATGATGCTGCCGGGCTTTGCGCGCTTGGAAACCTTGGTGAAAATTTGCTCCGCAGAAAGGGTCGGGTCCGGATCACCTGATTCAATGTTCCATTGGATAAACTGCAGGCCGAGCAGCTTGACCACGGCCACCGTCACATCATTGTATTCGCCGTACGGCGGACGAAAGAGTCTGGCTTGGTGGCCGTAGTGCTCCTGCAGCAGTTTGACGGGGCCTAAGATCTCGCTACGCTGTTCGTCGGCATCGTGCATGGGAAGATGGGCGTGCACTTCACCATGCGTGCCAATTTCAAAGAAATCGAGGCCCAGAAGCTGTTCCACTTCCGCGCCGTGTTTGGCCATCCACTTACCGGACATAAAGAACGTGGCGGGGATGCGATGGGCGATCAGATAGTCCATCAACGGCTGATCATAGCCGGATCCCTTTCGCACGGGACAGAGATCGAATGTCAGGGCTACACCCGGACAGTGAGGTGAACCAGCAGTGATGACTTGGGCAAAAATTGGAGTCGAGGGCGTCAGCTCAAAGGCTATGAGGGAGAGCAGGTACAGCAGTGCACGTGTTGGAACCAGTCGTCTCATCAAGGCTAGTATACATGAACAGAGGGAGAAGATTGACCCCTTCCCCATTCCGCTGTTACGGTGTGCGATATGCAGATGCGTTCGTGGGAAATCGGCCGAGCGTTGGGCATTCCCATTCGAATCCATCCGTCCTGGTTTCTCGTGTTTCTCCTCGCCACATGGACGCTCTCAACAGACTATCTGCCGGAGACTCTCCCCGGACTCAGTCCTGGTCGCTATTGGGTGATGGGAGCCGTCGCGGCAGCGCTCCTCTTTCTGTCCGTCCTCCTGCATGAACTGGGACATTCCTACGTAGCACTGTACTACCGGATTCCGATTGAGCAGATCACGTTGTTTCTCTTTGGCGGGGTCGCGCACATGCGCCAGGAGGCCCCGTCCCCCAAGGCAGAGTTTCTCATTGCGATCGCTGGACCGATCGTCAGTTTCGTGATCAGCGGGGGCTGCTTGGCGATTGTCGCTCTGGCTGAGGCGATTCAACAGGAACAGACGCTCCGTGGGGTAGTCATGCTCGGACTCTTGCTGGGAATGGGGAATCTCCAGCTCGGGGTGTTCAATCTCATTCCTGGGTTTCCGCTGGACGGAGGGCGAATCCTGCGCGCGGGCCTGTGGGCCTGGGGGAAGGATTATTATCGCGCGACAAAACAAGCTGCAGTGGCAGGCCTCGGGTTTGGTGTGATCTTCGTGCTGTGGGGGCTGCTGCGAATCCGGCAGGCGGCAACCGGTGAGCTGGATGCGTCGATGGTGTGGACGGGAGGATGGCTGGCGCTGATCGGCATCTTTCTCTACATCGCGGCGCTGGCGAGCCGACGACAAGCGACATTACGGCAGTCCATCTCGACGATCAGGATTCAAGATATGATGGTGAGGACGGTTGTGTCGATTCCAGCCCAGACCATGCTTGATGAGGCTGTGAATCGGTATTTCCAGGCCTACGGATATGGGGGATTCCCCGTGGTGGAAGATCGACGTTTGATCGGACTCGTAACCGTACCCGATATTCAGGCGGTCCCGGCGGATACTTGGTCCTGGCGTCGGGTCGATCAGGTGATGCGTCCCTTTTCGGAATCGATGATCATCTCGCCTGATGTTCCGGCGATTCAAGCGATGGGGCGTATGGCTCGTGAGGGATGGGATCAACTCATCGTCGTGCAGGACGGAGAAATTGTCGGACTCGTGACGCAGTCAGCCCTCGTGCATTTTCTGCAGCTTCGTAGCCATCCCATCCGTTGAACGGCGACAATCACCGTCGTTCCGGTTGCGGCAGCCTTTTTGCTGTTGTCCCTCAACTAGGGTTCGGGGGTGATGGCCAGGCAATTCGTTTCAGATTGTGCGCAATGATGCCACCGAAGAGCAGGAGCCCCGCAGAATAATAGACCCAGAGCAACAAGAGCACGACTTCGAGCAACGATCCATAAAGCCGCGCATAGACCGTCGCAAAATCTCCATAATTGAGGAACAAGAGCTTGGCTGCAACCCACAGCAGACCGAACGTGAGGGCGCCGGCCATGGCGTCTCTCCACCGTGGACGACGTCGGGGCACAAGACGATACAGCAGGCTGACCGTCAGGAATGCAAGCGCAAAGGGGAGTGTGTAGGTCAGATGAAAGTCGTGTGCGGCTAAGGCGACTAGATCCAATCCCCAGAGCCGAGGAGCATAGGCAGTCAAGAAGGCAATGGCTTGAGTGGCCACATAGGACGTGAAGAGTAACAGGCCGGTGGATCCCAGCAGCGCGATGGAAATTGCAGTGGAAATAAGCGGGTGGCGCTTTTGCGTGCTCTGAAACACGACATTCAGCGCATAATCGAGCTCATAGAACACAAGTCCACCAAACCAGAAGAATGACAACAGAACAATCCACCGAACACTGTCCAATGAACTGATCCGATGGAGCTCTTCCGCCAATCGTTCACCCAACGAAGGGAGAAATCCTTTGAGGAAACTGAGCATGAACTGCTCGCCGATCACGTTCTGGCTCACGAGGAACCCCACTCCGTACAAGAGGAGAAAGACGAGGGGAAATAATGAGAGCAGCGAGAAGAACGCCAACGCTGCAGCAAGGCTGGGGCATCCGTGGCGTAAAAACGATGTAACGGCCTCACTCAGGAAGCGAACGACATGCATACGACCCTGCCAGCAAATAGTCAGAGTATGAATGGCCTTACTTCAGCGTCGACACCGCTTGCAGGGCGAGATTGACGAGTGGGTTGGGGTAGATCCCGAAGATCACCACTCCAGCGACTGCGCAGGCCAGCACAATGGAAAGAGTTGGGGACATCACCAATCGCGGGACAGGGTCCGTTCCCTCAATAGGCTCCCGCATATACATGACCATGACGACCCGAAGATAATAATAGGCTGAGATCGCCGCAAAAAGGAGCGCGATGGCCGCCAGCCAGGCCATGCCGGCTTCCACGGCGGATCTGAAGACGTACAATTTTCCGATAAAACCTGCAGTCGGAGGAAGGCCGGCCAGAGAGACCATGAAGATCAGCATCAGCAGTGCCGGGAGAGGATGGCGCTTGGCCAAGCCCGTGAAATCCTCGATCTCTTCACCTTCAAGCGTGCCTTTTCGCAGCATCGCGACAATGGCGAATGCGCCGAACGTCATGAATGTGTACAGGGCGATATAGAGCAGCACGCTGGCAATGCCGGACGAGTGCTCAGTACGTCCGGCGGCGACGACACCGATCAAGGCATAGCCGGCGTGTGCAATGCTTGAATAGGCCAGCATCCGCTTGATGTTTGTTTGCACCAGAGCAACGATGTTGCCCACGACGAGGGTGGCAAGACAGAGTAAGAGGAAGATGGCGGACCAATCGGCCTTGACTCCACCCAACCCTTCCATAAAGACACGGAGGAATGCGCCGAAACTGGCGGCTTTGGATCCCACGGCCATGAACGCGGTGACGGAAGTCGGGGCGCCTTGGTAGACGTCTGGTGTCCACATATGAAACGGGACTACGGCCAGTTTGAATCCGAACCCCACCGCCAACAGGATCGTCGAAAATAACAGCAGCGGGTCGGTGAACCCATGGGTCGTAATGGCCGAGGCAATCGCCGGCAGTCTTGTGCTGCCGGTCGCTCCGTAGAGCAGGGAGATACCATAGAGGAGAATGCCGGATGAAAATGCGCCCAGTACAAAGTATTTTGCCGAGGCTTCGAGGGAGCGGGGTTCCTTTCGCTTGAGACCTGCCATGACATACAGGCAGAGCGACATCAATTCCGTACCCAGATAGATCGTCAACAAGTCGGCTGCGGAGACCATGACCATCATGCCGCACAGTGAGAGCAACATGAAGCCATAGTACTCACCGAAATACAGTCGCTCCTCTTTTAAATAAGAGTAGGACAGGAGGATTGTAAGTCCGGTCACGAAGTACAACAGTAGTTTCCAGAAAGCTCCATAGGCGTCGATGACGACAAGTCCGCTAAATATTGATGCCTGCGTCCCCATTTGGGACGCCGTCAGGCCCATACACACGGCGAGTGTTCCAAGGCTGAGCCATACCAAGCGATCCTTATCGGACTGTCGTAGCACTGGGTCGAGCACGAATACGACACAGGCGGCTGTGATGACCAGTAACTCTGGTAGAACGAGGAAGAGATCTGCGGCAGAAAAGGTCATGGCCGTTTCCCCTGCGTTTCCGTAAGCGGCCGGCTGCCGGTGGGATTAACCGTTGGGGCATGGACCACGTCCAGCGTCGATATCAGATCGTCCTTCGGTAAGGGCGTTGGTTGGCCCAGAGCAGACCGAGAGGAACTCTGTTGATGGGAGGAGGGGACAACACGAGCGATGACTTGTTCGACACTGGTGTGCATCCGGCTGAGGAGAGGGTTGGGAAATAGGCCGATCGCGAAGATCAGGACGGCCAGCGGTAACAGCGTCGCCATTTCTCGTCGGGTGAGGTCTGAAAGTTTGTGGAGCAGGTGAGGAGCCGGCGTGCCAAACGCGACACGTTGGATCATCCATAATAAATATGCGGCGGCCAATATGATGCCCAGCGAGGCAAAGGCTGTTGCAACCTTACTCCAGAGAAACGTGCCGACGAGGACCATGAACTCTCCAACGAAACTGTTGGTCCCGGGAAGTCCCAGTGAGGAGAGTGCGAAAATAACCAGCAAAGTCGCATATCGAGGCATCGGCTTGGTCAACCCGATGTTATCGGAAATCTGCCGGCTGTGGGTACGCTCGTAAATCATCCCGACACAGAGAAAGAGTCCCCCGGTCGTGATGCCGTGATTCACCATCTGCATGACGGCACCCTCGATACCTTGGATGTTGAACATGAACAGTCCGAGAGTGACGAATCCCATGTGGCTGACGCTCGAATAGGCAATCAGCTTTTTGAGATCAGTTTGAGCCAGCGCCATGTAGGCCCCATAGATGATCGCCACAATCGACAGGACGACCATCAGGGGGGTGAAGAGACGGGAGGCATCCGGGAGCATCGGCAGGCTAAATCGTACGAAGCCGTAGGTGCCCATCTTGAGCAGCACGCTGGCGAGGATCACACTGCCGGCAGTGGGGGCCTCCACGTGTGCGTCGGGCAGCCAGGTATGGAATGGGAACATCGGGACCTTCACGGCAAACGCGGCAAAGAAGGCAAAAAACACCCATGTCTGAAGAGCGAGGGGGTAGGTTTGCCGGCTCAGCGCAAGAATGTCGAACGTATGGCCACCCTGGAAATACAGCACCAAGATCGCCACCAACAACAACACGCTCCCGGCGAGCGTGTAGAGGAAGAATTTGATCGCGGCATACAGGCGATTCGGTCCTCCCCACACTCCGATCAGAAGGTACATGGGGATCAGCATCGCTTCCCAAAACACGTAGAACAGCACGAAATCGAGTGCCGCGAACACGCCGATCATGGCGCCTTCCATGATGAGCAACACCGCCATGAAACTCCGTATCCTGGTTTCAATGGCACGCCATGAAATCAGGACGCAGAGCGGCATGAGAATGGTCGTCATGAGGACCAGCGGGAGGCTGATTCCATCCAGGCCGAGACGGTAGTTGATCGACAGTGATGGAATCCATGCGGCTGATTCTAGGAATTGCATCTCACCGGATGTGGCGTCGAATAGCCACCACAGCGGAAGTGAGAGCAGTAGATCGGCAACGGTGACGGAGAGCGCGGTAAGTCGGACAGAGGCATCTTTCACGATAAAGACAGCCGCTGCTCCCAGCAAAGGAAGGAGGATCAATGCGGTTAACCAAGGAAAGCCGGTCATCAAGGTCTCAATCCATCACATTGTGAGTGCCGTGACTCAATCGCACATCCTCATACAGTCTCTTCAGAGCAGCAGATAGGCCGTGATAATCACGATGCCCATCGCCATGGCCAATGCATAATGTTGGGTTTGTCCGCTCTGAATCAACCGCAAGAGCCATCCGCCCCACCTGATCGTTCGCCCGACTCCGTTGACCGCACCATCAATGACGGCGACATCGACTCGTTTCCAGAGTGCCGATGCTGCGAGGTGCGTTGGTCGTACGAACAGGCGGTCGTAGGCTTCATCGACATACCATTTGTTCAATGAAGCCTGGTACAGACCGTTCCACTGCTGAGCCAGGCGCTTCGGAAGATCCGGCTTGAGCACATAGGCATAGTAGGCCGAGGCAATGCCGAGCAATCCAAGAACTGTGGCGGCAATCATGATGATGACGCCGGCTTCCCCATGATGCACCGCCGGGTGCTGACCGGTGGCAAAGACCGGTTCGAGAAACGATGGAATGCCGAGGTACCCGGTGACGATACTGAAGAATGCCAGAATCAGCAGCGGGGTCGTCATCGTCTTGGAGGGTTCGTGGATATGGTCTGCGTGATGGGGGTTGACATGGGACTCACCCCAGAAGGTCATAAACACCAGTCTGAAGCTGTAGAACGCGGTCAGGAGAGCGGTGAACAGGCCTGCGATCGCCAGGATCCGACCAAGATCGCCTGCAGACCAGGCCGCGGCCAAGATCTCGTCTTTGCTGAAAAACCCGGACGTCAGAGGGAATCCTGCGAGCGCCAGTGACCCAACCACGAACGTCCAGTAGGTAGTCGGCAACTGTTTTTTTAGCCCGCCCATGTGGCGGATATCCTGCTCGTGGTGGAGTGCGATAATGACCGACCCACAGCCGAGGAACAACAACGCTTTAAACGCACCGTGTGTGAGGAGGTGATACATGCCGGAGGCGTAGGCTCCGAGCCCGCAGGCCATGACCATGTACCCAAGCTGACTGACGGTCGAGTAGGCGACGACACGTTTGATATCTGTTTGCGTCAAGGCGATGGTCGCACCGAGCAGCATGGTGGCCCCTCCGGTCACCGCGACGACGCTCATGGCGGTCGGAGAGAGGTTATAGATTGGTGCCAGACGAGCGACCATAAACACTCCAGCTGTGACCATGGTGGCGGCATGAATGAGAGCCGAGATCGGCGTCGGGCCTTCCATGGCATCCGGGAGCCAGACGTGAAGAGGCACTTGGGCCGATTTTCCCACTGCCCCGGTGAACAGCAAGAGTGCGATCAGCGTGAACAAGGAAACTTCCCATGTACCCCCCAGGGGGCCAAGGAGGTTCATCGTCAGACCACTTGCCTCATGAAGAGCCGGAAAGATTTCAAGGTAGTTCAGCGAGCCGAAGTGATACCAGACCAGGAGCAGTCCGAGCAGGAATCCGAAATCTCCGACACGATTCACAAGAAACGCTTTCGTCGCCGCCGCGCAAGCCGACGCACGTTCGTACCAATGCCCGATCAACAGGTAGGAACACAGACCGACGGCTTCCCAAAACACAAACAACTGAAGCAGGTTGTCTGCCAGTACCAACATGAGCATGGAAAAGGTAAACAAGGCGATATAGCTGAAGAAGCGGGCATAACCCGGCTCCCCGTGCATGTAGCCGATCGTATAAATGTGTACCAGGGAACTGACGCCGGTGACCAGGAGCAACATGACGGCGGTCAGTCTGTCGATGTAGAGGCCGATATGGATGTCAAGATGGCCTGAGGTCAACCAGGTATAGAGGGGGATGGAAATGACCGAGTCGGAAGCCACTTGGATAAAGGCGGCCAGCGCCAGTATCAGCGACAACAGCACCGCCGGAACCGCAATCACATGGGCGTTTTCCTTGAACCGTGACCCGGCCAGTCCGAGGATAAGGAATGCGGCGAGCGGAAGGAATGGAATCAGCGCGTAGATCATAAGTGGTCAATTTTCATTGGTCATTGGTCAATAGGTCACTCGACGAAACGAAGTTGAAAGCCTGTTTCTCTATGAGTGACCCCTGACCAGTGACTATTGACGTCTTCTACCATTTCAATAAATCGAATTCTTCAATATTGATGGTCGATCGGGAGCGATGGAGTGCGATGATGATCGCCAACCCAACGGCCACCTCTGCAGCGGCGACAGTGAGGGCAAAGAAGACAAACACTTGTCCCCCCATGTCCCGAAAATAATCGGAGAATGCGACGAAGTTAATATTCGTCGCGTTCAGCATCAGTTCAACTGAGAGCAAGATCGCGATGACATTACGACGGATGAGTACGCCGACGATCCCCGTCAGAAACACGATTCCACTCAAAAGAAGATAGTAGGAGATAGGGATGGTCATTCGGCTACCTTCGTGTGAACCATAGGGCTGGGATTCTCCTGTTCACCGATTTCTCGCTTCGCAAGGACGATGGCGCCGATCATGGCGACTAAAAGCACCAAGGAGGCAACCTCGAACGGGAAGAGATAGGTTGAAAACAGTGTTTGCCCGATGGCTAACGTATTATCCGGAGCAATGGCCTTCGCTGACGGGGCGAGGACGGCGTGGGTACCGCTCGTACGTATCCCTGCACCACCGGATAGGAGGACCATGGCTTCCATCATCAAGGGGATGCAGACGAATCCCGCGATCCGCCACTGATTGTGGTACCGGTCGTCTTGTTTGACGTTCAAGATCATGACGACGAACAAATACAGCACAAGAATCGCTCCGGCATAGACGATAATCTGCACGGCGGCCAAGAACTCGGCATGAAGGGTGACGAATAGTCCGGCGACGTGGAAAAACATGACGAGGAGAGACAGTGCACTGTAGACGGGGTTTTTCAACGCGACGACGAGCATGGATGCCGCGATAATCATGCCGGCAAAATATGCAAAAATGAGTTGCGACATCTGATGGTTCCTGTGTTCGAGGTCGATTGGACCGGACTAGCACACGGATGCTGCAGCCATTGGTCTACCGATACGTAATCCCTTGGTTCAGTTCGGCTTTGGTGGTACGTGGCTGAACGCTACGTTAAAGAACGCCACGTTTGGATGCTGAAGTTCCAAGCGTTTCTCGCGAACGGGAAACGAGCGGTCTCCGATGGCAAGCAACTGCTGTTTGTTCAGATGGAGCTGGCGTTTATCGTACACCGCCCATTCAAATTCTCGGGTCATTCCCAAGGCGTCGACGGGACAGGCATCCACACACATCCCGCAGAACAAGCACCTGGTCATGTCCATGTAATATTCTTTTGAATAGCGCTTCGTGGGCTCGCCCGGCACTTCCGCGCTGACCACCCGGATGACACGAGACGGACAAGCCGCTTCACAGAGATCGCATCCCACGCACTTCTCCGTTCCGTCGTCGTAACGGAGCAGCGCGAGCATGCCTCGATAGTTATCCGGTAGCGTGCGTTTCTCATGGGGATATTGCAACGTGATCGGACGGTAATTGACCAGGTGCGAAAGCGTCGCCTTCATGCCGACGAGAATTTCGTAAAACGTAATCGTCTTGAACCATTCGGACAGGCTCAGGCGCTTGGTCGTGGGTGTGGATCTCATATGGTTCCGTACGCTGGTTAGATCCGTTGATAGATAAATACGGCGATGGCCGTCACAACGATGTTGGCCAGCGCAATGGGTAACAGCACCTTCCATCCGAATCGCATCAGCTGATCGTAGCGCAGTCTCGGCAACGTCGCTCTCAGCCAGAAAAACAGAAACAATAACGAGTAGGTTTTAACTGCAAACCACATGGTGCTTTCGATCCAGGACCAGGATGACAAACCGACAAGCTCCATTAAGGTTCCTGGATAGGGTGCATTCCAGCCGCCGAGAAACAACGCAGAAGCCACACAGGACACGAGCACCATGTTGGCGTATTCGGCGAGGAAGAAGAACGCGAACCGCAGCCCGCTGTATTCGGTGAAAAACCCTGCGACAAGCTCGCTCTCTGCCTCAGGTAAATCGAACGGCACCCGGTTCGTTTCGGCGACGACCGAAATCACGTAGACAACGAACGCAAAGATTTGCGGGGCAGGCAGGGCGAAGATATGCCAATTCCAAAACCAGCCGGTCTGGGCGTCTGTAATTTTTACGAGACTGAGCGAGCCGGCTAAAATCAACACACCGACAATCGACAGCCCCACGTTGAGCTCGTAGCTGATCACCTGTGCGGCTGATCGGAGGCCTCCCAACAAGGAGTACTTGCTGTTGGAGGCCCATCCTCCGAGGATGATGCCGTAGGCAGCGAGTGAGGCGAAGGCGAGGATGTAGAGAATACCGATATTGATGTCGCTGATGATGAACGGTTTCACGACGATGCCATTGATCTCAAACGTCCAGTTGGGTCCCCAGGGAATGACGGCAAATCCGATAAACGTCGGGATCAAGCAAAGGATCGGCGCCATGGTAAAGATGAACTTGTTTGCACCGGCGGGTACGATATCTTCTTTGAAAAACAGCTTGATGGCATCCGCAAACGGCTGAAGAATGCCGTAGGGACCGACTTCCATCGGGCCCATGCGATCCTGCATCCATCCTAAGACTTTTCGTTCCGCCAAGGTGAGGATGAGCACCGTAATGACCACGATGCACATGACCGCACCGATTTGAGTCAGGGAAATAGCAAGACGTAATCCGAATTCAGTCACCATGGGACTCCTCGATTCGCATAGTCGCAGTGCTCAACAGATCCTCAAGCCACCCTCATCATGGACACGATTGCCGTTCGGAGGGATGGCGCTTGAGTGATGGGATCAATGACGCAGTCAAATAATCGGACGGCAGCTTGGCCGAAGTGATCCGGGAACCAGGCCGTTCCCTGTGGGACCCGCTCCACAAGCGTCACTTCGGTGGTCATTTCTCCGGATGTGCTGGAGAGGCGAACTCGGTCGCCGTCCACCAAGGCAAAGCGGGCTGCATCAACCGGATTGATTCGAAGCCGTCCCCTGTCTTCTACTTGTAACAAGCCCTTGGAGCGGGTCGAAAACTTTCCCGAGTGAAACAGGCTCTGGACGAGGTCGAGTCGCAACGTTCCATCCGGGCGGGATTTCGGTGCCACGAGTTGATATCGTGCCGCAAGGTCACGCTGATAGCCATCGGTGAGATACCGTTCCATCGTCGTGCGATCGACTTTCGGAGGCAGCGGGGTAGGGCCAAGAGATCCGTAGCCAGGAATAAGGCTCCGAATTTCCTTGAGGATCTCTTTGCTCTCAGCGTATTCCATCGGTGAGCCCAATAAAATGGAGAGAGCTGAAAAGATTTCCCAGTCCGGCCGGCTTTCTCCAAGAGGGTCGCTTGAGGGGCGAACGGCTTGGACATGCCCTTCGGTATTCGTAAACGTTCCGCTTTTCTCCAGAGATGATGCGGCCGGCAACACGACGTGAGCGAGCGCCGCGGTTTCAGTCAAGAAGAGTTCCTGACAGACCAGCAGATCGAGCTTGCGCAAGGCTTCCTCGGGGCGCAGTGATGCAGGCAGGCTCCCAACCGGATTTTCTCCGACGATGAGCATACCCTTGAGCGATCCCGCTTTGGCACGGTCCAGCATTTCGACGAGGGACGCTCCGACATCGGGGGGCACGTCCGCGTTCCACTGCTTCATGATCCGATCGTGGTCGCTGCGGTTGATCACGGAGCAAGCGCCCGGAAGAAATTCCGCCACGGCACCCATCTCCACAGCCCCTTGGTCGTTATTCTCTTCCGCAAGCGGAGCGAAGCCGCAACCTGGTTGATCCAGCTTGCCGGTCAGGAGCAGCAGATCGAGGAGAGTCAAGGATCCGCGATATCCGCGTTCACTGCGCAGGAGCAGTTGCCCGGCGAGCACGATCACTCGTCGTCCGGCCGCGAGAACCTTGGCAGCCTGTTCGAAAGCCTCAGGTTCGATTCCCGTTGTCACACGGAGATCCTGCCAGGAGATTGTCTGCACGGCACTCGTGACCGCGCCGACATAGGCGGGGTACTGTCGTGTCAGGTTCGGCTGTATCAGATCCTGTTCGACGACGGCCTTCAGCAAGCCCAGGACGGTGGTGGGGATGTCGCTCGGTAGGGTACGAAAATGATGGTGCGAGAGGGTCGCAATGTTGCTGATCGTTCCAATCACCGGCTCCAGGGGCTCAATGGTGATCAAGGTCGCCCGACGCTTTTTGACCGCTTCTTTGACTTTGAGGCCGGTGACCGGGTTGGTTTCGGTAATGTTCGTCCCGACGAGAAGCAACACATCGGCATCCAGGATGTCATCGAAGGTCACGGTCCACCGATGAGTACCCTGGACAAGTTGCATGGCGTGGAGACCGTTCACATGGCCGTAGCGGGCGCTGCTGTCGATATGGTTGGTGCCGACGGCCACGCGGAGAAATTTTTGGAAGAGGTACAGCTCTTCATTCGTACACCGGCCTGAGATCAATCCGCCGAAGCTCGGTCCTCCGTGCGCAGTTTTGATCGCGCTGATGCGATCGGCGACATATTCCAAGGCCTCTTCCCATGTGGTCTGGACCAATGCACCATTGCGACGAATGAGCGGGTGAGTCAGGCGTTCCGAATGGCTCGACGCATGGAACCCAAAAAAACCACGAGCGCAAAGATCTCCGTTGTTACGCCCCGCTCCATGGGCTGAGTTGACCTCGATCAACTCCTTTTCCTTCGTATGCACGGTCATCTGGCATCCGTCTCCACAGTACCCGCAGATGGTGTCGGCTCGCTTCAGCATCCAGGGCCGGTATTCATACATGGACAACCGGCTGGTAATGGCTCCGACCGGGCAGATCTGCACGCAGCCTCCGCAGAACTCGCAGTTCAACGGGTGTGGGCCGAAGTGCTTGATTTCAGTCATGGTGCCGCGACCGGCCGGTGCCAACGCCTTGACGTCCATCACTTCATCGCAGTATCGGACGCAGCGGAGACATTGCACGCAGCGATTCATCTGGGTCTCGATCAGCGGGCTGAAATACTCCTTGGGAAACACGCGCTTGGTTTCAATGAACCGGCTGGTGGCCGTGTACTGATGGGAAAAATCTTGAAGGTCGCATTTCCCGCCTTGATCGCAGACCGGGCAATCAAGCGGATGATTGGCGAGGATAAATTCGAGCACCGATCGATGGGCATCGTTGACCACGCTCGTGGCGGTGCGCACACTCATGCCCTCGTCGACCGGAGTGCTGCAGGCGGTTTGGAGCTTCGGCATCTTTTCGACTTCGACCAGGCACATGCGGCAGTTGGCGTCCGGTTTGAGCTTGGGGTGGTAGCAGAAATGCGGAATCATGACGCCGACGCGCCGGGCGGCTTCGATCACCAAGGTGCCTTTCGGAACCTTGACGGTCATTCCATCGATCGTCATGCGAACCATTGGGGCCGTCGTATCAGGCATAGTCGAACTTTGTTATCTGATGATCTGTCAATCTGTTGATCTGAGGATTTGAGGGATGTCTTCCACTCAACAGATCATGAGATTGACAGATTCCCATCAAGGTTTACCTGCCGGCTCGGGCCGGATCAAATTCGCGGCTTCTGCTTCGTGGATGAGGTCCACATATTCCTGCCGCCAGTGCTTCAGCGTACTCTGGATCGGAGCGACTTCCGCATCCCCAAACGCACAAACCGTTCGGCCTGCGATGTTCTTGCATAGATCCAACAAGGTTTCAAGATCTTGCATCCGGCCACGTTTCGCCAAAATCCTGCGCAATGTTTGAACCAGCCACGAGCTGCCCTCCCGACAGGGACTGCACTTCCCGCAAGACTCGTGGTAGAAGAATTCCATCAAGCGGAGCGCCGCCCAGACCATACTGGTCCCTTCTTCCATGACGGTGACGCCGCCGGATCCGAGCATCGATCCTGCCGTGGCCACATGCTCAAAATCCAGCTTCACGTCGAGATGCGCCGGCGTCAGAAAGGGGGCCGAGGCTCCACCGGGAATAATGGCTTTTAGGGGCTTATCGGATCGCATCCCGCCGGCATGTTCGTAGACCAATTCGCGGATCGTGATCCCCATCGGCACTTCATAATTACCCGGTCGTTTGACATGCCCGCTCACACAAAACACCCTTGTCCCAGTGCTTTTCGGCGGGGACCCGATCGCCGCAAACCATTCGGGGCCGCGGTTCAGGATGTGGGGAAGGTTGGCCAGTGTCTCGACGTTATTGACGACCGTGGGTTTATTGTAGAGCCCGTGCGTGGCAGGAAACGGCGGTTTAATGCGCGGGAGTCCGCGTTTGCCTTCGAGGGATTCCAAGAGAGCCGTTTCTTCGCCACAGATATAGGCGCCTGCTCCACGATGCACCCACACGTCTGCGTGAATACCGGTGCCGAGAATATTCTTCCCGATGTATCCGGCAGCTCGCGCTTCATTGATGGCCTGCTCCAAAATCCTAGAGCCCAGGACCATTTCTCCGCGGATATAGATGTAAGCCGTTTCCGCGCCGATGGCATAGCAGGCCAACAGGATGCCTTCCAAGACTTGGTGAGGATCGCGCTCCATCAGCTGTCGGTCCTTGAACGTGCCGGGCTCACTCTCGTCGGCGTTGCAACAGAGGTATCGGGGACCTTGGTAATCTTTGGGGAGAAAGCCCCACTTCATCCCGGTCGGGAAGCCGGCACCACCGCGTCCGCGGAGGCCGGATTTTCGCACCATCGTGGTCACATCCGCCGGCGCGATTTTCCCAAACGTGTTGCGAACAGCCTGATAGCCTCCCGTCTTCTCATAGTCCCGTAGCGATCCGGTATAGCCGGGCTGCATCATGTTTTTCAGTAAGATCAGTTCGTGTTGCGGCATCTTAATCCCACATGTGAGGAGTGAAGAGTAAGGGGTAAGGGGTTGATGCAAAGACTAGACTGCCAGATATCCCCTCACTCCTCACCGTTCACCCCTTACTGTTCACAGGTTCCGGCCACATAAAAGGCCCGCTCTTCAAGTCACTGCTGCCCGTCGTTCGTAAATCAGCCAAAATGCGGTCGAGTTTGTCCTCAGTCACCTGTTCATAATAGTCCTCATTGATCTGCATCATGGGACCGGTCCCGCAGGCCGCCAAACATTCCACCGCGCTGAGGGTAAACAAGCCGTCTGTCGTTGATTCACCCGGTGCAATCCCAAGTTTGGTCTTGATCCATCCGATCATCGTATCCGAGCCGACCAGTGCGCACATGAGCGACTTACAGACCTGAATGTGGAACTTGCCCACCGGTTTCAGGTTGAACATCGTGTAAAACGTGACGGTTTCGTAGACTTGCGGTGGGGTTAGCCCGAGCAACCGTGCAATTTCTTGCATGACCGCCTCGCTCACATAGCCCTGATCACGCTGAGCGACATAGAGCAGCGGGATCAACGCAGAACGCTTGACCGGATAGCGGCTTAGGATCTCGTCGATTTCCTTTCCGTATTTGTCCTTCAGCACGGTTCCTCCACGCATCCCTTTATCGAGGCGGCGGTCAGGACGTTCCAAACTGCGCGCATTGACCGAGCACATTCTGATCGTGCGCGGGCAGCGAGCACTGGAACATCCTGACCGTATGCCTCATCTATCACATTCCCCCATGACCACATCGTACGTTCCAAAAATCGTAATGATGTCGGAAATTAAATAGCCTCGCGCCATATGGTCGAACGCGCCCATGTGAATAAAGGACGGTGAACGAATCTTCAGACGATAGGGGCGGGGACTTCCGTCACTGATGATGAAAAAGCCGAGTTCCCCTTTGGGGGCTTCAGTCGGGCAATAGGTTTCGCCTTTGGGCGGTTTGAACCCCTGCGTAAAGATGATGAAATGGTGAATCAAGCTCTCCATATCCCGCATTACCAGTTGCTTCGGCGGCGGAATGTATTGCGGCATGTCAGCGATGATTGGGCCAGGCGGCATCTGGTCGAGACATTGTGCAATGATCCGCGCGCTCTGGCGCATCTCCTCGACGCGTATCCAATACCGGTCATACGTGTCGCCGTTTTTCCCGACCGGGACCTCCCAATCCACTTTGTGGTAGACCCCGTAGGGTTCAAGCTTGCGGACATCGTACGCCACGCCGGATCCTCGCAGAGACGGACCGGTCATGCCGAAATTGATGGCGTCTTTTCCGGAGATCACCGCGATATGTTTGGTTCGTGCCAGCCAAATGCGGTTGCTGGCGAGGAGTGAATCGTATTCGTTCACCTTCTGCGGGAAGGTCTCCAGGAATGTTCTCAGGCGAGTCACCAGTTCCGGAGTGAAGTCGCTATCGACCCCACCGATCCGGTAGTAATTCAGGGTCAGTCTGGCCCCGCAGAGTTGCTCGAACATATCAAGCAAAATTTCGCGCTCGCGAAACGTCCAGAAGAACACCGTCATCGCGCCGATATCCAAGGCTTGGGCGCCCAGCCAGAAGAGATGTCCGAGAATGCGCTGCATTTCCGCAACGATGGTGCGGATGTATTCCGCGCGCTCGGGTACGGTGATACCGAGGAGTTTCTCCACGGCTCGGACATAGGCGTAGTTGTTCGCCATCGCACAGACATAATCCAGCCGGTCGGTGTGCGGAATGATCTGCATGTACGCCAAGCCTTCAGCCAGCTTTTCCACTCCCCGATGGAGATAGCCGAGATCCGGCGTGGCTTTGACGATCCGTTCACCATCCAGCTCGAGGACGACCCGCACGACACCATGCGTGCTGGGATGTTGCGGCCCCATGTTCAACAAGAGTTCTTCCCGTCGATTGGGCGGGGAGGCATTGGGGTTCGCCAGGAACACCTTCCTATCGGCTTCGGAGACCTCGCTGTCGACCTGTTCCACCGGCGGCTCATCAAGTCGTGGGATAAAGTCAAACTGACTGCGCCAGCCACGTCCCTCGGCGGGGAAATCTTTTCGCAAGGGATAGCCTTCGGTGTAGTCTTCGGGGAGGAGAATACGGCGCAGATCCGGATGCCCGGCGAATCGGATCCCCATCATGTCGTACACTTCGCGCTCCAGAAAGTTTGCGCCACGCCAGATGCTCGTGATCGAATCAAGCGAGGGGTTCTCTTCCGTGAGCCTGGTTTTGAGGCGGATCCGCTTTCCGTGGGGAATTGAGAGTAACTGGTAGATGACCTCGAACCGCTGTTGGTCGGACGGATAGTCGGCTGAGCAGATATCCGTGATGTGGTCAAAGCAGGCCTCCGGTGCATCATGAAGGAAACGCATCACTTCCAAGATTCGGGGTGCGGCGACCTGCACGGTCGTTTCCGCGTGCGCAGTGTCGACATCAGCCGAGAGCACGGCCTCAGGAAACTTGTTGAGCAATGTCTCGATCAGCGATTGCATAGGCTCTTTCGACGAAAGCGTGAAAGTTGGAAAGTCTGCAAGTTGGAGGCTTTCCAAAAGGAGGCCTGAACTTTCAAGCTTTAGAACATTTCAACGTTACAGCATGCATCCATTGCGAACTCATTTCACAAACACTCTTTCCCGCTGAATCTTCTCCTGTAACTTCAAGAGTCCGTCCAGCAAGGCTTCCGGCCTCGGCGGGCATCCGGGCACATACACATCGACCGGTACGATCTGGTCCACACCCTGCACGACCGCATAACTGTTGTAGTGATTGCCGGAAGTCGCACAGGAGCCCATACAAATCACATAGCGCGGCTCGGGCATTTGATCGTAGATCCGGCGAATCACCGGCGCCATCTTGCGCGAAACCGTTCCCGCGACGATCATGAGATCCGATTGTCTGGGGGACGCCCGAAAGACGCCGGCCCCGAAGCGATCTAAGTCATAGCGAGAGGAGACGCTGGCGATCATCTCGATGGCACAGCAGGCCAGCCCGAACGTCATGGGCCAGAGCGCGGACTTTCTCGCCCAATTGACGACCGCGTCCAGGTTGGTCGTGACAATATTCGCGTCAAACTGGCGTTCAAGAAGACTCATGGGCGACCCAGTGAATAGTGAAAGGTGAATAGTGAAAGGTGAAGCAAACGGCGGCGGCGTAAATTTTTCGCCTCTAACCTTTCACGTTTTACGTCTGCTAATCCCATTCCAACGCGCCCTTTTTCCACGCGTACCAAAACCCCACGACCAAAATGGCGATGAAGACGATCATTTCCACTAATCCCACCAGGCCAAGCCTGGTAAAGGCGACAGCCCAGGGAAACATAAAGACGATTTCGATATCGAAAATGACGAACAGCATCGCGATCACATAATACCGAATCGGAAATTGCACCCGGGCGTCCTGAAAGAGCGGACTTCCACTTTCGTACGGCGCCAGCTTGGCGCGGTAGGGCTGGTTGGGGCGAACAAACTTCCCAACATAGAGCGTCAATGTCCCAAGGACAATCCCTATGGCAATGAACAGGAGAATGGGTAAATAGTTTTCAGGAACGGGAGCGATGACAACATCGTGAAGCGTGACACCTGAACCGTCATTGAATGCTGGAGAGGTCATCATGCTTCAACCCTTACGCCGCCGACTGTGTGGTGAGTGCCGAACGGAAGAACGGTTGATACTGCAATCCCTCGAGTTTCGGATTCGGCACGGCTTTATGCTGAACGAGGACTTTGAACGTGGTGCCCATCCCGTTTGGCTTCAGCAACTGAATCGCTGCCGTGAGTTCCGGGCTGTCCTGGCTCAGCCCTGTGAGCATCTGCTCAATACCGAGCCCCATGAGAAAACTCATCTGGTTGGTGAAACCGGTCGTCTGGAGACCCTGTTCTTCACCGGCAGTCGCCAAACTCGAAAAATCCACATGGGCGGTCATGTCCTGTTCCCCCACGTGCAGGAACGGATTCTCATGAACCGCGTGGTGGCGGTAACAGAGGAAGGTTCCGCGTTTTCGGTCGATGGAGTACAGGTCCTGTACGGTGTGGCCGTAATCGATGGTGAGCACAAAGCCACGAGCGAGACGTTGGGCCACCTGAGTCATCCAATCGACTGCCTGGAGATTCACCTCCGTGCGGTACCCTTCCGTCCAATCCGAACCGATGTGGCGAAGATGAGCTGCGAGCCGATCCGATGACAGCGGTTTGAGACACTCAACGAACCGCCCATCCCGATAGTCCACCCAGAGTTCTTCAAGGCCATGTGCCGTCAGCTGAATGCGGTGAACCGGAAACGAGTCTACGAGTTCATTGCTGAGGCACAGCCCGGTCAGGCTGTGCGGGGGAATAGAGGCGAGATCGTCCACCCAGGTGATGAGATCAGGTCGCTGAAGCCAGGGGGCCAGATGGATACGTTGTGCCTCGCGCATGGCCGGGCTTCGTTCAATCAAAATATAGCGGAGGCGGTGGAACAATGCAGGATAGTCGCGCTGACAAGTCGACAAGATATGTCCTGCCAACAGCCCCTTGCCTGGGCCCATCTCCACAAGAGTAAAGGAGGTCGGTTGCCCGAGCAGTCGGTCCATTTGTTCGGCTTGTTTGGCTAGTGCGTGCCCAAGAATCGGATGGACGTCCGAGCTTGTGTAAAAATCACCCTTCCAGCCGATCCGCTCAGCCACCGGTTCCGATGAGCGCATGTAGTAACCGAGCTGTGGATGGTACAAGGCTAACTCCATGAACCGCGCAAACGGAATTGGACCGGAGGCGATCACCTCCGATGCAATGGCAGCAACGAGTTCTGGATGCCCAGCACTCACGAAGAGCTCCAAAATTTGCAGTCACTATGGGAAAAATGACACCAATAGAGTATGGGCCAAATGTACCCATCTCCTGGTATTGAAAGGGGGATAGGGTAGCCTCTTGAGCTGCGTTAAGTCAAGGTGAGATCAGGGAGAATTGCCGGTTGCCGGGCCAACAATCGAGCCACATTTGTATACAATCGGTGACCCTGGGCGAGCTCTTAGATTCGCGGTGTATCCAGCCTGAGTTCCTGGGGTTGCTCCAAGAGGTATGGAACGAAATCAGTGCGGCGATTGCCACCGGTGTCTTATGTCCCGTGGCACTTCTTGTATTTCTTCCCGCTGCCGCAGGGGCAGGGGTCGTTGCGACCGACCTTGTTCTCGGTCCGTTGGGTTGGAGCAGGCGCCGCGACCGGTTCATCGCCACGGTTCAAAGTCAGCTTGGGTTGCGGGCGTTGGGGAATCGGCTCAGGCGGAGTCGCCGGCTGTTCACCCTCATGGCGGACGGCCTGGACATGGAACAGCCGTTCCAACGTGTCGGACTTGACCCGTTCCATCATGCCGGCGAACAGATCAAACCCTTCTCGTTTATATTCGATGAGGGGGTCTTTCTGACCGTAGCCACGAAGCCCGATGCCGTCTCGCAGATGGTCCATCGCGAGCAGATGGTCCTTCCAGTGGTGATCGATGACCTGGAGCATGAATGTCTTTTCCAGAAACCGCATCAACTCCGGTCCCAGCTCCGCTTCTTTTTTCGTATAGGCTTCTCGAACATGGGTTTTGAGATCTTCCAGTAAGGCGTCACGCCCCACGTCGCGCAGCGAGTCTCCGCCGTCGTGCTTGCCTTGGGTGACGTCCAAGCCGAATTGAGCATGCATGACCTCGGTCAACCCTTTGACGTCCCAATCTTCAGGGTATTGATCAGGAGGGCAATACACGTTCAGGGAAGACTCCACCGAGCCGGCCATCATATCGTGGAGATCAGTGGTCAGGTTGTCTCCGCTCAGCACAGCCCGGCGGTGACGGTAGATCACTTCACGCTGCTTGTTCATGACGTCGTCGTATTCGAGCAACTGCTTCCGGATTTCGAAGTTATGGGCCTCAACCTTCTTTTGCGCGTTCGCGATCGCCCTCGTGACCATGCCATGTTCGATCGGGACGCCTTCTTCCATACCGAGCTTGAGCATCAGCTGAGACACCCGTTCGGACGCGAAGATCCGCATCAAGTCATCTTCCAGCGAGAGATAGAACCGTGATGTGCCCGGATCGCCCTGCCGACCGGCTCGTCCACGAAGCTGGTTGTCGATGCGGCGGCTCTCATGGCGCTCCGTTCCGAGAATATGCAGTCCCCCCACGCCGATGACGTCCTGCTTGTTCTTCTCGCAGTCGGATCGAATATCCTCATAGACCTCGAGCTTGCGGCTCTCGGACATGTTCTCCTCGCGATACAGCACCTGCTTGTACATGAAGTCCGGATTGCCGCCCAATAAGATGTCGGTTCCGCGGCCTGCCATGTTGGTGGCGATCGTCACCGCGCCTTTGCGTCCGGCTTGCGCAACGATTTCGGCTTCCCGCTCATGCTGCTTGGCGTTGAGGACGTTGTGTTTCACGCCGTTACGGCTCAGTAAGCCCGCAATTTTTTCAGATTTCTCGATGGAAATGGTGCCGACCAACACCGGTTGTCCGCGCTCATGGCATTCTTTGATCTCTTCGACGATCGCCAAAAATTTCTCTTTCTCGGTCCGATACACCACATCGGCATAATCCTGCCGGATCATTTGGCGATTGGTCGGCACGACGTTGACATCGAGGTTGTAGATCTTGGCGAACTCGGCGGCTTCCGTGTCGGCTGTCCCGGTCATGCCGCTCAGCTTGTTGTACATGCGGAAATAGTTCTGGAAGGTCACGGATGCAAGGGTCTGGTTCTCGTTGGCGATCTTGACCCCCTCTTTGGCCTCGACAGCTTGATGCAACCCGTCGCTCCAGCGCCGACCCGGCATCAACCGACCTGTGAACTCGTCCACAATGATGACTTCGCCGTCTTTCACCACATAGTCCACGTCTCGCTTGTAGAGCGTGTAGGCCTGCAGGGCCTTGACCACGTGATGGACCATGTCCATGTTGGCCGGATCATACAGATTGTCCACGCCCAGCAGCTTTTCGACCCGAGCATTGCCGTCTTCGGTCAAGGCCGCCGTCTTGGTTTTTTCTTCAATGGTGTAGTCCGTCTCGGCCTTCAACTGGGGAATAATCGCATTAATCTTGTAATACAGGTCCGTGGTCTGATCGGTTTGACCTGATATGATCAGCGGAGTCCGGGCTTCGTCGATCAAGATGCTGTCGACTTCGTCCACGATCGCGAAGTTCAGTTCGCGCTGGACGCATTGGTTCAATGCCGTGACGACCAGATTATCGCGAAGGTAGTCGAACCCATATTCGTTGTTCGTCCCATAGGTAATGTCGGCGCGATAGGCTTCGGGTCTCGTGCAGGGACGCAGGTGTTGCAGTCGTTTGTCAGAGGCCTCGTAGGTCGGGTCGTACATAAATGAGGCATCGTGTTGAATGATGCCCGTGGAGAGTCCCAGCGCATGGTAGAGCTGCGCCATCCATTGGGCGTCGCGCTTTGCCAGGTAATCGTTGACGGTCACGAGATGGACGCCTTTGCCTTCCAGGGCATTGAGGTAGACAGGCAACGTCGCCACCAGGGTCTTCCCCTCGCCGGTTTTCATCTCGGCGATGCGCCCGCGATGGAGGATCATGCCGCCGATCAACTGCACATCGAAATGGCGCATGTTGAGCTTGCGTCGCGACATTTCCCGGCATACGGCAAACGCCTCAGGCAAAATGTCGTCGAGGGTCTGGCCTGCTGCAAGCCGCTTTTTGAAGTCCTGGGTTTTGTCGGCGAGCGCCTCATCGGAAAGAGGCGTGAGCCCGGCCTCCAGTCCATTGATCTGGGTCACGATCGGCCGAATAGCCTTGATTTCACGATCGTTTTTGCTGCCGAAAATCAGATTGAGTACTTGTGTGACCATAAAAAGAATGTGTGGTGAATAACGATGATGGTTAAAAAATAGATCGTGGAGTATACAGCATCTTTTCGGTGAATCCTACCTGAACCTCCGGCAGCAGCTCTGGTGGCTTGACAGGTGTTCTTTCGGTCGCCTAGTATGCGTATGATGTTGTAGCTGTAGCGAGCGATGGACAAGCAGGACCGGGGTCTTATAGAGCCCTATCGGGAAATGTCTTCGAGCATGAGCCACACGGTCAGGAAACTGTTTTCAATAGCTCTTGTGCTCTGTGTTCTTGCGATCGGCGGATTGGCGCAAGCCCAATCGGCGGAACATGCCGGGCACCATGCGCAACATCAAGCGGCGACACATGGCACATTGCTTTGTTCCTGGATGTGTGACGCCGGTACGGTCCTCGATACGGCGGGCATTCAGATTCAATCCGAGCAGGGGCCTGTTGAAGTGGCCCTGCATATTCATCCCCTTCTTGTCGTGACGGAGCGTCCACACAGTACTGCCAGTCGGGCTCCACCCCATCTGCCAGCATAGGCGGTTGCTGGTCTCTATATATTCACCTGTAAGCTAGAGATCCTGATCCAGATCAGCTCCGTTACGACGGAAACTGAACTGGCTATTTCCCCCATATCATTGAGGATATTGCGGAGGACCATTGAACATGAGTCGAATGAATCATCAAAGAATTTTTGCCGGCTTCCTGCTTGCCGGTGCGATGTTGATGGTCGGAAGCAGCCTGGTGTGGGCCATGGGCTCGCGGGTGCCGGCAGTCGGCACGGCGGCTGAAGATTTTCGATTGGTCGATCTGGAAGGTAAGGCGCAGAGCCTCGGTCAATATCGTGGCAAGGTTGTCTTGCTGAATTTCTGGGCCACTTGGTGCAAACCCTGCACGACGGAAATGCCGGCGATGCAAACGATGTACGACAAGTTGCGTGACAAAGGGTTTGTGGTGTTGGCGGTTAACGAATTGGAAGACGAGGCCAAAGTGCGAGACCACATCAAGCAGCATGGCCATACCTTCCCGGTGCTCATGGATCGAGACAACAAGGTCGCCAACCAGTTCGGCGTCTTCGGATTGCCGGTCAGTGTGTTCATTGATGAAAAAGGCGTCGTCCAAGAATACATCAAGGGCGGGCTGTTGACCGAGCAGGTGATTCTCGACACGGTGGCACGGATTCAGAAGCCGGAACCGATGAAGGCGGCATCGCTCAAGTAATCGACGCAGTATGTTGGCAAGATTAAAACAATCCTGGTTTGTTTGGTTGCTCCTGGTCTGTCTCGTGCTGGTAAACGGGGCTATGGCTGCGCCAAGCGTGGGCCATGCCGAGCACCACGGCGACCATCAGGCAGGTACCCACTCAACCGGAATCTGTGCCTGGCTTTGTGCGGCAGGCCAGGACGTGGAATCTACGTCGGTTTCGCTGAAGTCCACTCTTCTGCTGGTTGAGCAAACAGTCGCTGTTGGTAGTCAGCCAACTCGTATACCCGTTTCTTTCCACTACTTCTTCCGCGGGCCTCCTCTTCTTCACGCGTAACACCCACAGTCGACGGGTGTCTTCACAATAACCGTGTCTCGCGGCGACTTCCGGATGAGCGGATTCCGTCGTGTCACAACACAGAAAGAGTTTGGGAATCATGGTACGGACGATCTGGTCCAGGGTCATCAGTGTCAGTGGTGTAGTCGGAATGTTGTTCTCGATACTCAACCCATCCCCTGTCGAGGCATCGTGCGGCTCGGTCAGCTGTTTTGTCGTGATCGGGTCGCAACAGCAAGTGCCGATGAAAGGACTACTGACGGTCAACGCAATTTATAACTGGACTCCGATGGAGGCTCCTCCTGGTGAAGGTGGTCGTATTCCCTTTGCCGATCAGGGCGGAAGAACCCTCACCCTGGCCAACTTGGATGTAAATCGCATCGAGACCACGACACGTACCGCGACCCTTGACCTCAACTACGGCCTGACTGACCGCCTGGGTCTTCAGGTGGCAATCCCCTACAAGCATGTGGAGTCGGATGCGCAGATTGGAGGCCTGACGCCGGTTCCCTACAGCGAGCGAGGGCTCGGCGATATTCGCGCCACGCTGAAGTACAACGTGTTGCCCACCCTACGCAGCATGGTCGTAGTGGGGGTGGGAGTCGATTTCCCAACCGGCAGCTACGGCCGATTTGCCCAGGGAAACACCTTGGCAGAATCGACTCTCCAAATCGGTCGTGGAAACTTCGGTATTGTTCCCATGATCTATCAGACCTATGAGCTGATCCCGCACCGGGTGAATCAGTTCGCGTCGGTAAGTTATCGGCACACGTTTAAGAACAGTGACGGATACAAGTTCGGCGACGAAGTAAGCGGGGCGTTGGGGGTCAATGTGATCCCGCTCGAACGGACGCCTTGGCTGGTACTGACGCAACAGTTCAATTTCCGGTGGATGCAGAACGACGCGATGGATGCGTCACTGTTTCAATTTGAGCCAGCAGGCGTGCTCGATCCGACGGTCAAATTCCGGGCCATACCCACGACCGGTTCAACCTATGTCGCCTATTCACCAGGGGTCATGTTCAATGTGTTCAACTTCGCGTCGGTGTATTTCATCGCACAGATCCCTATTTATCGGGATTTCAACGGGAATCTTGAACAACAGATCAGCTACATCTTTGGGATGACTAAGTCGTTTCAGTTGTTCGGTGGGGCATCATAAAGCGGCGTACTGGGAACGATCGGTCTCCAAACGAACATGTGGATAAATAGTCGACAACAGGTCTCTCGGGTACTCACCAGTTGCTGTGTGGCGCTCTGGCTTACCGGATCGTTGTATATCGCGCAGGAGACTCTGATGGCACAGTGGGCCCATTGCCCGAGCGGGCAGGCTCAGAATGGTCAACACAGCTACAACCATTGCGCGTGGCACTGTGGTGGTCTCGATGTTCAGGCTGGTGGAGGACGGGGCAAATTCTCCGCCGATATTCACGTGGCTCGCGTGTGGAGCATCGGTCACCTGTCTCTGCAGCATGCTGTTCTTGATAACGAATTCCCCCCTCGCGGCCCGCCACCAGGTAAGTGTCGCCCTGCGTAGACCATGTTTACTCGAGGAGCCGGCTGCGCTCCTCTCTATACCAATGAAGACGACTCTGAACGAGGAAGGATTAGTTTATGGAAGCCATGAAGAAACGAAGCTATGTATCCAGTATCACAACGGGTGCATTAGGATTTGCACTGATCGGCCTGGCCGCCTGTAACTCTGGTGAGACCACCACTCCGACTCTTGCACCAGGCGGGAGTGTCGGACTCAGCGGTCCCATCGCGTTCGTGAACAACACCGGCGATAAGACGCTGACCAGTGTGGCGATCAGAGGGGATTCAGGCAATGCCGTGATCAATACGATCGATGCAGCGAAATTTGAGAACGCCGCGCTAGGGGATATGCAGTTTTCAAACGAAGATTGGCTGTTCGTGACTCTTGCGGCAGCAAATAAGGTGGCCACAATCGATCCATTGACTGCGGCAACTCCGGTGCATGAACTGAATCTTCCGGTCGGGACCAGACCCGTCCACCTCTATCGGGATAAGACCGATGGTGAAGTCATCTGGATCATGAACGATGGCGACAACACCCCTCAATCCACCACACCAGGTGAAGATCTGATCAACTGTAACAATCCAGCTCGTCCTGGTGGTGCAATCCCGGGAGGCTCGGTTACGATTATTCACAACTCTCACCTTGGACCAGGGGGAACACCACCCACAGTTGAGAAAACGGTGTGTGTGTTAGCGACCGGACACCGCGTGACCGCTTTCTCATCAGGAGCCGGGATTCCGAAACGGGCGTTTGTTTCGAGTGAGGTCAGCGGCGAGATTGCTGTGATCGATAACGATCCGGCTTCTCCGACAAAATGGACATTAATCAATCGAATTGATTTGTGTAATCCCGCAAAAGAAGCAAATCCTGCTACCTGTAACAATGAAGCGGCGACGACGTTAACCACACCCTTCACGCCCAATAACGCAGGCCCTCACGGGATTCGTTGGTCCAATCTGACCAATAAGGTGTACAGCATTCAAGAAGGATACGGACAAATCGCGGAAATTGATCCAAGCACGCTGGCGATTACCAAGACCTTTGACCTCGCCAGCACTCCCTATACCTCGTACGGGATTTCTCCAGACGGCAAGTATCTCCTGTTGCGCGGTGAGACGGCACCGCCTGCCCAAGCCACCAAGCTCGGGGTCATCGATCTGAGTGCGGACACGCCGGCCATCGATGATTTGACCATTCCGGAGCTGGACGGCACCTCTCCGGGGGCGTTCAAGTTTTCTCCGAACTCCGAGCGGTTCTACATTTTGGCAGGGAATGGCGCGACGGCCACAAAGAAAGACCGGCTGTTCGCATTCGACTGGACAACGCTGGCTCCTCCTGCAGTCACGCTGCTGAGGGAGATCCCGTTGGTATCGACCGGTGCGCACGGCTTCGATGTTCTCGCTCGAGGCGCCGGTGAAGCGAGATTTCTGGTCGTGTCAAACGGCGCGGACAATTCGGTCTCCATCATTAATGCCACCGACAATCTGAAGAAACAGGATGTGACTGTCGGACCAAATCCAACAGGCGTGACGGTGTTCGAGTCTGGAGCGGCGCAAGCAGGCAATCAGGCGACCAATTAGTTTAGGTGCGCATAGGGCAGTCTATCGGAACCGGCACAGGTCCGATGGACTGCTCATCAGCGGCGAGAAGCTGGTTATGTGATCCAAACGTATGTCTTGTCCGAGCCGGCTGCCTCCGGCTCGGATCAGCGCGGGGTGGAGGCGCACCTCCCTTGGCCTTCGCCCCGCACGGTTTTAGGTATGCAGGTGGTATCTGAGTGTGTGAACAGTTGGAAGGACGCATCGTGATGATGCCAACGAATCACAACCGATTCTCCATTCCTGCTTGGGGAGCCTCACTCGCGTTGCATGGCATGGTCGTCGGGTTGGCGTTCACGTTTGCCGCACAGGTTAAACCTATCCTGCAGGAAGACCTGTTTCAGTGGGATGTCGCGCTCGTTGAAGCGGCGAAATCTTCCGTACCGTCAGAGCTGGTCGAATCCGCGATGACGCCGGCGCAGCCGATGCCGATGCCGAAGTCCATGCCACAATCACGTCTCAAACGAGTGGCGGAAGCCTCCCAGGTAGTCTCACCGCCGGAGCAACCAATCGAACCGGCACCAGCGATTGAGCAGAAGGTGGAAGCTCCTCAGGTGCGTGAAGAACCGGTTGAACAGCGGATCGTCGAGGTGACTGAGTCGAAGACTGAGCCGGTGGTAGAGGCAAAGGTACCTGAACCGGTTGCTGTTGCGGCTTCAACCGATTCGATGGAGGCTCAGCCGATTCAACAGGAACCGGTAGCAATGGCGTCGGCTCCGGCCTTGTCTTCTGACGTTCCAGTTTCTCAGGAGAGGACGGTCAATGCTGTCGCGACGCTCGGTTCTGAAGCAAAAACCGATAACCGATGGCTGGCCGAATCATTGTGGCGGCGGGTCGCGGAACTAAAACGCTATCCAAGCATAGCGCGTCTGAATGGCCAAGAGGGAAAAGTCATTCTGAAAGCAGTCATTCGATCTGATGGGCAGTTGGCTGATGTATTTGTCCAGAAGAGTTCCGGATATAGTGCGCTTGATGAGGCTGCGATCGAAGCGGTCAAGCTTGCATGCCCGCTGCACATGAAACACGCGCTCGGAAAACCACTGATCGTCGTGAGCCTGCCTATAGTCTACAGTTTGGCAAACTAAGGGTGTGTGCAATGAAACTCGGTCATCAAATCCATGAAGCGAATTGCTGGGGGCAGCTTGTTTCGATTGTGGTACTGGTCTGCCTGATTGGCTCATCCATGACGGAGGTATCGGTTGCGGAGATGGCCGATCCTACCATCATCCGTGCGGCCAAGAAGATGCTCGTCGAGGGAACATCCCAATTGTCGCCACCGGCTCTACAGTTCGATGAATCAGGCACGTTGCATTTGGCGTGGTTTGAGAAGAGCGGTGACGCACCGACGCTAAAGACGGTGCGAATCTCCGACGGCGGAAACGTGGTCGGAGACACGGTTCGAGTAAATCCGGTAGGAATCGAGCCGGATGCGCTTCATCAGGCGCCTGGTTTGGCAACGGGCATGGACCATCACCTCTTCCTCACGTGGTCCTCAGCGAAAAAAGACAGTAACGCGATGTTCGCCGCCGATCTGCGACTGGCGCGATCGACCGATGGAGGCCGGACCTTCGATGCGCCGGTATTGGTCAACGATGACGGCCAGTCCATTTATCACAGTTTTGAAAGCCTCGTAGCCGACCGGCAGGGGCAGGTCTATCTGGCGTGGCTGGATAATCGGAGTAAGGAAAAAAGCGGAGCTGGCGCGCGATTTGCCTGCTCTCTTGACGGCGGTAAAAGCGTCGAGGCTAATCTCACGATCGACGGAATGGCCTGTCCGTGCTGTCGTCCGATGCTCACGCTGGCGCCGGATGGCAACCTCTGGGCGGCTTGGCGCAAGACTTTTGAAGGAAACGTTCGAGACATTGTGCTGGCCAGATCAACTGATCAGGGCCGAACATTTTCCGATCCGATTCGAGTCAACCAGGACGGCTGGGTGTTTCCTGCTTGTCCGCACCGTGGCCCCTCAGTGGCATTCGATCGATTCGGACGCCTATATATCGCCTGGTATACGGAAGGGACGGATGAGCAGCCACGGCTGCTACTCGCGATGTCGGACGATGGCGGGAAGACGTTTTCTACACCGATGTCGCTGCACACGTCGGCCACCTCACTCCCGGATCAACTTCGGATGGCGGTTCATCCCGATGGGGCGGTGGTCATGGTTTGGGAGGAGGTCACGGGTGTCCGTAAACGAACGGTCATGCGTGTGTCTCTCGATCGTGGCCACACGTTTGGTTCAGTGCAGGTTCTCAGCGACGGGGCGAAGGGAGAGACCCCGACCGTTGCCGTCCATCCAAGCGGAACCGTGGCATTGGCGTGGAGCGAGTATGCCTGGCCGAATAACCGACTGGTCGTTCAAATGGGCATACTTGGCCACATGCAGAGTCAACGGTCCACTCCATGATGTGGCTCTGCATGAGTCTGCTGCTGTGGGGGACGAGTCTCCTCGCCCCCCAGTCGGGGACAGCCGGTCTCCATGATCTCTATGCTGCGGCGGGAGTGAAGGAAATAGCAGAACCGCTTGCTACGCCGGGGTTTGCGTTGACGACGATCGAGGGGCAGACGATTGATAGCAGCCGGCTTCGTGGACATGTCGTGCTGATCAATTTCTGGGCGACCTGGTGCGGACCCTGTAAAGAGGAGATGCCTGCCCTGAAGCGATTGAAAGAAAGCTTTGCGGGAAGTAGGTTCGAATTGCTCACAATCACGACTGATCAACAGGTGGAGGGGATCCGAACGTTCGTCCGGGCGTTAGGCCTCGACTTTCCAGTGCTCTTGGACGACCGCAAGGACGTGAGTGCCGCATTCGGTGTGCGTGGACTGCCGACCACGGTCTTGATTGATCGGCAGGGTCGTCTCGTAGGCCGTGCGGTCGGACCGCGGGACTGGGACAGTGCGGAGTCGGTCGCGCTGGTCCGACAGATTCTCGAAGGAGCCAAGTGAACGCTGGGTAGGACTATATTACATGCTGTTCAGGACGGATCAATTCAAAAACAAGATGCGACGCCGGATAGCGCGATCTGAACAGTCAATTGGACCAATGGTTTGGTGCGATCGGAATCCAGATCGGCCAGCCTCGACAATGAAGTTGTTGGGGTGCAGGCAGCCATGGTGAATTCATGATGCGGTCGCGTGTCTCCCGCTATGGCATGTGTCTCATCGTGCTGCTCTATAGCACACTGGTCGTAATTGCTACTGGTTGTGCATCGGCTCATGCGGATCGTTCTCAGAGTCATCAGAACCATCATCCTGAGCAAGGATCATCCGGTCTGGACTCGCTCTGCGCTTGGGCTTGCCAGGCGACAGCCGATCCGGTCGTAGCGCTTGGGCCCGCTCCGACTGGCACGGAAATACTTGCCAGTCCAGCCGATCTCATCCCCTATTCGTTCATTCTTTCAGCAGGCGTTTCCGCTGTCTCTGCTCGTGCCCCGCCACCGATCTCCTTCGTCAAGCTTAGGTAAGCGATACTCGAGAAGTTCACTCTTCAGACTCGTGCTGATGCAGCATGGCACGGAAAGTATGTCGTCATCATGACAGATGGCAACGGTGGATGAGGCCGTAACTTCCGGCCCTGGATGCACAGTGTAAATCGATCGAGGTTTGAGTCAAAGATAGGAAGTATCGGGAGAAAATTCATCATTTCATCGATTGAGGAGAAGCATGTTCATACGGATTGTATTTGTACTGACCACTATTATGAGCGGATTAACAGCCATGACTGCAGTTCAGGCCCAAGAGAAGTCTGTTCCACCAGAGTCGCAGCAATCGGAAGAGTCGACCAGCGTACCTGCCCAAGATCAGTCCGTTCCGCAGCTAGCACCGGAATCAGAAGAGTTGAACGTCGATCCCATCGTCGTCAGTGCGACGCGAACCGAACGGTCGCTGGCGACTCTTCCCGTGAGTGCGTCGGTGGTGACTCGGCAAGATGTGAAGGACGCACCCGCGATCGGTACGGACGACATCTTGCGTAGCGTTCCTGGTATCAACATGCCATTTTTGAATAGCTTCACCCAACATCCGACCGGCAATCTTCCCGGCATACGAGGCATGGGTGAGCTTCGGACATTGGTCTTAGTCGATGGCATTCCCCTGAACGACCCGTTCTTCGGGACCACGCTCTGGAACATGGTGCCAAAGGAGACGATTGAGCGGGTAGAGGTGGTGCGTGGGGCGGCGTCCAGCTTGTGGGGCCATTCCGCGATGGGCGGGGTGATCAATATTGTTACTCGTAATTCTGAACCTCGGATGATGAGCCAAAGCCTCATGGGTGGCTCCAACGGCACGTTTCGAACCAATACCTATGCCAGCACACGCATCAATGACCGATTCGGCATCAGCGCCAATATCAACTATCACCAAACAGACGGGTACATTCCGCAGCAGGAAGATCTGCGAGGTGCGATCGATCAACGAGCCGGAGGGGGAAACGCCAATGTGTCGTTTAAAGCAGACTACACCTCTCCCGACTTCCGGTGGTATGCCCGTGCGAACTATTACAATAGCAATCAGAACATCGGTCGCGCGTTTGCCGATAATCATCAGAAGACCGTGAGTTTCCAAACAGGAGGAACTTGGAAATTAAGCGAGCAGGAAACGGTGGAGGCCAATGCGTTTTATCTGAACCAGAACTTCACCACCAACAATCCCGACCTCGTGACGCCAGGCAATCGGAACGCCGCCTTTCTGTCTAATCTCCATCAAATCCCCGCCACCACCATCGGCGGTTATACCCAGTATTCCCGAACGTTTAACGAGATCTTTCGCTCGGTGCAGGTTGGCGTAGACATGCGCCAAGTTCAGGCCGTTGATCGTGCGCAACTCTTTGGCGCCCCCGGGGCCAGCCCCACCACCCTCAATGGGTTTGGGAGCCAGCTCTTTGTGGGTGGATTTGGTCAAGCCAGCGTCTTCCCCATTCCAAAGCTTGAAATCTTGGGCAGCCTGCGGCTGGATTACTACCGAAACTATGAATCCAGACAAGAATCCGCTCCGGGCGGGACCACCAACTTTGAGAGTAAGGATCGGCTGCAGCTCAATCCGAAGCTGGCCGTCCGTTATCAGATTATTGAACCTCTCGCGATCCGGGCGTCCGTCTATCGTGGCTTTCGAGCCCCGACGCTTGACGCTATGCATTACAACTTTGTGGCCACTGGATTTGCCTTGCGCAGCAACGCGCAGTTGGCTGCCGAGACCATGGTGGGTGGTGATGCCGGTCTCGATCTCAATGTCAGCCGATTCAAGGGGCAGGTCAATTTCTTTTGGAATGAGATCAATCACGCGATCACGCCGATCCCGACCAGCTTCTTTCCCGTGTTCACCCTGACCTATTTCAATGTGGGGAAAGTCCAGAGCCGTGGCGTGGAAGTCTTGGGTGAAGTGGAGCTCGCGCAGAATTGGTCGGCGATTTTTGGCTACACCTTTACCGACTCCACCATCTCATCCAATCCCGTCGATCCGAGTCTCGAGGGGAAACACAATCCAAACATTCCGCGCCACTTTGAAACCGCGACGCTGCGGTACCGCAAGCCGGAGGGGCTTGATTTTTCGTTCCGCCTACGAGCGAATCAACGGATCTTTGCCACAGCTGATAATGCGGCCAGGCTGAGCGATCAGTTTTTGTTGGATTTCTACGCGTCGTATCCCGTCTACAAGAATGTCACGGCATTTGTGATCGGAGAAAATCTCCTCAACGACTCCTATCTGGTCTCGACGCTCGGTGCAAACTGGATGGGGGCACCACAGCAATTCTTCGGTGGAGTGAATGTCACCTTGTAGTGGAGAAGAACTCTATGGGCTGCTTCCGGCTTGGATCAGCGCGAGACAAGATGCTTTTCCCTTTGGCCTCCGCCCCGCTCTTTTTATAGAAAGGAGACTCCGATGCTTTTGATTAGTGAAGTAGACAGAGTGATAACAGGCACCATGAACAAAACGTTACTGCGAGTTGGAGAGACGGCGGAACTGCTCTCAGTGAGCCGCTGGACGATCTATCGATGGGTGGAAGAAGGTCGGCTGCGCGGAACAAAGCTCGGGAAGGGGAGTTTACGAATCTTTCGTGAGTCCGTCGTCGGCTTAATTAAAAGCAATGAGAGCGATATGTCCGATATGGTGTCGAGATCGGAGCATTCATAGTGTTGCGGATATGTCGGTGTGTGCCGCAATTTTTGTAGTATCGGTGAGCAGGCGTCGGTAGACAAGTTGTCGGGTGTGACGTATAGAGATGGGTATCATGATGAAGGTCGTACGGCATTCCAGTATTTCTCGTCAGAGTATTTGCCTTGCTCTGTTTTTGACGCTGGTTTACAGCATACTGCTTGTGATGGCAGCTGGTTGCGCATTCGCCCATGCGGGTCAGGCTGAACACCAGCATCATCATGATGAGCAAGGATCATCTGCGAAGAATTCTCTCTGCGCATGGGCGTGCCAAGCGACGGCAGATACTCTTGTGGTGATCGGACCTCCATTGTCTGTCGCAGAACTGGTTGTTGAGCGTTACAATCTCATCTCCAATCCACTTATTTGTTCCATCTCTTCGTCAACAGTGCCTTCTCGCGCACCTCCGTCGATCCCCTTCGTCAGGCTCGGATAAGCAAGAGCCAGTCGTTTTGTTTCTGGAAACTGGTGGTTATCCAGCTCAGTGCATGTACTCACAACGAACATAGGTGTGTATCGTCCGAGCAGGTGACCCTCCCGCTCGGACCAAGCGCGGGGCGAAGGTTGGCTGCCTCCTCCTTGGCCCCGCCCTTTATTTCAGACGAATCGAACTGGTGATGAGTAGGTGTGTGGCAACATATTACATTGCGAGACACGGTCTCTGTCCTCTATCTCTCTTGTTTCACTACTCCACGGCCCATAGAACGTTCCCAATACAACTGACTGGGTTGGAGGTGTATACTGAGCCTTAGTGAGACGAACGGATCTCAATCAACTAGCCTTAGGAGGAAGTCGTATGAACAGAATGAAAGTTGCTGTTGTCGCAGTCTCAGTGTGGGGATTACTCGCGGGCGGACTTGCAAGTTCGGCGTTGGCGGGCGAAGGCGGGCATGTGAAGGAAGTGATCAAGCACGCCAAGGAGGGGATTGCGCACGAGAAGGAAGCGATTAAGCATTTGGAAGAAGCCAT